>ERZ778516.1649-NODE-1649-length-16542-cov-4.565900_pt1 | contig 16542 bp, 14 predicted proteins | sample MGYA00510342_ERZ778516 | MGnify/ENA primary metagenome ERZ778516 (study PRJEB29527, sample SAMN07138961) | mouse gut metagenome | material: feces | host: mouse | place: China:Nanjing | collected 2016-01-25 ... | reverse complement strand
GCTTGAAAGCGAATTAAATAGTTTAAAGCTTTCTAATGATGAAATGTACACAAAAATTATGAGCAATGTGGATTTGGAGGAAATTAAACGCATTGCGGTTAATGAACTTGGAATGAAGTATGCAAAGGAAGGACAAGTAGTTCCTTATTCCAGCCAAGGCAGCGATTATGTGCGCCAATACAGCGAAATCCCAAGTAATTAAAAGTGCTACAATAAGGTTGTAAAAGGGTGGTTTGATGGCACAAAGAAATAGTAAAAGAAAAACGACGAAGAGAAAATCAAACATACGAAAGTTTAGAAGGTTTAATCTGCAGAAAGTGAAGTCAATGAAGCTGGCGGTGATGATGATGATTATCCTGCTGGCTTTTGCGGGGTTAGGCGTCCGGCTTTATGCGATAACGCGCGACAACGAAGTAGATTATAAGAAAAAGATATTGTCCCGTCAGCGTTACGACTCAAAAACACTTCCGTTTAAGCGTGGAAATATTACAGATGCTAATGGAACGATTCTTGCGGTCAGCGAGATGGTCTATAATGTAGTGCTTGACTGTAAGGTAATGCTGGACGATGAGAAGAACAAAGAACCTACATTGTCAGCAATGGCAGACTGCTTTGGACTGAGCCGTTCCGAACTAAATGAATATGTGGAAAATAATCCTACTTCCCAGTATAAAATATGGAAAAAGCGGATTCCCTATGAAGAAGTCAGAGCTTTTCAGGAGCGGGAAAAACAGTATAATGATGATGCAGAAAAACAAAATAAACAGATAACAGAGAAGGACAGGCAGCTTGGTCTGATACAAGGCGTCTGGTTTGAGGAGGAATATATTAGACGGTATCCCAATAATTCATTGGCGTGTGATGTTATTGGATTTACTGGTACGGATAACAATGGTACATGTGGGCTGGAGGAGTATTATAATGATGAACTAAATGGCATGAACGGAAGGGAATATGGATTCCTAAACGGTGATGGCGTGCTGGAGCGGACAACCGTAGCGGCAACAGACGGAAATTCTCTTGTGACGTCGATCGATGCCAATATTCAAGCAATTTGTGAAAAATATCTCAATCAGTTTGGAGAAGAACATAAAGACGAGGTGCGCGAAGGCGGCGGCATGATGAACGGCGGTGTGATTGTAATGAATCCCAACAACGGTGATGTGCTGGCAATGGCGAATTATCCAAGTTTTGATTTAAACAATCCCAAGGACTTAACGCCATATTTTACAGCGGAACAGATTGCGCAGCTAAAGCAGGAAGAAAAGGAATATGATGCCCTTAACAATTTGTGGAGAAATTTCTGTATTTCAGATACCTACGAGCCTGGATCTACAGCCAAGGCAATTACACTAGCAGCAGGTTTGGAATCAGGAAAAATCGTTGGGAATGAAACATATTCCTGCGGAGGAGCATTGACAGTATCTGATAGGGATATTAGCTGCAATGCAATACACGGCACCGTGGACGTAGGCGGCGCACTGGAACAGTCCTGCAATGTGGCATTTATGAAAATGGGAGAGGCAATCGGTGCCAAAACCAGCGTGGAATTTGAGCGTATCTTTAATATCGGACTGCGGACAAATATTGATTTGGCAGGAGAAGCAAAGACAGCTTTGCTGGTGTTTACAGAGCAGACAATGGGGCCGACACAGCTTGCGACAGCTTCGTTTGGACAGGGCTATAACGTTACAATGATTGAGATGGCGTGCGCTTTTTCTTCTATAATAAATGGCGGTTATTATTATGAGCCGCATGTGGTAAGCAGAATTACAAATTCCAATGGCGATACAATCCGCAATATTGAGCCGCGGGTTTTGAAACAGACGATTTCTGCCAGCACATCAGAGCAGATGCGGCATCATTTACATATGGCAGTGGCACAAGGTACAGGGCGTTCGGCGCGGCCGGCAGGATATGCGATTGGTGGCAAGACGGGAACAGCGGAAATGGTGCCGCGAGATAAGATAAACTATGTTGTTTCCTTTATCGGTTTTGCACCAGCAGACGATCCACAGATTGTGATTTATTGTGTAATTGACCGACCTAATATGCAAAAGCAGGCAACGGCATCTTATGCTACAGGAATTGTTAAAAATATTTTAACAGAAGTGTTACCTTATCTGCATATTGCAAAAACGGAAGAAATGACTGTTGCGGAACAGGAGGAAGTGGACAAGATTCTCGGTGATATTGTGACAAGTGACAATGCAGATGAAGAAGGCAGCGGCACAGAAGGCGAAGAAGGGGATAAACCGGAAGACGAGGGGGACAGCGCAGGAGAAGGTGATACCCCACAGGAGGGTGCTCTTACGGTGGATGACAATGGCAATTTAATAGATGCAGTAACGGGAATCCCAGTAGATCCGAATTATAGCATGTCGGACGATCCCAATCTTGCGACAGAAGCGATTCGGGAAAATGCATCGTCAGGTACGAGTTCAACGGGGAGCATCTGGTCGGGAAGCTTTCCTATACGCAATATATTGCCGGAGAATGGTGAATCAGGAAACAGCGTGTCAGGCGATAATCCGTCAGGAAATAGCCCACCAGACGAAAATCCAGCAGAATAAAACATATCCCTCGAAAAAAGATAATAAATTATAATAATTACTTTTTCGAGGTTTGCGGATGACAGTAAAAAATAATGCAGCCAAACGCAATATGACTACACAGAAAAAGAAAACCTTCTTTTTGTGCATTATGTCTATTCTGATGATGATATTGCTAATGGTTAGGCTTGGTTATCTTATGATATTCTGCTCCGCCCATTATATGGAAATGGCGCAGATGCTGCACGAAAGAGAAAGAGATATCAAGGCGGCGCGCGGGCGTATTATTGATGCGACAGGTACTGTGCTTGCCGACAACAAAACAGTATGTACCATCTCCGTGATACATAGTCAGATTAAAGATCCAGAGCATGTGATTGCAGTTTTAAGTCAGGAATTGGCGCTGTCTGAAGAATACGTGCGCAAGCGTGTGGAGAAAATTTCATCAAGAGAACGGATTAAGAGCAATGTTGATAAGGATACCGGCGATAAAATCCGCAATCTTGATCTTGCAGGCGTTAAGGTGGATGAAGATTATAAACGGTATTATCCATACAGTGAACTTGCATCGAAAGTGCTGGGATTCACTGGCGGAGATAATCAGGGAATTATCGGCTTAGAGGTTTCTTATGAGGAATATCTAACTGGAAAGAAAGGGCAGATATTAACGCTGACAGATGCAAGAGGCATTGAACTAGAGGGCATGGGAGAACGGCGCGAAGAACCGCAGGCAGGAAACGATCTCTATGTCAGCCTTGATATTAATATTCAAAAGTATGCTGCACAGCTTGCGAAGCAGGCTTATAAAACAAAACAGGCAGCCGGCGTATCCATTATTGTAATGAATGTCAATAACGGTGAAATTTTAGCAATGGTTGATGTGCCTGAATTTAACTTAAATGAACCGTTTGTGTTGATTGATGAATTTGCAGCATTGGCGGAGCAGACAGATGAGAATGGTAAGAAAAGAGAAACACAGGATTTGCTTAACAATATGTGGCGTAATGGCTGTATTAACGATACATATGAGCCAGGGTCTACATTTAAAATTATTACGGCTGCGGCAGGGCTGGAAGCTGGCGTTGTAACGCCGCAGGACAATTTTTCCTGTCCTGGGTTTATTACGGTTGATGACAGGCGGATACACTGCCATAAACGTGCAGGACATGGCGCAGAGGATTTTGTGCATGGTGTTATGAATTCCTGCAATCCGGTTTTTATTACCGTAGGGCTGCGGCTGGGAGCAGAAAAGTATTATCATTATTTTACACAGTTTGGCTTGAAAAACAAGACTGGAGTTGATTTGCCTGGAGAAGCGGGAACAATTATGCACAAGTTGGAAAATATCGGAAATGTGGAACTTGCGACCATATCGTTTGGGCAGTCCTTTCAGATAACGCCTCTGCGGTTAATGACAACCGTTTCGGGGCTGATTAACGGGGGAAAGCTGATAACGCCGCATTTCGGGGTTTGTGTAATGAATGAAGAACAGAATCAGATACATGAATTTGATTATCCTGAGACAGAGGGAATTGTTTCATCAGATACAACAGAAAAACTGCGTTATATGTTAGAGCAGGTTGTAGAAAACGGCGGCGGAAAAAACGGTTATGTGGAGGGCTTTCGTATCGGCGGCAAAACGGCGACAAGCCAGACGCTTCCGCGCGGGAGCGGTAGATATATTGCGTCGTTTCTGGGATTTGCGCCAGCGGATAATCCTAAAGTAATGGCGCTTGCTATTATTGATACACCGCAGGGAATGTATTATGGCGGGCAGATTGCAGCGCCGGTAGTGCGTCAGCTATTTGAAAATATTCTTCCTTATCTGGAAGAAATCGGCTACCAATAACAGCAAAAAAATTTAGGCATATGCAAAATATAATTTGCGTGCAGATGGGAGCAGGAATGATTACAGTAAAGGGTAAAAAAGTGTTGGTTATCGGTGCCGGTATCAGCGGTATTAGTGCGGCGGCGCTCCTTGTGAAAAACGGCGCCATACCGATAATTTATGATGGAAATGAAAAGATTAAGCATGATGAGGTTGGGGTAAAGCTTTCCCGCAAAATCGGAACGGCTGCGACGGTACAGATTATAACGGGATCGTTTTCCAATGAAGTTACAGAGGAGGTGGTGCTTGCTGTTCTTAGTCCGGGAGTGCCTACAGATTTAAGCTTTGTACAATATATTCGGAAGAAAAATATTCCAGTATGGGGCGAGATAGAGCTTGCTTACCAGGTCGCAAAAGGAAAAGTAATTGCGATTACCGGAACCAATGGCAAGACTACCACGACCTCATTAGTAGGGCAGATTATGCAGGAGTATTGCGGAGAAGATAAAACATTTGTTGTAGGAAATATTGGAAATGCTTACACAGATGCTGCGCCTTTGACCAATGAGGAGTCTGTGTCGGTGGCGGAAGTATCCAGCTTTCAGTTGGAAACTATCGATCAGTTTCATCCGCAGGTTACAGCGATTTTAAATATCACGCCGGATCATTTAGATCGCCATTATTCAATGGAAAATTACGTGGCGGCAAAGGAGTCGGTAACGCGAAACCAGACGAAAGAGGATTTCTGTGTACTAAACTATGATAACGATTATACAAAGGCATTTGGCAGTCGGTGCCCAGCGCAGGTGGTATATTTTTCTTCGTCGCAAAGGCTTGACAATGGGCTTTATTATGAGAATGACGAGATTTATCTTGCAGAGGATAAAAAAAGCAAGGCACTGCTGAATGTGAAAACAGATATGAACCTTGTTGGCATTTGCAATATTGAAAATGTTATGGCAGCAATCGGCATTTGCACTAGCGCTGGTGTACCAATGGAATATATTTTATCTACAATTCGGCGCTTTCAAGCGGTGGAGCATAGAATAGAATATGTAGCAACCAAAAAAGGTGTAATGTATTACAATGACTCTAAAGCAACCAATACAGATGCCGCGATACAGGGCATTAAAGCAATGGATCGCCCAACCATCTTAATTGGTGGTGGTTATGATAAAAGCAGTACTTATGACGATTGGATCAATTGTTTTGACAATAAAGTGAAGAAATTCGTGCTGATTGGTCAAACAAAAGAAAAAATAGCCCAGTGTGCGGAGAAGCATGGTTTCCCGAAAGAGGATATTTTATTTGCAGAAACTTTTCAGGAAGCGCTGGATACCTGCGTGCGGGAAGCCGCGAAAGGAGATGCTGTATTATTGTCCCCTGCGTGCGCAAGTTGGGGAATGTTTCCAAACTATGAGGTAAGGGGAAAACAATTTAAGGACTATATTTATAACTTGGAGGAGTGATATCGTGGCGAGAAGACCGCAAAAGTTCCGAAACGGCAGACATAATATGGATTATGTGCTGTTAGTTGTGGTACTGTTTCTTGTATGCTTCGGCTTGCTGATGATATATTCTGCCAGTTCCTATGAAGCGGGCGTGGATATGGAAGATCCGGCATATTATTTAAGGAAACAGGCCTTAGCTACGGCGCTTGGAATTGTGGCATTATTTTTCGTATCTAAGATACCGTATAAATTTTGGCAGAGATTTGACTTTATTGCGCTTGCGGTATCTATTATATTGATTTTCCTGCTGCTGACACCGTTGGGAGTTACTAGAAACGGTGCGACAAGATGGATTGACCTGAAAATCGGTCTGACATTACAGCCTGCGGAGGTCGCGAAAATCGGTATAATTATTTATTTGGCGAGTATGATACAGCGGATAGAGGAATTAGGCAAAAATATACTGCGGACGCCAAAAGGTTTGGCGATTCTTATGACACCGCCAGTGGTGGTTGCTGGATTAATCTATATTATATCCAGTAATCTAAGTTCGGCAATTATTATTGTTGGAATTGCAGTTGCAATGCTTTTTGTGGCAGTACCAGACTATAAATGGTTTATTATTATCGGTGTTGTGGGGCTTGCGGCAGTAGCAGCGATTGTATTTTATGCTGCAGGGCCGGGAGCGACAGGAGAGGGATCGTTCCGTTTGGGGCGTGTCAGAGCATGGCTGGATCCAGAATCATACAGTACAGATAAAGCGTTTCAAACGTTGCAGGCATTATATGCGATTGGTTCTGGCGGATTGTGGGGGAAAGGGCTTGGGCAGAGTATGCAGAAGCGTAAGTTTCTTCCAGAGGCACAAAACGATATGATTTTCTCAATTATCTGCGAAGAATTGGGATTATTTGGTGCAGTTACCATTATTTTATTGTTTGTGGTTTTAATTTGGAGCTGTATGATAGTGGCAAATAAGACTACAGATCGTTTTGGTTCGTTATTGGTAGTCGGTGTTATGGCACATTATGCGATACAGGTAATACTAAATATCGCCGTTGTTACGAATACCATTCCCAATACAGGAATTACACTACCATTTATTAGTTATGGAGGAACTTCATCGTTGTTTTTGCTTGCGGAGATTGGAATTGTGCTTAATGTCAGCAAGAAATGCAAATAGCAGGTGGCTTACATTTATAAATAATTGTAAAATGCCAAAGGGTATCTACATATAATAATATAATTCATATTTTTATGTGGTGAGATGCTATGTCCCAAACAACACAAAATACCAGATTGATTCGTATGGAAGGGGGATATCCGCTTGAGGGTACTGTAAGAATACAAGGTTCTAAAAATGCCACGCTTCCGGTAATGGCTGCATGTCTGTTGATTTCGGATAAATGTGTATTGCGCGGCTGCCCGCAGATTACTGATGTAATGTATATGGGCACGCTGATAAAAAGTACAGGTGCGAAAGTTGAGCAGACAATGGGAGTTAATGACATGGATATTGTGATAGAATCCACAGATATCCAGGAATGTAGACTGCCAAGCCGTTATGTCAGTGCGATGCGTTCTTCGGTTATTTTAATGGGTGCGCTGCTTGGACGTCTAGGAGAGGTGTATGTGGACTATCCGGGAGGCTGTGTAATTGGAGAACGTCCTATTAATTTGCATTTGTACGGGCTTGAAAAGCTGGGTGCGCAGATATGGACGGAGGGAAATCATATCCATGCATATGCGGATGAACTGATCGGCACTGAAATCCGTTTTCCATTTTCCAGCGTAGGTGCGACGCAGAATACAATTCTTGCTGCTGTAACCGCAAAGGGAACAACGGTGATATGGAATGCTGCCAAAGAACCAGAAGTAACGGCTCTTTGTGCATTTTTAAATCAGGCTGGCGCGGATATTCGGATACATAAGGATTTTATGGAAAGTGGGAAAATTGTGATTCACGGCGTAGAGTTGTGCAGGCTGCATGGTGTTGATTACTGTGTGGTGCCCGATCGGATTGTAGCTGGAACCTATCTGTTTGCAGCACTTGCCGCAGGCGGCAATATTACATTAGAAAATATACCAATCAGTCATTTAGACAGTGTCTGCGAGGTAATAACAGGCATGGGAGGCATATTTTCTTATCATGCAGATAATAACAGTTTGACATTGTACGCGCCGAACCGTAGTGAACTGCGGAATATATCCTATATTGAAACGGATATTTACCCAGGTTTTCCCACGGATTTACAATCGCCTTTACTAGCGGCGGCGTGTGTTGCTAATGGGAAATTAATGATAAAAGAAAAGATATTTTCAAGCCGTTTTAAAATCATAGAGGAATTACAGCGTATGGGTGCTGATATTGCTGTTACATCAGAAGAATGTGCTATTGTAACAGGCGTAAGCACATTGGAGGGCAGAAATGTAATTGCTAAGGAACTTCGGGGCGGCGCAGCGTTGGTGATTGCCGGACTTGCAGCAGAAGGCATTACCACGGTATCGGATATCTGTTACATTAATAGAGGGTATCAGGATATCGCCGGAGATTTTGCAAAGCTTGGTGCCAGAATAAGCTATGATTAAGGTTTAAAAAGTTTTTAACTTCGGGTTATATTAACTTTAAATGGGAGCAAAGATGAAACGCAATGCAGACATAATGAAACTTCCTAATATTCGATTAAAGGTTGGGATAATTATTTTTCTTGGTATTATCAATGTTCTGCTTTTGGCTTCCTATTTCGTACTGCTGCATTTTGCAGTGCGGAATGTGGTGGTAGAAGGTAACAAGCATTATTCGGCTGCCGAGATACGCTCAATGATTATGACGGGATACTTCGGGGATAACTCCCTGTACTTATCTCTGAAGTATAAAAATAAAGACATTAAGGATGTACCCTTTGTGGAAACGATGGACGTTGCAGTACAATCCAACGATACGATTAAAATTACAGTGTATGAGAAAGCACTAGCTGGATATGTGGAATATCTCGGCAGATTTATGTATTTTGATAATAAAGGTGTCGTTGTAGAAGCGTCGAAAGTAATCACAAAGGGAATACCACAGATTACAGGAATAACGTTTGACCATGTAGTGCTCTATGAAAAGCTGCCTGTGGAAAACGAGGAAATTTTTCAGAATATACTGACCATTACAAAACTGATGAATAAGTACAATGTAATTAGCGATAGAATCCAGTTTGATAAAGATTTTAACGTAATGCTGGGATACGGTGGGGTGAAGGTGAATATCGGACAACTGGAACGGCTGGATGAAAAGCTGATGGTACTGCCGGATATTCTTCCTGCATTGGAAGGAAAAAAAGGCGTTTTACATATGGCAAATTATACTGGAGATAGGGAAGATATTATATTTGAGAAATAAAAATAAAAAAATAGGTTGATTAATTGCCAAAAAAATTATATGATAGATTAGATGAAATTTAAAAGGAATTATGAAGGAGGAAGGAAACTTGCTCGAAATTAGATCAAACGAAACAGAAGCAGCGGCAAGGATAATTGTTGTAGGAGTGGGCGGTGCCGGTAATAACGCGGTAAACCGAATGATAGATGAAGCAATTACAGGTGTAGAATTTGTAGGAGTCAATACGGATAAGCAGGCATTACAGTTATGTAAAGCACCGAAATTATTACAGATTGGCGAAAAGCTTACCAAAGGGCTTGGTGCAGGTGCAAAGCCGGAGATTGGCGAGAAAGCAGCAGAAGAAAGCTCCGAAGATATCAAAGAAACAGTGAAAGGTGCGGACATGGTGTTTGTTACTTGCGGCATGGGAGGCGGCACTGGTACAGGGGCTGCGCCGATTGTCGCGGCAATTGCAAAGGAAATGGGAATCTTAACAGTCGGTGTTGTTACGAAACCGTTTCGCTTTGAAGCGCGCACGCGTATGACAAACGCCTTAGCAGGCATTGAGAAGTTAAAGGAACATGTAGATACATTAATTGTGATTCCCAATGATAAACTTCTTGAAATTGTGGACAGGCGTACTACAATGCCAGATGCCCTAAAGAAAGCCGATGAAGTGCTGCAGCAGGCAGTACAAGGCATTACAGACCTTATCAATGTACCATCTGTTATTAATCTTGACTTTGCGGATGTACAAACCGTTATGAAGGATAAGGGTATTGCACATATTGGTATCGGTAACGGCACAGGAGAGGAAAAGGCTGCCGATGCTATTAAGATGGCTGTAGAATCTCCGCTTCTTGAAACTACCATTAGTGGTGCTACAGACGTAATACTTAATATATCAGGTGATATCTCAATCTTTGATGCAAATGATGCAGCAAGCTATATCCAGAAACTTGCAGGAGAGGATATTAACGTAATCTTTGGTGCTATGTACAACGAGGATATGACAGATTCTTGTACTGTAACAGTGATTGCAACTGGTATCCAGACAGAAACGCCTGCAATAAACAAGTTTGGCGGCAATTTTTCAATGGTAGGCAAGAACGGACAGCCTATTCCAATTAAAAAACCTGTATACCCTGCGCCGAACCCACAACCTGTTCAGGGCGTAAACGGCAACACCACCAGTATGCCCAATCTAAGCGGGATTAAACCTGTCACAGACCTAAAAAGCAACGTGAAAGAACAATCACTCAAGATACCTGATTTCTTAAAACGTTAAGAATAATTATAAACTTCGATTTCTAAGGCGGCAAGTAGGGGAGATAAATCTTCAATACTCGATTGCTTTGTCGAAAAAAAACAATGATTTTGTCCCATGCTTTGACAAAAAAAGCATGGGGCTTTTTGTATACTTTTTTTGTACGGGAGGTGATGAGAATTTATGAAATCTACATTGATATTTATTTTATAGAGAATGCAATGCTGGATGCGGCAATACTGACATTAGCATTATTCTTAATGGGAAAGCGGATGATACCGTGGCGAATTGCCTTGGCGGCATCAGTTGGCGGAGTCAGTGCAGTGCTTATATTGATATTTGGCATAAAATATGGTATTTTTTATATTTTGGCAGTGCTTGCGACAGATTTTATGATGTTTCTTGTGGCAGGCAATGCTGATACCGGAGAGAAGATGCTAGGTATTGTTTATTTTCATGCTTTGGCTTTTGCATATACAAAGCTGGAGGAATGTGCGGCAATGCTTGGAATATGGAAAGGGAATCGGGTAATTACGCTTGCTGTGTTGATAGCAATGATTATGCTGATAGCTCATTATCAAAGCCGCAGAAGGGCACAGAGGATTTATATGGTGACAATTACGGAGAACGGCGAACATATAGAACTGAAAGCACTGTTTGATACCGGTAATTCCCTAACAGAACCAATGAGTCAGAAACCGGTTTCGATTATTGAGGAAAACGAAACCATAAAATTATGGCTTGCTGCCCAGCCAGAGAGATACAGAGTTATCCCCTTTCGCAGTATTGGAAAAGAGCATGGGATATTAGAGGGAACAATGGTTGACGAGTTGATTATCTGGAAAAAAGATCGTCAAATTGTTCATAAAGATGTGATTGTCGCATTGTACAAAGGGAAACTGTCAAAAGACGGCTCCTATCAAATGATTTTAAATCAAGGATTACTGTAAGGAACTGTTAAAAATGAATTGTTTTACAGTTCTTAAGTATAGATTACAAATAATATACAGACAGGTCAGATGTGTAAAAAGTAAAAACAGTGCAGATTTGTTACGAAATTGTAACAAATTTTGTTGGGAGGCAGAGCGTGCTGTTTTGGGAATTTGGAAAGGAGCTAGAGTGTTTCATGATATTAAATTTATATTTACCCGGAAAGATACGCTTGTCTTTCGGGAAAAGGGACTGTTGGAACAGCGGGAAAAATGCCGGCGGCAAACAGGAAATTCACTATATCGGAGGTTCGGAAATATTACCTCCGCCGCTTGATGCAGAGGAGGAAAACGAAGCGATTAACGGATTGGAAACAGAACACGCAAACGAGGCGCGGGCAACGCTGATCGAGCATAATTTGCGGCTTGTCGTATATATCGCAAAGAAGTTTGACAACACGGGAATTGGTGTGGAGGATTTAATTTCGATTGGGACAATCGGACTGATTAAGTCAATCAATACGTTTAACCGCGATAAAAATATTAAACTCGCCACATATGCATCTAGGTGTATAGAGAATGAAATCCTAATGTATCTAAGACGAAACAATAAGACAAAACTGGAGGTATCCATTGACGAACCGCTTAACGTTGACTGGGATGGTAATGAATTGCTTTTGTCGGATATCCTTGGAACAGATGAAGATGTAATATATCGTGATTTGGAAAATGAAGTGGAACGCAATTTATTAAAAAAAGCAATTTCACGACTTGGTGAGCGGGAGCGCACAATTATTATGTTACGGTTCGGACTCGGGGGAAATGATGACAAGGAGATGACACAAAAAGAAGTTGCCGATTTTCTCGGTATTTCACAGTCCTACATATCGCGCTTGGAAAAAAAGATTATGAAGCGCCTAAAGAAAGAAATGGTAAGCTAAACTTGCGATACGCCTGTGCGAATAGCTTCCAATACATTACATATGCCGCGGCAATATGGAAAGCCCGCAAATGGCAGCACAGAAACGGTGGTTTCCAATTGCATCGGCATAAATGTATAGGAGGGATAGTATTATGGCACAGGGAAAAGTGGAAATATGCGGAGTAAATACAGCAAAGCTTCCGGTACTGAAAAATGAAGAAAAGCAGGAACTTTTTGCAAGAATAGAGCAGGGCGATCAGGAAGCACGTGAAGCCTATATTAAAGGAAATTTGAGATTGGTTCTCAGCGTGATAAAACGTTTCTCCCAATCCAATGAAAATGTGGATGATTTATTTCAGATAGGTTGTATTGGGCTTATCAAAGCAATAGACAATTTTGATTCTAGTCTGGACGTCAAATTTAGTACGTATGCGGTTCCGATGAATGTTACTAGTCGAGAAAATATAAGGAGGATGATAATGACTAGAAAACAAGCGATATCGCAAGCAATTGATATACTTTCTGGCGATACCAATAATAAAGATATAGTATATGTATTAAAACAAATTTTGGAAGAATTACCATTATCTGGTTGGACAAACGAATCTATTATTGACAGTATTGAAAGTTATGCTTATGAGCATAACAATACATTACCAACAATCTCAGAGTTAACTAGAGAAAATAAGCTGCCAAGTAATACAGTAATAAATTCAAAGTTTGGCATAAAATCTATGAATGTATTCTATAAAAAATATTTTTCTTTTTTGCAACCACAAAATAAAAGCAGTTCCCCATATCGCTTTGAAAAAGATAATTATTTTTTAAATATTTTTAAAGATAATTATATGCGAATAAAAAAAGAAAGAAAAGTGAAAAGCGTTAGTACGAATTTATATAATCAATTTAAAACAAAAAATACACCGCATATTTCTACAATTATAAAAAGATGTAATTGTAAAACATATAATGACTTGCTTATTTTATGTGGGTATAAAAACTCAAAAGAAAAATTAAAATCATCTTTAAGTGTATCATATGATGATAAGGAAGAACGTATTTCAGAACTAAATAATTTACCAAAGGTCTGAATAAGTGAATATTTTATAATATGTTATTTTCGAATTTAAAGGCGCGTAGAAGAAAGAAATATAACTATTGATAAAATCCTTTGTATAATGTATAAAAATTTGATATCAAGGCATATATGAAGCAATAGGGGTATATTTGATAAGATATGCGTTTGCTAACTAAATAGTAGATTAATTTAAGGGTGTATGTTGTATGCATAGACCCCTTTTTTTGAAAGGAGAATTACGATATGGATTTTAATATTTTTACAGGATTAGTAAAAGATGAAGTTGAAAAACGGGTAGGAAGAAACTATACAGTACGAATAGAAACTATCAGGAAAAATAATGGAGTAACATTGTGTGGATTATTTATACTATCAGCTGATAGTAACATTTATCCAACAGTATATTTAAATCGTTTTTATGAACAATTCCAAAGAAAGGCGGTCACATTAAAGATGGTGGTTGATGAGGTAATGGATATATATGAAAAGAATGATATAAGGCAGAATTTAGATATAAGTCAGTTCCTCGATTACGAAACAGTTAAAAATCGCATTGTGTTCAAGCTGATTAATACAGAGAAAAATAAGGAATTGCTTAAGAACATTCCTTACGTACAATTCTTGGATTTATCTATTGTATTTCAGTATTTGTTGTCAGATGAGAATATCGGCAACGCAACGATTCTAATTAATAATGAACATCTTCGTATCTGGGGAAAATCTGTAGAAGAAATTCAGCAGACAGCGCAGTATAACACTCCGATTTTAAATCCATATGAAATTGTACCACTAAATGATATAATTCGTGGGTTTATGCAAAAAGATGAGGACGATATCAAGAATGAAGTAAGTGATATAATTCAATTGTATGTGCTAAGCAATAAAAGTAAGATATATGGAGCTGCTTGTATGTTATATCCGAAAGCAGTTCAGGATTTTGCGAATAAAGTTGATAGTGATTTGTTTATTTTGCCGTCGTCAGTACACGAAGTATTATTACTGCCTGTTTATGGAACGAATGGAGCTGAAGAAATCAAGCAAATGATACAAGAGATAAACGACACGCAGGTTGATCCAGAGGAGGTACTTTCGTATTCTGTATATTTTTTTGATAAGAAAGCAGAAGTTATAGTAATGTTATAAATACGTCTGTCCAATGGCAGTGGAGAACTCATTTAGTAAATTTTATCTGAAGGGGGAGTACAGGTATGTAAAATGAAAAAAACATAAGCCAGATGACATATATAAATGAAGAGAACTATTAATTATTATGCTCTCTCGGAATTCTGAGTGAACGTGCCAGCGAAACTATGGCATTGAACTTTGAAAAATAAATATTATGTGCGGAATGAAAAAAAGCATGAGAAATAAACATAGCTTTTACTATGTTTCGAAAAGTAGTATTATAGTCCATAGGATTATCCTGCATTCAAAATCAACTTTCGTAGGGAAGATTCAGATGGCAAATCCCATGCATCCAGATGCTGTAACATCAGGATGTGATAGAAACGGCAGTATCACATCTTTGCAGAACGGTGTCTGCCGTCTTCTAATTTAAAATCTAATTTCTCACGTTTGTTTGAACGTTCCACAGATGTTCTTGCATTGTATTCCAGTTTCCATTCCCTGCTGCTTCTTGGCGGATTATTGAATAATATTGGATTGTCATTCATAACTAAATGAACCGTGCATCCGTATTTAGTATCAGAACAAGGCGTTTCGCAGGTGCATGAAATACACCCTTTTCTCTTGCTGATTTTAGGACATTTAAATTTCATTCTGCCTTTTGCGGCTTCAACACCATCACGACGCATGCGCTGACAACAGGGACAGATAGGAACTCCGGCTTTATCAATAGTAAAATCATTTTTATAAACAGGTGGTCTTCCACCTTTGCCATTGAGATCAATAAACGGTGTGATATTTTCACGTTTGAAATACTGGTAATAAGGCATTGCGTCATGTGCTGAATCCAGAAGAACTTTTGATACTTTATAATCAGGCAAAAAGCTTTCATTCTGAAATAAGCATGCAAAAATTCGTGGGAATCGTGTTTTGAAGCATATGAAAAATGCGGGAACACAGGTAAGTCACTCTGGGAATCGACAAGCATGTACAAGTCGTAACCATGATAAAACAGTCACGTGAAGAATCCCATCCGATATCACAGTCAGGCTGGGAAAAGTAACGGTCACATTTGCAGTCGGTGATGCCTTTCTCTTTGCAGTTGCGTTTTTGCGTTCTCTGTGTGAAGTAACAACAGGAGTTCCATCACCGGCTAATGCCAATACATTCGTATAGATAAGTCCTTTGGAAACAGAAATATCAAGGAACTCTTTTTGATAGATTTTGAAAAGAGAAGAATAAGGCTGATCATCAAGTTTAAAATCAGTTTTTCCCAAGGCAGGAAGAAGTTCAGCGACAGTAACTTTTTCCATGGAATCAGCTTTTGTTCCTTTCGTTTTAGGCTTTATAACCTTTATCTTAAGTGGACGGATATGTGGCGACATATGAAGTCCCATAAGCGGTTGATAAAATCATAAAAAGTGCCAACTCCGAGAGTATTACCTACTTCAAACCCACTGAGAATGGCATAAAGAGGATTGAACTTAAGCTGTGCAACCCATTCAGTTAGCGAAGTGACTTTAAAGTCAATGGAAAGAAGATAAGAACGCTGCATACAGGAAGGAGTTCTTGGAGCAGAACCGAATTTTGAATATTTGTTAGCCATAAGTATATCGGTATAAGATAAATCAAGGTTCCAAAAACGTTCAATGATATCCCAAGTGGAACGAGTAAGAGCATCCAGATCAGGATAATATTTACGAAGATTAGTAGCAACAAAGTTTTGGTAGTTAGCGTGACTGCCACAATTAACGGGTAACATAAAAATCGCCTCCATATTGAAAAATGTTTGCCGCTGCAAGCACCGGTTTTATTGTTCAATAGGCGTGGAGCGTCGCATTTTTTGATGGATTTGTCAAGTGTTTTTTGCAAAAAGTGGGGGATTTTATAAAAAGAGGAATCTGAAACCCTTATAGATATGGGCTTAGAGATTATTATTTAGATGAGGAGGTTTAACAGAATGGAAGTGACATAAGGAAAAGAAGAAGATTGTGAAGCAGAAGTAGGATTAGGAAAAGATGTGAGT
>ERZ778516.1645-NODE-1645-length-16561-cov-3.842239_pt1 | contig 16561 bp, 18 predicted proteins | sample MGYA00510342_ERZ778516 | MGnify/ENA primary metagenome ERZ778516 (study PRJEB29527, sample SAMN07138961) | mouse gut metagenome | material: feces | host: mouse | place: China:Nanjing | collected 2016-01-25 ... | reverse complement strand
AAGGCAACCATCACCGCAAAAAGTTCCGGAGGCATTAAAAAGAAATGTACTGTAACTGTAAAAGCTGCAAAATAATTTACAGTTCCTTTACCAGTTCCTCCATCTCATCAAGATATCCTGCAAATACCGAAAGCGCCTGCTCAATCGGTTTTGACGTGCTCATGTCCACCCCGGCAATCTTTAGGAGTGAAATCGGATCAGTGGAACAGCCGCCGCTTAGGAATTTAATATAATCCTTTACCGCGCTCTCCCCTTCGGCGAGAATCTTCGCCGAGAGGGCGGTCGCCGCGGAATAACCGGTTGCATACTGGTACACATAGAAGTCATAGTAAAAATGCGGAATGCGCGCCCATTCCAGGTCAATCTGCGGGTCAAGCACCATCTCCTTGCCAAAGTACAGCGCCAGAAGATCATGATACTTTCTGCTTAACACATCCGCAGTAAGAACTTCTCCACGCTCCGCCATCTCGTTAATCATCATTTCAAATTCCGCAAACATCGCCTGGCGGTAGAGGGTGCCTTTAAACTCCTCGAGGGCATGGTTAATCAGATATGCACGCTCTTTCTTATCCGTTGTCTTCTCGAGAAGGTAATGCATCAGGAGCGCCTCATTGCAGGTGGATGCCACCTCAGCCACAAAAATCCGGTATCTCGAATACAGAGCTGACTGCCTGTGGTTCGAATACCAGGAATGAAGCGCATGCCCCATCTCGTGCGCAAGGGTAAATACGCTGTCAAGCGTCCCCGAGTAATTAAGGAGCACATACGGATGAACCATCGCCCCCGCAGAGTAAGCCCCACTGCGCTTTCCCTCATTCTCATACACATCAATCCAGCGCTTCTCAAATCCCTCTTTTATCAGTGCACGGTACTCCTCCCCCATCGGGGCAAGTGCCTCATAGACAATCTTTTTTGCCTCGTCAAACGGGATTTTCATATCAACACCACTTACAATCGGTGTATAGACATCGTACATATGCAGCTCATCAACGCCCAAAAGCTTCTTCCGCAGGGCGACATAGCGGTACATCTTATCCATATTTGCGTGCACGGTCTCAATCAGATTTTTGTACACGGCAACCGGAATCTCGTTATTAAACAGCGCCTGCTCCATAGTTGAATTGTAATGAAACTGCTGCGCATAAAACATCAGCTTCTTCACCTGGCCGTAAAGCAGGCTTGCAGAAGTATTTTTAAACTGGTCATAGACCGAGTACACCGCCTCAAACGCTGCCTTCCTTACCTCGCGGTTTTTGCTCTCCAAAAGCCTGGTATAATTCCCGTGCGTAATCCGAACCTCGCCGCCTTCCCCATCCGGGATTACAGGGAATTTAAGATCAGCGTCATTCAGCACCGAAAATGTTTCCGATGCCACATCAAGCGCCTCGGATGCCGCCGCAACAAGCTCTTCCTCCCTCTTTGAGAGCGTGTGCGGTTTTTTGCGCAGAATTTTTCCGATATAGCGTCTATATTTCTCTAACTCCGGTTTCTGCCTGTAAAATTCCTGGTAAGTTTCCTCCGGAATTTCCACGAGCTCCGGCTCCGCAAACGCATATGCCGTGCCAAGTTTCGTGTAAAATGACATCAGCTTGGAACGCATTGCCTGGTATTTAGGTTCGGCCGTATCCTCATCATGCTTGCGCGACGCATAATTTGAGAGGGAATCAAGCACAACCGACTGCCGTTCCTCCTCCATCAGATAGGAATACAAAACCTCCGCCGAATCCCCAAGATGCCCCTGGTACTGTTTTGCAATCTCAATCATCTCCTGCGCCCTGGCAAAATCCTCCTCCCACAATTCATCGCTCGCATACAGATCCTCAGTTGCCCATGTTGTTTCCTTCGCAACCTCACTGCGCTTTTTTAATTCCTCTGCCATCTTCTTTACCTCCAAATTTTTTTTACTTTCAGCGAACCTTAACAAATTCCCCAAATTCATCCAGATAATACACATGCTCCGCATCTTCCGTAAAATAAATGTTCCCTGCCAGTGCACCCTGATAGAATACATTCAGGCAGTAGGATTCCTCACCATCCACAACTGTCTTCCAGTTATCTAACGCCAGGCTGCACTCATCAAGGGCGGCAGGAAGCCCAAGCGAAGTGTGCGGGATCTCCTCTAAAAGCTCCGCGGCAGCGTCCGCTGTCATGCCGCCCTCCTGTCCCCCCTGTTGTACATGCTCCGGCAGACCGTCAAATTCCCGGATTAAACCGCCTTCATAGTAAAAGACATCCCCGCTTTCCCGGTGGACAAGCACATCGTAATCCTCCGCCTTCTTATCAAAAGTAACATCATAGCGGAAATATTCTTCCCCATCAAAGGTAAAATCAGAATCGGAAAGAGTAAAACGATAACCGGCCTCCCAGAAAATCCCAGCGAGAATATCATTCGCCTCCTCGGCATCAATCCCCCCTGCCACCGGTGTCGGGGTTGCCTCAGGAGTAGGCTCTACAGTGGGTTCCTCCTCCTTTGTTGGCTCCGGCGTACTGCTTGGCTGGGCGGTTGGTTCCGGGGTCGCATCCGCATCCGGCGTTTCCGGCGTATCAGTAACTGTAGGTTCCGGTTCGGTTGGCTCCGGCACCTCCTGCGAAGGTGAAGGCTCCGGTGTCAGAATCTCCGGCATCTTAGTCCCACCCGGCTGTACCTGCCCCGTAGGTGCCACATTCGAAGGCTCGTCCGGTTCCTTCTTAAAATACAGGATCGCAAGCACGATAATTGTAAGCACCAGCAAAATAAGAAAAATATTCATCAGTCGGTCGGTATTGTTTGTGCTGTTCTTTTTTCTTCCCATATTCCTGCTGCCTGACCTTTGAGTGCCCGTGCCCGGTCTTTTTCCTGACCCGTAGCCGCCCGCATCCTGCCTGCCCACACCTTCCCTGTCTTTTCCATAGCCGCCATCCATGCTTCTGCCCTTAGGCTGGTTTGTCATCCTCTCCCCGCTCCGTCGTCCCCCTGTGTTCCTTGTGCCATTCTCCGCTGCCATAAAACATCCCCGCCTTTCCCTTACTGCCCAAATCCCCGGCAATAATTTTTACAAACTTAGAAGCCCCGGCAATATTCCCATAAACTCCCGGTATGTCCCGCTCTCCAAAGTATACGTGCTCTTCACTCCGTCCATCGGCTCAGCAAGCCTCTTATCGGAAACAAACAGCACCGAATCCATCCCGAACAGCTCCGCCCCGTAAATATCGCTGCTGCGGTCATTCCCAATCATCAGCGATTCCTCCGGTCTGACACCAAACTGCCTTGTCAGTTCCCGAAAAAAAATTGGGTCTGGCTTGCGGCAGCTATAATCCGATGACAGAAGGATACCGTCAAACATGGTCTTAATCTCCACCAGTTCCAGATCATAAAGTGTATATTCCCGCTGCGCATTTGACAGCAGATAAATACCCCTTCCCGCCTCTTTAAGGCAGTGAAGGAGCTCCATTACACCCGGGTAAAGCCTGAATTTTACGATGGAAATCTTGCGGTAATACCGCGCGGCTAACACCGCGTATTCCGCAGCGCCCAAAACTCCTTTTGCCTTAAAAAGTTCCTCATAAATCTTTACCACATCCGTTTCCGGATAACAGATTCTCTCCCCCGTCGGCACATAGACGCTGCCCATACGGCACTCCGACTGCCTTCTGCGAAGTTCCCTAAAGCTTTCGCCGAATTCCTCCGGCGAATACGGGGCTCCATGTTCTGCAAAAAACGCAGCCATCGCTTCATCCGTCTTCGGTGAATCATCGTCCGTAAACACATCGATAAGCGTGCCATACAAATCAAAAACAAAATTCTTATATTTCACTTTCCACCTCCTCCTTTTTTTCTAAAGAATACAGTTCTATTTTACTTGTTATTGGGGATTTTTGCAAGCCCGAATTTCCGAACATATTTTCGAATTTAATATTAAGTCCCTGCAATCCCCTGTGTAAAAGAAAATTATACCCATGCTGCTCCCTCATGTCAGATAGGGCTTATTCCCCCCCTGGCACAAAAAAGTCCCCCTGTTTAAAACAAAAATCTTCACACGGGGAGATAAGTTCCGCGCAAAAAAGCGGATATGCCCATATAATCCGCATATCCGCCATCTTTATCACAAAATTTCTACCCCACCAAAAATTGCTGTCGATCTGATATATACGGTCGGCCACTCCGGAACCGTCACCCGCTTCACGCCGTTATCCGAAGCCCCGAACAGCGCCGTCGAAGTAAGCTTGACATTCACGTCATCCGGCAGATAAATCTCAATACCCCCAAAAATCGCCGTCGCATCAATAGTGACATCCTCCACTATAATGGCGCTGCGCAAGTCAAGTTCAACACCCCCAAAGACTGCGGTTGTACTTGCGCCGAAAAATTCCTCACTCGGCAGACATGTTTCATTCCCTGAAAAGAATGCGTTGTAGCTGCCTCCCCGCCTGCTGTCCGTGGTTCCATCCGGTGCTACCCTGTTAAAATGTACGCCGTTGCCGATCACATAAAGACCATAGAGGATTAACAGAACCGGCAACACAAGCTTGATTGCCCAACCGAGGCTGAACAAATGCCATTGTGAAAGAAGCATCATAACACCTAAAATCAGCCCCGCACCCCAGCCGGTGCGCATCCCATAACGCCTGACATTGCCCGCGCATGGAATGATAATAAACAATGTCCACCATCCCCTGAAAAACAGGCTGATATTCCACCAGTTCATCACATTCCCTGCAATAACAACCCCTGCGACAATCAGCAAAATTCCCATCAGGTTCCCTGCATTCCCCGTTGCCCTTCCATTCCTGTTCATCTTCCTACCTCCGTTCCCGCGCCCCGCACGATAAAATAAATTTATTTAAGCCACTCCTGTTTTTTGATGTAGCTCTCTTTACTATGTCCACAGTATAGCACGCAAAACATACAAAAACTTTAGAGGAAGATTAGAAAGTTATTAGAATCTTGGACGGTTATGCGAAGACGCACCGGGCTAAGCTTCTGCCGACATTTTTCCTCTGGATACCCACACATAAAAAAAAGGACTGTTGCATTTTGCAACAGCCCAGATTCATCCCCGCCGACCTCTTAGGCAAGCTTTCCTTTTGCTGTTTCAACCAGCGATGCAAATCCTGCTGCATCATTGATTGCCATCTCGGAGAGCATCTTGCGGTTGATCGTGATATCCGCAAGCTTCAATCCATACATAAACTTACTATAAGAAATACCGTTCATCCTGCATGCCGCATTAATCCGGGCAATCCAGAGCTGCCTGAACTCCCTCTTTCTCTGCTTGCGCCCTGCGAAGGAGGATGTCAGCGCTCTCATGACAGCCTGCTTTGCCACGCGGTACTGTTTGCTTCTTGCGCCGCGGTAACCCTTAGCCAGTTTCAAAATCCTGTTATGCTTCTTCTTAGCGTTTAACCCGCCTTTTACTCTTGCCATCTCTTATTTCCCTCCTTACGCCGCATTACAGATACGGTAAAATTTTCTTCATATTCTTAACGTTTGTTGAATCAACCATGGTTGCCTTGCGCAGATTCCTCTTTGTCTTCTGGGACTTCTTCGTTAAGATATGCTGTTTGCCTGCCTTAAATCTCTTTAATTTCCCAGTAGCGGTCTTAGAAAAACGCTTCGCTGCTGCTTTGCTTGTCTTTAACTTCGGCATGATAATTCCTCCTTAATTTGTACGGACCTTCGCCCTTTTATTTAACACATCCTGACGCTGTCAAAATGTCATTAACTTAACCTGTACCCCTTATGAACGCTTCTCGCTCAGGAACACGATCATGCTCCTGCCCTCCACTTTTGCCGGCTTGTCAAGGACGGCAATATCGGAAAGCTTCTCCACAAAATCATCGAGTATCTGCCTGCTCGAATTGATATGCGCCATCTCGCGCCCGCGAAATCTTAGTGAAATCTTCACTTTATCACCCTTCGTAATAAATTTCCGCGCCTGGTTCGCCTTTGTGTTCAGGTCATTGTCGTCGATATTCGGGGAAAGACGTATCTCTTTCACCTCGGTCGTCTTCTGCTTTTTCCTTGCTTCCTTTTCCTTGCGCAGCATCTCATACTTATACTTGCCGTAATCGATAATCTTGCATACCGGCGGCTTTGCGGTCGGTGCAATCTTCACCAGATCAAGCTCCGCCTCCTGAGCCAGCTTATACGCATCCCTCGCTGACATTATGCCCAACTGCTCCCCGTTTTCTCCGATCAGGCGGATTTCCCGGTCCCTGATCTGCTCATTAATCATTAACTCGCTAATAGTCTTGCACCTCCAGGATTCCCTTCTACATTTGGCTGCTGCCCTAAGCCGCAACTCCCAACATACCGCAAACAATAAAGAACACTGCCAAAGCCAGCTTCCCTTCCTAAATTTTACTGCACATAAAGTACAAAAAAGTGGATCGGCAAACGCCCATCCACCAAAAGTCCGTACCAAGCCGGTTTCCCCACAGGAAAACCAGCCATGAACTTTACTATAAACCCTTTTGCACACTTGCGGAGGGTGAGAGTGGATGCCCTGCTTCTTGTTCACAGCTTTCTTAGGATAACACAATTATTTTTCTGTGTCAAGGATTTTTTGTAAAATCTGCTTCCCTGTAAACTTGCCATAAAAATCGCTTCGGCTTCCTCAATCCGAACCGTCTTGGATGTGTACTCATACTCATAATCCGGTACGCTCTCTTCATTGTTTTCCTTTTCTTTTCCGCAAGCTGTGCCGGATAACAAACAACAAAATAAAATCAGTATACTGAATGAAAACAATTTTATTTTCTTTGCGCCCATCCGCTGCCCCCTCCACATAAAATGCTTATATCTTTCCCCTCACGATACATCCCAAATCAAAAAATATCACTCCATTTATCCAGATATAATTTTCCCTTTCCCCTCCCCATCCCTATAAAATTTTGCCTGCTTATCAAACATCTCTGTATATATCCCTTTCCTATCGTACAATTCCCTATGGGTTCCATACTCAACAACATGTCCGTCATCAAAAACAGCAACCCGATCCACCAATTGTACTGCTGATAAGCGATGGGTAATCATCACGGTACATTTTCCAGTAATTATCTTATTAAAACGCATATAAATATCGTACTCTGTTATTGGGTCAATCGCCGCTGTCGGTTCATCCAAAACAAAAATATCGCCTCCACGGTAGCAAGCCCTGGCTATAGCGATCCTTTGCTCCTCCCCGCCGGAAGGATCAACTCCCTCTGAATCAAACCATTTCTCAAGGGGAGTTTCATATTTTTTTGGCAAACGCGAAATCATTGCATCCAGACCATTTTCCTTACATATATCATCCAGCTTTTTCTTATCATAATTATCAGTGAAAGCAATGTTCATCCCCAGGCTCATGCAATAACTCACATAGTCTTGGAAAACAGGGGCAAAAAGTTTCTGATATGCCTTTATATCATATTCATTTATATCCACCCCATCCAACAGAATATTTCCGCTACTTGGCTGATATAAACGGAGCAGAAGCTTGATAAATGTAGATTTTCCCGAACCGTTCCCACCCACAACACATAATTTTTCATCTGCTCGAATCTTAATATTCATATGATGGACTGCAAAATGCTCGCTTCCCGGATATTGGAAGGAAACATCACGAAACTCTATTACAGAGTTATTATTAAATTCAGGTACCAAATTCCCCACTGCCTTTTGTACTTTAGTTGCCGATAAGAAATCAATCAGTTCCTGAATTTTTAATCCACGGTCAGCTAACTTAATATAGGAATCAAAAACACTTCCCAGACTATTTGAAAACTGACCCACCGATGAAAGATAAATTGTCATATTTCCTATCGGAAGATTTTTAAACAGAACCCTGTATACCAGATATGCATATAGAATCCCCTGCTGAATCAAATTTGTAGCCGTGCGGAATAACCCCAAACGCCAGTTGCATTTCCGGTATTCCAGTTCCAAAACATTTGATTCTTCCTTACTTTTTGTAAACAGACCAATCAAAAGCGATTTGATATCAAATATCCTTATTTCCTTTGCGTAGGAAATATGATTTAGCATATAGGAAATTCCGCCCTGATACCAATCAAAAGCACTCAGTTTCTTTCCCAGATCATGTTTCACTAAATTCGCCCGTTTTGCCATAATGGAATTTGTAAATATAACCATCACCACCAGCAAAATAACAAATGGATTCAATGTAATAATAATTGAAGAAATAGCAAATAAACTAACAATTGCAGTCGTTAATCCGTTTACTTGTTCCACCACAGTAATCAGCCCCGACTGGGCATCGTCCGCCCTGTCCTTTTTTACCTGTATTTCCGGGTTCTCAATCATTTCGTAATCTATGCTTAGCACATGCTGATAAAACTGTTCATTAAATGAAAGATTAAGGAATAAAGAAAGCTTATTTAGTTTCTTTTCTAAAAAATAGTTCACCGTATTATGTACTGCCGGAACCATAAGCAATATTATAACATAAAAGACAATTTTAGAGATTATCCTTTCCGTTACCAATTCATTAATAATCAGCCCCGGAATAATCATATTTACCAGCGGGACAAGCCCATTTAATAAGGCAGAAATTTCTTTTGCTATAATATAAGTTTTTCCCTCGCGCTCTTTCCAGATATATCTAAGCGCATATAATGTACAATTGCGGGTCTGGTTAAAGGTCTGACATTTTTCTTTCACCGTTTGCAAATGTATTACTCCCATAGTTCATATTCTCCTTATATCACAATATCATTTTATAAATATCCGTTATTGCCGCTTTGTAAAAACTTATGCCAGTCCACTTTCGAAACAATAAAAGATTCCAGGACATTATCCATTCTGTTCTTTTAACTAACTTTCTTTCTCCGTATATCCCTCCGCCTGCTTGGTAAACATCTCATAGTATCCGCCTTTTTTTCTCATCAGCTCTTCATGTGTCCCCTTTTCCGATATTTGCCCATTCTCCAAAAACAGGATACAATCCGCATCCTTAGCTGCGGAAAGCCTGTGCGAAATAAAAAGAACAGTACGCCCCTTTGTTTCTTTAAGCAAAAACTGATTTAATTGGTATTCCCTCAGCGGATCAAGTGAAGCGGATGGTTCATCCAATATTAATAAACCGAACTCCTTTATAAACACCCTCGCAACCGCAACCATCTGGCTCTCCCCACCGGAAAGTTCCAGACCTTCATTACTAAACTCCCTTGTCAGTTCTGAATCGAGGGAACCCTTATTTTTACTCAGGATTTTATCGATTCCAACCTGCTCCATCAGCCACTCTATCCTGTCATCTCCCACTTTCGAATCATAAATACGTATATTGTCCCGCAAACTCATCGCATAAATCATACTGTCCTGAAATGCAATAGCGATTTTTTCACGAAGCTGTGACAACTTGCAGTCCCCTATCGGAATACCGTTAATTCTTACCTGCCCTTTCTGAACATCATACAAACGCAGCAAAAGTTTTGAAATTGTTGTTTTTCCTCCTCCATTTTCCCCCACCAAAGCCACCCGCTGCCCCGGCTCAATCTGAAAACTTACCCCGCGAAGGACTTCCCCTTCCTGATTTCCATATCGGAAACTAACATTGTCAAATTCAATGCGAAAAGGTTCGGCTCCTACCTCTTTCCCCTTGCACTTATCATCTTCGATTACCGAACTCATACCAAAAAATTTACGGATTTTTTCTGTATACAAGTCCAAATTCTGCATCTGATTAATAAATTGCAAAAAGCTCTCCAGATTGTTTTTTAATGTTTCTGAAGCATAAAACAAGGCGGTAAATGTTCCGAGTGACATTCCTTTTTCCAGCACACAATAAACCAGATAAATCAAAATTCCCATCTTCATCGCCAATGTAGCAACAATGCTGCCACTGCCCAACATGGCAATCTTTCCCCTGTACTTCTTTAAAACATCAACCATTTCACCCGAACTCTGATCATATTGCTCCATAAAAACATTTCCAATATTGGTCGCTTTAAGTCCCAGGCTATGTTCTTTGCGATAAAACACATTTTGTATGTAATTTAACCGTCTTTGATATGGCTGTACCATACAATTTTTCTGATAAATTTTCTTATTCGTTCCCCAATTAAAAACTGAGCAGAGCAATACTGTTACCAACACAAAAAAGATGGTCACCACATCCATGGTTGCCATCACTGCGGACACAGCAAACACTGTACCGGCTACAAATAAAAAACGCCAAATCAATTGCACTGCAGAAAAAGTCTGTTGATAAAAACGTCCTAATGTCCAAGTATAGTTATCATAAAACTCCGGTTCATCAAAATACTTGTAATCTGTTTTCAAAACTTTTTCATAAATATCCTGATTAACTCTGTTTGCAATCTTTACATTTACTGTTTCACCAAAATATACTTCAATAGCTTGTTCTGATAACGATGTTATCAAATAAATGGACAGGAACACAAAAATCCGGGTAATAACCTCCTTAAACTGTTCTCCCCCTCCAATGGCATCCATCACATCCCTCAATAGAACAATATCAATATAGGCGCGGAACGGTGGCATAAGGCAGCTCAACACAACTATCCAGAACCATTTTTTACCATATTTAAAGTATATATTAAGAAAATAAGTTATATTAGATAATGTTCTTTTCATTTTATATCCTCCTCTCTTTAAGCGTAGCATTTAAAAATTCTATCACAAAACGACAATCCTTATATGAAATATCATAAGCTTCTGTATTCTGTGCTAACAAAGTTATTAATTTAATCCTATTTTCTTTTTTAGCACAATAACGTGTATTTATTAATAGTCGTAAAAAACACTCATAACTTACTATTTTTTTTATACCAGTTTCCTCCTCATTATATTTAGTAAACAAAATTAATCCCGGCTTTCCAGCCGAAAATACTTTATCTGATGGAAGATGCAAATACCTCTTACAACCTTCCTCATCAAAAGTAGTAGCACATATGTACCTTTCATTATCTTTAAAATATCTTAATCTAATTGGAAAATTAAGTCCATATAGCGATTTTGAATCAAAAAATATGATATCATCATCAACATATAAACAATCAGCCAATTTACATAGCTCCGAAACCAGCGTCGATTTCCCCGCACCCCTTTCCCCGACTATCATTAAAGCAGTTCCCCTATATTGCACACATGCCCCATGAAATACCATCTCTCCTTTATCTCTAACTATAAATTCCTCTAGCTGTGTCAACATATGAAATATCCATCCTTCTTCTCTTGTATTACAAAAAATAACACTGTCTGAATTATTTTTCCAAAAACTTTCTACAATGTTATTCAAATCAACAATAAAGTAAGCTTCTCCTTCTTTAGTGTTATCCCCATGTATTTGTATTACATTTCCAAATATGTCATTAAACAAAATTGCATTATTGTTATATAGGCAACATTCTACAAATATCATTATATTACTGTCAATATATCTTTTTTTAAAGGCTACATATTCTTTTAACATTCCTATTTTCTTACTCCTCGACAAGTAAAAAATCCTCTCTAATAAAATTAATTATGGCATTATAAATATCATAATCAAGATATTTAACATCATCTACAGAAAACTCAAAACATTCCAGCATACTATTTTCGATTTCTTCCAAATTAATACATATATTATCTAAAGACTCAGCTCTGCCTATAATATACTTCCATATCCAAAAACTTGTTGAATTCATTATTACTATTTTTCCGGAACTATTAATATAAAAATAACCCTTATCATCCATTTCTTCCATCTCAATATCTCTGTTAATACTACATACTATAACTTGATTTCCTACACCTATTTTAATTCCCATGTTTTCCTCCATATCTGAAATAGTGATAATTCAGGATTACTATCCAATTTGTAACACTTTGCAGTCCATTCAAATACATTTTTATGATTTATTAACTCTTTAAATATGTAACGCCAATATTCACGAGTCATCTCACACTCACATTTCATAGAATCAATCTCGATTTCATTTGTATATTTAATCGGACATCCTGTTCCACAGAATTTATAAGCGAAACATGATTTGCAATTATTTCTTGCTTGCATATAACAATATGCCAAATTATCTCTAAACTTATATTTTGTCAATACTCCATTCTTGATTTCTGCTACAACTGCCGCCTTTTCTTTTGCATCTAGGCATGTCACTATCCTTCCGTCAGTTAATAACCAAGGATGCAGTCCAAATACTGTTCCACATGAATATCCAGAAAGATTATCTTTAAATTTTCCGCATACCAATATATTATCATAACCTTGCTCGATAATATAATTCTGAACCTCAATATAATAATCAACAAAAGATTGATTTATGGTTCCTGTTGCTTGTTCAACCGCGCGTCCTCTCGCATTAATTGGCTCGATCCCCCATGTATCAATATTTTTATAATTTCCATATACAAAACGAATCATATCTAATAACCTATTATAGTCCCTCGGCCAAACAGTACTTCTAAGAATGATTTTTTTACCAAATTCACCCATTTTTCTAATAGTACGATCCACATAAGCAAAAGTATCTTCTTCACCCAACAACTTACGATTCTGATTTTGTATTTCTGGTAAACCATCAAAGGAAACCGCTATAACATCAAAATTTTCTGCAATATATTTTATTTGCAACTCATTTAAAATCCCGTTTGTTGTTATCCCCAAAGTATATTCCAAATTGTGTTTCCGACATTTTTCTTTGACCATCTCTGTCACTTGATATAATAAATTCCAATCAAATGTTGGTTCTCCCCCTCCAGCAAGATACAAGTCAACAACATAATCCTTTTTTCTATTATGAAATCTACGGATAATACAATTACCAACCAAGTAGTCTATGAATATTTCTGCATCAGAATAACTGACGACTTTCTTATCATTAGAATTGTCCGAAGCAAACGCACAGTAATTACAGCGCAATTGGCAAGCATCCGACAAGCAAATCCCTCCGCTGACCGGAAACATCATATTATAATCAACCTCCTGAAACGACTTATTCTGAAACAAGCAATCAGCAGAAGATAGATCTTCCTGAAAAATATCCTCAAACTTATTTCTTATTTCCACTTCAAGTCCCTCAGTATCCACGACTTTTCCACTTATCAATAATAATCGTTCAGGATCAAAATACAAATTTTCATCAACAGTCAACATTTTTATTTCCTTCTTTCAAAAAGCAGATTTACTTGTCGTTGCTTTCCGTTTCCCGATTACCTAACTACTTTTTGTCGTACAATAACTCACCTTTCCACATACAGCAGAATTAGCTGTGCAGATATTGACCCCGCCGTTCCCCGAGCACTGAACTGATGCTGCAATATTACAGGTAGGTGTACCCGTCGATGATGCCAATATTTCATATTGCGCAATCAAATCGGGCTCAATAATAGCCATATCTGGAGTTTCGTATTTCATACTCTCCCTCCTTTCATAAATATTTACTAATAGCTTCTTAACACAAGCCAATAGCCACTAACTTAAATTGCTGAAATCTACAAGTCCAGTTCCTCTAAGATTCCAAATATCCAAATTATCTTCAAATGCAGAACATTGATAATATATTTTCTTTGACACAGGATCTGAAATCAACCCAGCTAACGCAATGGCAAATTGTTTATGTAAACCATCAATATTAAATTCCTGCCAACTTACAAATAAATTAACCAAAAAACCATCTAGGCTTAACTTTATAATTACAATTTTCATTCCGAAGATATACATGATTATCATTATATGACGATTGAATGATACCTACTCTATTCCCCAATTGGCTCAATGTAAACATTCTATGAATAATACAATTATTTATTAGAAGAATTAGGAGGATTCATAATATAACCATGTACTTCTACTTGGACAGTAATATCTGCTATCTGTTTAGTATATACAATATGTGAAATTGAAATATCCTGGTTCCCTTTTGTTTCATATCCTAATCGACTAAATAATAAACGATACTCCAACTTTTTTTTCTTATCGATTAATATATCAATGTCTTCACTTAAACGAATATCCGAATCCACATATAATTCTTTTGCCAATAAAATACCCTTTAAGAAAATAAGCATTAATCCTTCTTTTTCAGGTACGCTCAATAATATCATTAATATTACCATTATCCTTACATAATTTTTTTATATATGTCTTCAAATATCCACATAAATTATACTCAATTTTCCGCCTCTCTTCTATCTCCATATTATAATCCCCCCATTTCACTTGCTCCGATCACCTAAATATGCTCAAATATAAAATTTCTCAACAAAAGTGCCTCATTAAACTTAGATACATCCAATAAAACCTTAAAGCTATTTCCCTCTTTACTATCACCTATTAATTCATTCAATAAACACCAGACAATAACTTATAAAGATTTTCTGCCTTTATGATATATCATTCTTGCACCTACTACAAGCAGGAAAATCGGTGAACTTTTATTTACATATTTTTCCAATATCTGTTCACCAATTTTCCCCCTCACAAATCTTCTTCCGCCAATGCTATAATATTTACCAAGAGTAAAACCACTCACAAAATACAATAACCAATAAGAAAGGAAATCTACTATGAAATTTATGCACAAGCCCAAAAAAGTAATCTCTTCTTTTCTAGCAGCATTCTTAGCACTAACCATAACTTTACAGCCAATTAACAAGGAATCTGCTAAATCTCATGAATCAGACATTTATGTATGTGGAATTGGAAAGGAAGAATCTAAATTGCCTCCTATCCCTTTCCCACCGAAAATAAATTAATGCTCTTTTTCATTTTTCAATTCATAAATAATTCTTTTCAGGAATTGTTCTTGCACACTATTTCGACAAAACCGGCTCAGGCTAAAACAAATCTCTAATCCTTTTTCCAGACTATAACATTCGCCTTCCGGTTCTGTTTTTTTTACTTGAACCTCATCATTACATAACCACGTATATAGAATGCTACCTATTATATTAAGTCTTCCCATTTGTAAACACATTCTAATAGTTTTCTCTATATACTGTTTAGATATTTCATACTCATCTAACTGATATAAGAGCCTCGCTTTATACCCAGTATACAACTCATACGTCCGTATATGGTTTACCTCCCTCCCCTCCGCCTCAAACTCTTTCTCCAGCCGGAATACCACCTTCATCCTCCGATATGCTTCCTCGGGATTTTCATCACTGACCAGAAGGGAATAATGGTAGATTGATTCCATCTCGGAGTTGGTCAGATAACACTCTTTTTCATCTGAATACTCCATAACAGAAAGCGGCAGGGTGCACTGAAATGATTGCAGGATAAGTTCCTCATACTCCTTAAACCCGATCTGACCAAGCCTATATCTAGCCATTCCCTCCGTGCGCAGCACCCACTGCCTGTTGATGGGATCTGACATGTCGATCAACGTTTTCAATTCATCTAACTGTTCCAAATTCTTATCAAATTCCCCGTTATTTGCCGCATGACGTATTTCCCTTTCCAGTTTTCTTGCCTCAAAACTCGGTGCCGCCAACTCGGTTCTCTCACACAGGGGGGATAATCCCAGGACTGTACACATTTCCTGTATGTAGAAAGGCTGTGTGCTGCACTTTTTTCTTTCCATATTCTGCAATGTTTCGAGCGTGCAGGTAACCTGTTCCTGAAGTTTTTGCTGCGAGATTTTTAACATTCTTCTGCGGGCGCGGATAATATCCCCGGCTTCATAGATATCCTGTCTGCGATACAGATATACGTCAGACCCATGTTGTATCCGTATGCCAAACTGCCCATATAGATGGCGGAAGGCAGCAACCCACTCTTCCATTTCCAATTTCATCTCCTCTGTAAAGTTCCGCTTCTCAGGCTCTAATTCCTCTAAGCGCACCATTGCTTCCTTCTTAATGCCGAAAAGTTCAAACAGGTAATATGCCCTGTTGGTTTTTCGAAGCAGCTCAATTGCAAGGTCACATAACCGGACTACTTCCTTATATTCTCCACTTCCTGCACCCTTTCGATTTAACAAAAGCTCACAAAGAACAAAGACCAGCTTGGGATAATTCAGTACTTTTATCTCATCTTCCATCCTTGTGCTGCACAGGTATTGTTCCAGTTCCCTGCACTGCCTGATCGCCTCCTCCCCCAAAAGGCAGCGCGCATATTCAAGGATCAGGTTGATCTCCTCCGCACAGAGTACCAAACCTGTTAAAATGCTATTGCTAAATCCGGGAACTGTCTGCCGCACTGCCGCTTCAAAGATTACTTCCATCTCCCTTTTTGCTGCACCCTCAAGCCGCTTACACATCCCAAGCATCCCGAGGTAAAACTGCCGCCTCAGGCGTTTTATCACATCGCCTTTTTCCGGATAGGCTTTGCCCTGGAATTCAGGTGAAATTTTTTCTATAGAAAACTTGTCCGCATATTTACTTAATGCTCCTCCCATCCGGCAGACATCACCCGCTTCCAGATAATCGATAATTTCTTCCTGCATTCTCCATTCGCAGCCGTCCTCATAATTAAGACAACTCTCATATTCTTCATCCGCCATCCTGCTCCGGCGCAAAAGCCGTTCTCTTAAAAGCCAGCCCGCACTCTTTCTCCCCGCCTCGATCTCGCAAATCATACTTCTTGTGCACAGTCCTTCAGAAAGCTTT
>ERZ778516.1644-NODE-1644-length-16563-cov-4.756118_pt1 | contig 16563 bp, 9 predicted proteins | sample MGYA00510342_ERZ778516 | MGnify/ENA primary metagenome ERZ778516 (study PRJEB29527, sample SAMN07138961) | mouse gut metagenome | material: feces | host: mouse | place: China:Nanjing | collected 2016-01-25 ... | reverse complement strand
ATATCAACAATTTCATGGGTTGTGTCAAAAAATGATGAAATCAATTTAATGCTCTATTTTTATAATATAATTGGGAGGAATGTAATCGCATAACCAAATACCATTTTGAGATAAATAAAATAGATAACCATCTTGACTCATTTTTTCTGCATCAATGGTCAATACTGCTGGAATTCCATGGCGGATACCGACGTCAACAGCAGTCTGTTTATCCTTAGAAAGATGTACATGTTGCCTAGATTGTTTTTTGATTCCATCTTTTGTAATGCTTTTTAAAAATGCGGTAGCTGTCCCATGGTATAACAATGCTGGTGGTTTTTTCTGTTGTAATTGTATATCTACTGAGATAGAATGTCCTTGATTGGCTCTTATTTTTGTGTGGTCTTGATTAAAACAATATCGTTGTTTGTCATTTTGGGCTACGATTCTTTCCAATATAGATAAATCGATCTGTCTTCCAGAACGATTGATTCCTGCAATCAATTCGGATACATCTGCCCAACCATTTTCATCCAAAGAGATGCCAATGACCGATGGTTGATGTCGCAGAATCAAGCTGATAAACTTTCCCAGCTTAATGTCTCCATTGCTTTGTTGTTTTTGTTTCATAATCGCTTCTCCTTTCACAATCAGGATTTATTTATGGAATCTATTTATTTTACCAATATAATTTGTTGATGATTGTCATTGATTTTATAAGAATGGTATTAGGTATATTATATAATAGCCATTGATAAGATTCAAGCGCCAAGAGATATCTTTGATAACCAAAAGAATAGGCATTGATAGTATGTTTAGGTGAACAAAATTTTGACTAAAAAAAATTTTACTTGACAAAATATTATTTCAGTGTTATGCTTTAAAGCATAAAAGAGAAAGGGTGGTTTTATGAAGCGGCATGTTTATCAGGCAGTATATACTTATACTTATTTGAACACAAGTTCAAATCTTTTTTGCTGCCATAAAATTGCCGGATAACCAATCAATGATCGTTTAAACTGGTGACTTTGGAAGCAAAAGTCACCAGTTTTTTTATTTTTTAATGATTCTAAGGAGGAACCAACATGATTGTTATTTTAAAACAACATCCAGAAACAGAGAAAGTAAATCAGTTATTACATCAATTAGAAGAATGGGGATTATCCCACCACTATAGTCAAGGAACTTTGACAACCATCATTGGTCTGATTGGTGATACTTCTAAAGTAGATGTTGATATGCTTCAGGCAAATGATATTGTAGAAACAGTAAAGCGTGTTTCTGAGCCATATAAGGCAGCGAATCGCAAATTTCACCCAGAAGATACTGTCATTGATTTTGGCAATGTCAAAATTGGCGGTGGTCACTTTGGTGTGATTGCTGGTCCATGTTCAGTTGAAACACCAGAGCAGGTCATTGCTGTGGCAAAGGCAGTAAAGCAAAGCGGAGCCAATTTTTTGCGCGGTGGAGCGTTTAAGCCAAGAACTTCTCCTTATGCCTTTCAAGGGCTTCGTGCAGAGGGTTTAGAACTGCTTATGGAGGCTAGAAAAGAAACCGGTTTGCCAATTGTCAGCGAAATTATGAGCTTAGAACATTTAGATTTATTTGCAGATGTGGATTTCATTCAAGTAGGTGCTAGAAATATGCAAAATTTTGAGCTGCTCAAACAGTTGGGGCATTCTGGTAAACCCATCTTATTAAAAAGAGGACTTGCCAATACATTGGAAGAATTTTTAATGAGTGCTGAATATATCATGGCGGGAGGAAATGAAAACGTCGTTTTATGTGAGCGCGGTATTCGCACATTTGAAACCATGACCCGCAATACCCTAGATATCTCTGCAATTCCAATGTTAAAACACCTGTCTCACCTTCCAGTCATTGTAGATCCAAGTCATGCGACTGGTATTCCATGGCTAGTGGAACCATTGTCTAAAGCAGCCATTGCTGCTGGAGCTGATGGCATTATGATAGAAGTGCACAACGATCCCAAAAAAGCGCTGTGTGATGGTGCACAATCCTTAACGCCTGCACAGTTTGATGATACCATGAAAACCGTAAAGCGTTATATGCAGTTTGAAGAAAAAATATTTGGATAATAAAATGATCCATTAGAAAGGTTTGTGAAAAAATGAAAATAGCCGTTGTAGGATTGGGCTTGATTGGGGGCTCCTTTTGTAAAGCGATTAAAAGGTATACCGATCATCGTATTTTTGGGATTGATAACAATTCAGATGCCATTCAAATGGCACTGGATTGTAAAGCAATTGAACGAGAAATCCTGCCAGCAGAACTATGCGAAATGGACTTTACCATTGTTAGCTTACATCCAGAACAAACCATTGCATTTATTTTGCAACATCTTTCTTATTTTAAAAAGGGAAGTTTGGTAATGGATACTTGTGGTGTAAAGACTACGATTGTAAATGCAGTGGCAGGTCCACTGTCTGAACAGGGGGTTATTTTTGTAGGTGCTCACCCCATGGCGGGCAGAGAATTCTCTGGTTTTGCTTATTCTTTAGATTGTCTGTATGAAGATGCCAGTTTTATCATCACTCCAGATGAGACAACACCTGCACATACAGTAGAATTTATCACTTATTTCGCAAAGAAGTTACAATTTGGAAAAGTGGTTATTTCTACACCACAAGAACATGACCGTGTCATTGCATTTACCTCTCAACTGGCGCACATTGTGTCAAATGCTTATATCAAAAGCCCTTCTCTACAACAGCAAAGTGGCTTCTCTGCTGGAAGTTTTTTAGATTTAACCAGAGTTGCAAAACTCAATGAAGATATGTGGACTTCTTTATTTTTGATGAACCAGCAACCGTTGTTGTTTGAAATTGACACTATTATAAAAAAATTACAGGAATATCGACAAGCAATTGCACAAGATGATGCCCAAACGCTACACGACTTATTAAAAGAAGGACGTATCTTAAAAGAAAACAGTTTAGCATCTCAGTGATTTTTTAGTCTGGCTGTTGTCCATCATGGGCGTTCCATTGACATTCCATCATTTTCATATTTGTAAATATCGCTTTGAAAGAAGACGCTTCTGGTGAGCAGGCATAAATGCCAAATTGAATCTTTCCATTTCCCTTGTGCATATGGCAAACTCTCATTTGGTTAAAGTTGATCCCATCTGTAGAGCATTCAATACAATAATCATTTTCTCGCCTGCTAAAACGATACCACATAGATTTTACAGAGGCATCAATCACTGTAGTAGCCCAGTCAGAATATCCTCCATTTGTAACAACACTTCCTAAGTGTTGATATTCTTCATTCTCATATTCGACGGATGCTTTTAGCCAGTTTTCACTGTCAAGATACATCACAATGCCGCACTGGTCAAATCTATGGTAACTCTGTGTAAATTCTGTTTTCACAACAAAACTGAAGTATTTTTCTTCTGTTTCCATCTGAAATACAGGAGCGTTATCATTTTGAAAATGATAATAGGTTCTTTGCCATAAATCTGTGTGTTGTTTTGTGGTAATTTCAACCCTGTCATTTTCAATTTTGTAATCTTGTGGTTCTCTTGTCCATTTAAAATCGGTTATATTTATCATTGATTTCCTCCAAATTTTTTATTTTCTGGGTATTTATCCATAACGAACATGATATTTGAGTTTCTTGCTAACTTCCATATAAAATAACATATGTTTATTGATGGTTTGTTTCTATATAAAAACAGCGGGCAAGATATTTGGAACTATCCAATATCCTGCTTACTATTTTTAAAATTCTAAAACATTTAGGTAAAGACCTCTTGTAGTTTACTACAAGAGGTCTTTGTTTAAATAAGAATTATTTTAGTTTTTCTTTTTTAAAGCAACAGCGCCTACTCCAAGTCCGAGTACAATAATTGCACCGATTACAATCAATATAATTGGTAATTTAGAATTGTTTTTTTCAGAATTGTCATTGTTAGAAGGAGCTTTGCTTTCATTTTGTTCTGCTGAAGTTGGTTTAGAAGAATCATCTTTAGAAGAAACGTTATCAGAAGTGTCTTTAGAAGATGTTTGTTGGTCTGCGTCCTGAGAAGAATTATCCTCTACATTTGCTTCCATGGTTGGTTTTTGAACCGTTACAGAACCATTTTGAGATGGTCTTGCATTGGGTTGAGTGGATTGATTGCCCCCCTGATTGGATGGTCTTGTAGAACCACCAGTTGATTGGTTTTGTCCGTTAGAATTTGGTCTATTGGTGCTGGGGTTATTAGAAGCATTGTTCTGATTGTTAGAAGATGTATTGTTGTTTTGATTGTCGGAAGGTTTGCTGGTGTTTTGATTGTCAGAAGGTTTACTCTGTTCTGAATCGCCAGGAGTAGAATTGATATCCCCTGGAGGGTTTGGTCTGCTTTCTTCTGTGCTGTCATCTGGAGTTTGTGAAGTGTCTCCACCGGGATTGCTGGTGTCTCCGCCAGGATTTTCGGTATCTCCATCGTCTTCATCGGTACTGCCAGAATAATCTGTATCTGCAATATGAATGTTATTGGATGATACTGGAATTTCTGTAGTAGTCAAATCAACGATATTTAATCCCTGTTGTGGTACAGTGATTTGATATTGTGTATTTTTCATTCCCTTAATTTTGACAGTGCCCAAATCCAATTTTGAGAATTGACCTTCTTCTTGATAGGATACTAAGTCGGTATTTGCAGCAGCGTAAAGTGTCAATACTTTGCTGTTTTCATCGTATTTTGCCCAATTCATCAATACCGCATTTTTATCTGCCGCGGAAAAATTAAAATCAACGTTTGTTGCGGAAAATGGTTGTTCACCTTTTGCAGAAAGCTGTAATTTCATTTGATAGGCTGTAATTCCAATGGACTGGCTTGTATCTACTTCCAGCCATAATTTCATCTCAGAAGCTCCTACGGCTTCACTATGCAATGTATACAAAGTGTTGTTTTCTCCTTCGCCTTCTGCTAGAACAGACCATGTACAAGTCATCCCCAACAAAAACACACACATCAAAGCGATCCAAATTCGCAGTGATTTTACTCTAGTCATAAGTTCCTCCTAACGGCGGGAAAACCCGCCATTATTTTTTTATTGGTTATTAGAATCCTGTAAGCTGATATCTGGCAGCTCTGTTGGTATGATTACTAAAAGTGTATCACTTACCAAACGTTCATTTTCATTTGTAAGCGCGTCATCAACTCGATAAAGCTCTGCTTTTATCTGAGTTGGTAAGGTCATACCTTCTAATGCTTCTGGTTCAATATAATATACCCAAGTACCATCACTTACATTACCCAATGCGCCTTGTTCTGGTACATTTGCAAAGATAATCTGTGTTCCATTGATGATTTGATTGTTTTGATCTAGCAGTTTCACAACATTATACGCAGGATTTCCTGTATAGCTTCCTGTGAAAATTAAAGAACCCGCTGGAATCTTTTCTCCATCTCCAAGATCATAATCTTCGCTGAGGATACCAATTCCGTTCTCTAACAGTTCTAAGTTATCTCCAGGCAATCCGATGATATCGAATTCAGAAAGTGTGATTTCTTCGCCAGAATGACCTTTGATGCGGAACATCAAATAACTTGCATCATAAGTGTACATCAAGTTTTCTTCGCCTTCTTTGTCGAAGAAGATTGTTTGTGTACCGTTTTCATCTAAGCTCAAAGTACCTGATTTGACATTGGTCCAATCGCTTGATGCTGCGTCAGAAGATGTCTGATTGATCAGTATCTCATATTCCATACCATTTAAAGTAGATGCGCCATTGAGTTTTACACCAGATATTGGAAGATTTGCTTTCATGTCAACAATCCAATATGGATTTGTACCATCTGTTGTTTTTCCAGTATAGGTAGTAGCAAAGTCGTTGTCTTTAATAGCTGAAATTGCAGAATTGATAATAGGTGTACAAGATTCTTGTGTATCATCTTGTATATCGTCATCAGAGACCATATTTGTAAGAATATCCCAGTTATCCTTTGTTACAGAACCATCATGTTTTACTTTGATTGGATCTAATTTGACTGTATTGGTTGGGTTGAGATATTGGTCATAAGCAGTTACTTCATAAGTAAATACACGGTTGTTTACTGTTGAAATGACATCCGTATAAGTTGTATTATCACCTGTTACAAATGCGACTGCTTTTCCATTGCGTTTGATTTCATATCCAAGAATCTCAGATTGTTGTGCATTTTCTACGTTGAGACTCAATTCAACTCGATTGGCAGTTTCTGCGATAGCGTTGTTGTGTTGTAAGGAAGCAGTCAATGTTGCGTTGTCAGAGAATGCTTTGCCTCCTTCTAGTTTATATGTATGAGCAGCGTCGTTGATATAATAGATAGGTCTTTCTTCTTTCGGGAACTGAGAAATATAAGCAGTGGTTTCCTCAGTTGGAATCAGTCCCCAACGTGTAAAGTATTCTGTTAAATCTTTTTGTGCTGCTGCACTTGCAAGACGAATGATATTTTGGTCTCTATCTGAAGACAAAGTGAGTCCATTTGGTGCAGAAGCAGGTTCTCTTTGATACTTATAAAAACGAGAATAGAAATTGTTATCTAAATGTTCTTGATAAGAATCAAAAGCTTTAAAGGCATAGTTTTGGTCATAAGCCAAATGCAATTGCCAGAACATTGCCAAAGCCACTACTCCGTTTGAGCTAAATCCAATTGTATCAGAAGTTACCTTTTTATAAACAGCTGAATAATCTTGTATTCTACTGCTTTCAGGTGTATCCTGTGTCTGATTGAATTGTGCAATGATATTGTTGGTTACTTCGGCATAAGTTACGCCAGGAGTATCCAAAACGTGACCGATTTCGTGAGCAATTCCCCAACCAAAGCGTCCACCAGAAATATATTTTCCATTTTCGTCTGCTACAATTGGTGTACCACTCATCAGTCCTGATACAGAACCGAATTCAATACCAATGTGTTTTCCACCAGCATACATAAATGCTCCATCAAACATCGTGCTATATCGAATATTCAGTCTAGATGTTGGTTTTTTATGTACACCAGAATTAGAAAATACATCAATTCCCTTGACTTTGTAAGTATCCAGCATGAATTGATCCATTGCCTTTAGAGAATTTAACATCTGATTTGCTGCTCTATCTAGTTCTGCTTCGGAAAGTCCTCCAGCAGTTGGAGTCAAGCCCAATCCACTCATAACTTGAGTTGCTGGAACAGAATATAGCATATCATCTAGACCGATTTCTGTACTGTTCAAGAAACAAGTGTTTATCTTATAATCTAGTTCAGAGTGTTCTTCTAGTTGGTCATGTGTCTGCTGCAAATTGACAACCTGCTCGTTGAGCTGTTGCAAATAAGTCTTAATGGCTGGTAATTTATCGGCATCAGCCATACCACGCACATTGATTCCAGCAATTGGAGTAGCACCACTGACACGAACGCTAATTTTGGAATCAGGTGTACTTGCTCCGGTGTATTTAACATAAATACTACCACCTTGTTCATTGGCTATGCTGGAAGATATTTTTGGTACTGTAATGACATTTTTACCCTGTACCAACTGAACACTTTCTGCTTGCCATGCACTGGACTCTCCATGATATTGTGCAAAGACTATCTGGATTGGGAGTTTCGTTCCAGTAGCTGAGCCTTCTTGACCAGCAAAGATTATCAATTCATCTCCTTCGCCTGCAACAACATTTAATGGTTGGAAATCGTTTAATGAGAAGGCAAATGAAGTAGATCCTCTTGCAGTCAATGTCTGATCTAAACGAATGATCTGATAATCTGCTTGGTTGTTTAAGATATCTTCTGCTGCATCCAATTCCATCATAAGTGATTCATGTTTTGGATGTAACTCTCCACTGACTTCGTCTGGTGTGTTGACCCTTTCTCTCAATGCGTCAATTGTTTCTTGTGTCACGTCTTCTTTCAAAACGATATGCATATCATCGGTATATAGGGCATTGATATCTGCTTCTATGTTGTCATAATAGTAGAACTTCATTTCTGCAATAGAAATTTGTCCATCGCCATAAGCCCAATCCAGTGCAAAGTTTACCTGAATCTTTTTCGCTTTAAAAGGTTTATGATAGTCAAATTCATAATAAACTTTTCCATTAGAACTGGTTTTTCTTGTGAATTGTCCATCAAGTGTATATACGTTTCCGTCTTCGTCCCAATACCGTGTTTTTGCATAAGAATAACCATGTACTTGTGCGTCATCTGGAACAACGACTAAGCGGTTCATTTCATAAGCCTGATCAAATGTGATAATTGGGGATGGTTTACCTGGGTTGAATCCTCCTCCATCCCAACTCTTTAAGATCCAAGAAGTTTGGTAATCGTTATCTGCGATAGCAAATTCGTTTTCTGGTGCAGAAGAAGGATAGGATATGGATTCGATATGCGCAGTTGTCTGTCCGTCTTCGTTTGGAACGTTAATTAGCTTATAGTTTGGTGTAATTGCTGGATCTACGGAGACTGTTTTCGCTACATGAGTAGCAGAAGCGCCTCCTACGCCTAAGTGGTTGGTACCTGTTAGATAAATTTCATATTCTGTTTCGGTTTCCAAACCTGTAATTCTGTATGAAGTTGTTGTCAGCCCATCTACTTGCTGATAGGTTTCTTCTCCCTTTTTGCGATAATACAGCTGATATGTATTGGTGTCTTTCATCTTCTTCCAAGAAACATCGATATAAGAAGCACCAGCTTTTAGACCGATACCTTCTGGAGCAGGTGGTTTTCTGGTAGCCTGTGGAGTTACTTCAATTTTTTCGGATAGTGGGCTACTCCAATCTCCATTGACAGATTGTACCTGAACTTCATAGGTTTCTCCATTGAGCAATTCTTTTTCATTAAAACTTACTACAGCAAAGCGATTGATCTGTGATGTATATGTTTGTGTAATGCCATCTTTTGTCACATGAATTTGATATCCGGTAACATTTCTCTGAGCATCCCAACTGACTATAAATGATTCGTTTCCTGGTTCACCTTTTAGATTGGTAGGAATATTTAATTCTGGTTCTGGAATGCGGTTTTCCATTCCGTTTAAAAATTCTACACTGGAAATTTCAGCAAGTTTATTGCTTCCAGAAGTTTCGGTAACGGTGATGGTTACCTTTTTAATGGCAATTTGTGTACCGATATTTACAACAATAGAACCGTCTTCTTCAACGGTTACGGTTGCTGCTGCTCTTGCCATGCGAGACATTGGAGCAATGCCACTTTCGATTGGCAAAGAGATAACACTGCCATCGTCTAATGTCACTTCAATCGTACCAGCAGTTGGAGCATTGTGTTGTGGAGCAGAAATGACAAAACCATCTATCAAAGCAACATCGTCTTTTACATGCATGGTTAGGCTGACAGGATTATTTTCAGAAATCAATTCACCATCTTTTGCAGATAGGGAAACACCATTTCCCGAACCGGTGAGCAAACCAGTGATATCTCCAGATAACTCTGTCTTTTCATCTGGTTTGACTTCTGCTATGGTATCGGACATCAGTGCGATTACCGGTTTTGCCTGAATTTCTTTTTGTGATTTCATATAAGGCAACAGGGCAAGTTGTGTCAGAGAAGTTTGTTGTGCTTCTACCTGTTGTGCCATCTGAGCAAAATCGGCATCGTCAATACTGCCATCGCCATTTACGTCTCCAAATAGCAAAAATCCTGGATTGACCACCCCTTCTTTATCAGATAAAATAGAGGCATCATTTGTAAATACCAAACGTGTTGTTCCACCTTTTTGTAAAACAACCTGTTGTTCATAAGTAACAAAACCATTTCCACGAATGGTCAATTGTACTGTTTTTTCTTTTGCATCATTTTCTAAAGCGTCTGTATAAGTATATACACCGTTTTGTTCTGATAAATCAACACCATCTATAGAGAAAACTGGTTTTACACCTGCTTTCCAGCTACTGAGCTGAATTTCCAGTTGCGCACCCCCTGTAAATGGAGTGGATTCTGTTTCCTCTTCCTGTTTGGGAGACTTTGATTCCTCTTCTGTAGGTGCTTGTTCTTCTTGTGAAACATCAGAAGGGGTGCTTTCAGATGGGTCTTTTTCCCCTTCCTGTGAAACATCAGAAGAAGTGTCTTCGGATGGGTCTTTTTGCTCTTCTTGTGAAACATCAGAAGGAGCGCTTTCAGATGGGTCTGTCTCCCCTTGCTGAGTTTCATCAGATGGGGATGAAACAGTTTCTTCCTCTTTAGGCTGTTGTTCTATAGGAGCTTGCGTATCAGAAGAAGTGTCTTGAGATAGGTCTTTTTCTTCTTCCTGCGTTTTTTCGGAAGACGATGAAGATGTATTACCGTTTGATTGCTGATTGTCATCTGAGGCTTCTACAGGTTGCTGGGACAATTCTGGTTCATTTGAATTACTTTCGGTAGCACAAACTACAGTGTTAGCAGAAGTCGAAAGCAACATAGAAAGAATTAGCAATGCTGCAATTGGTTTTTTCACGTAATCACCCTTTCTTAGATTTTAAAACATTTGTTCGCTTGGTTATCAACCACTCAGCTATCAACAACTGAGTCTATCTATAAATCATTTTAAAAAGAAAACTGATCTTCAATTTGCAATACAGGTCAAACACAATGGTCAATGCCGTAATCATCATGAACGGAATACTATATTACGAACCGAATATCAGTTGCCTATCAAATCACAATTTATAAACAAAAAATATGTTCACCAAACAAAAAAACTTTATTTATAATATGATGATATCTGAAATAAGTATAAAAGTCAACTACATTCTGCAATCTATTTTTTTATTTACTACTTTTTATAAATTTATCTCAATTTTCCAGAAAGACATAAATTATTTTACAATAATTTGTAAATTTATCATAGTAATATATTAAATCAATTTTTCTTGTTTTGCGATTTGTATTCGGGTAATAGACTAAAAGACCATCTATAAAATGCCAAATCCATTCACCACCAGCAATCTTTCAGATACCTTTTTACCCTCATGATTTTGGGAGTTTTCATGATGTCTAAAATGGACAAATGCTTATGTATTTTTAAAACAATCAAGGTGTAATCCTTTTCCAATACAAGAAATGATATTATGATGATTAAAACCGATGATCCATTGAAATTTTTTGGAAACAATATAATAATCTGACCAACCAGTTTCTAAAAAGGTGGTTTGATTTAACAAATTAAGCGCCTTGACTAACTCAGGTATAGCGCTTTCAAATATCCAAAACGTTTCGCCCAAATGCCAATCACCGCCTTTATCAATTAAAAAGTAAACCATATCATCATCTGATATCATTTGAGGCAGATGACAAAACCATGTTGCATAATCAACTGGATAACACCCCAAAAAGTATTTCATACTCTTGGGACTATAGCCATTTGTATTAGCCCAATGCAAACCGTTTTTCCATGTTTTTGTTTTATCGGCATATGTTTCGGTGATTGTCTGATATATCCTTTTCCACTGGGTATTGCGAACTTTATGAAAACGATTTTTAGATATGTTACATCGTTTTATCAATTCATTTTCAAATCGAAATAAATCATATGATATCTTTTTCATTGTTACATTTTTACTCCTAATTTTTTATGTTAAAATTTGCTTGCTTATCCACTTTATTGTAACATATGGTTTTGGTCTTTTCTATCTAGTTTCGGTTTCAGATATGGATTGTGATTTTACGATTCCACCACCAATCTCCTATTATGAAAAGCAGAGTAATTTACATTTTCTACAGACCATTTACATAAATTATGGTAATCTTTTCTTTGCTTATTGATGTAAAATTTGGTATACTAATGATATATACTGCAATAGAGGTGAAAAATTTGAAAATTGGATTAATTGATTTGGGATCCAATACCATTAAAATGAATATTTATCAATGTCATAACAAACAGTATCAAAATTGTTTTTATGATGCCAATTATACTTATATTATTAATCATGTTCAAAATGATAGATTGACAACACAGGGAATTGATAAAATAATTCAAACAATCAAAATGTATCAAACAGTTGCCCAGCAACAACAAGTGGATTTACTTTCTTGTTTTTCTACAGCGTCATTGCGGCATATTCAAAATCAAAAGCAGGTTGTTGATGAAGTATTCAAGGCAACGGGAATACAAATTCAACCGCTGACAGGAAAACAAGAAGCTCATTTCAATCTGTTGAGTATGCAGACGGTTGTTTCAGAATCCGAATGGATTGGCGGCGATTTGGGTGGAGGAAGCTTACAACTGTTTTGTTTGCAACAGCAAAGAAGCATATTTCATCAAAGTCTTCCTTTGGGTTCACTCAAGTTGTATCAACAATTTGTATCTGACCAACTGCCCACAGTGCAACAGGCAAGATGTTTAGAAGAATATGTGGCACAGATGCTAAGTACAACTTGTCAAAAGCCAAATTTTTCCCCAGAATGTATTTATTTTATGGGGGGTTCTGTCAGAACAGCAAGATACTTAATAAGTAGTCAATCAGACGACTTTTCTACATTGGAGTTACAAAATATGATAGAACGCTGTTTGTCTTTTCCACAATGGGCAAAACAACAAATACAGGCTATTCAACCAGAGCGGTTAAAAACAGTAATCCCCGGAATGTTGGTGGTAAATCAAGTTTGTAATTTCTTTGGAGTTTCCAGAATAAAATATACATCTAATAGTGTTCGTGAAGGATATCTGATAAGTTTGTTAGAACAAAACATGTTGGATAAGGGAAAGGAATGATAGTGGATATGAGTAATGAACATATTTATACCAATCGAGAGTTGAGTTGGTTGCAATTTAATGAGCGCGTATTGGAGGAGTCGGAAGATTTATCAGTGCCTTTGTATGAGCGTTTGCGCTTTATTGCCATTTTTCAAAGCAACTTGGACGAATTTTCAATGGTTCGTATTGGAAGTTTATTCGATCAAGCACTGCTGAAAAAGACAGTATATGATTCTAAAACAAAATTGACTGCCAAAGAACAACTGGCTAAGGTGTATCAGGGAATTAGAATGTTGCTTCCCAGAAAGGCGCAATCTTATGAAAAAATCTTACAAGAGCTAGCCCAACAGGGCATTGAACATATTGACATGCAAAATTTGACTTCAGTGCAGTTTGATTATTTGAAATTATACTTTGAAAAGGAAATAGCCCCCTTGATTTCTCCACAAATCATTGATAAACGCCAACCATTTCCATTTTTAAAGAATAAGGAAATTTATGTAGGGGTACACCTTGCCACCAAGGGGAATACAGTGCGTCTGGGTATTATCCCTGCAAGTGGATATTTTAATCGCTTGATCTTTTTACCTGTACAAGAGGGTATTCAATTTGTATTGGTAGAAGATTTGATTTGGTTTTTTGCAGAGCTGGTTTTTAATAAGCATCAAGTAGTAGATAAAATGATTTTTAGAATCACTCGAAATGCTGATATTGATGTAGAAGATGAAATGGTAGATGTGGATTTTGATTATCGTGACGCGATGGAAGAGTTATTGAAAAAGCGCAAAAAACTAACGCCAGTTCGCTTGGAATTGCACAGTGCTATCAGTGATGATCTTTTGAATTATCTTTGTCTACAGTTCAGTATTGAAAAAGCACAAGTGTTTATTGACGAGTGCCCTTTGGATATGTCTTTTGTCTTTTCTTTAGAAAAGAGAATTAAGAATCATGAGGATTTGTTTTTCAATCCATTGCTTCCTCAACGTTCCAACCAGATTGATGAAAAACAATCCATGATTTCTCAGATACAAAAAGAGGATATTTTACTACATTATCCATATCATTCTATTACTCCATTTATTCGCTTGTTAAATGAAGCGGCAAATGATGAGCAGGTAATTGCCATTAAAATTACGCTTTATCGTGTGGCGGAGGATTCTAAGGTTATCAATGCATTGATCAATGCAGCGGAAAACGGAATTGATGTCAGTGTTGTAGTGGAATTGCGCGCCCGTTTTGACGAAGAAAACAACATCGATTGGTCTAAGCGTTTAGAAGAGGCAGGATGTAATGTCATTTATGGTTTACCGGGGTATAAAGTACATTCTAAGTTACTTTTGATTACACGCCGAAACGGAAACAAAATCGAATATATTACGCAGATTGGTACTGGAAACTACAATGAAAAGACCTCCAAATTATATACGGATTTATCCTTGATGACAGCCAGAAAAGAAATTGGTTCAGATGCTTCTATTGTATTTAACAGTCTATTTATGGGTTCTGTTGTAGAATCTGTTTCCCATTTGCTGGTTGCTCCACTGTGTTTTAAACCTCAAGTGATTGCACTGATTGACAAAGAAATTGCTTTTGCAAAAAGCGGACAGCCGGCACAGATTTTATTAAAGATGAATTCTGTTACAGATAAAGTGCTGATTGATAAACTAATTGAGGCTTCCTGTGCAGGCGTTGTGATTAAAATGTTGGTGCGCGGTATTTGTTGTTTTAAACCAGGCGTGAAGGGATATAGCGAAAATATTGAAGTCTATAGCATTGTTGGACGTCTGTTGGAGCATTCCCGCATTTTGGTATTTGGTCTTGGAGAACGGCAAAAAATTTATATTTCTTCTGCGGATTTTATGACCCGAAATACCGAGCGCCGTGTAGAGGTTGCAGCACCAGTTCATTCTTTGAAAATCAAAGAACGAATTCTCAATATTTTGGATATTATGATGAATGATAATCAAAAGAGAAGGATACAGGGCTTTGATGGTATTTATCGACACATCGAAAATCCGACCCCTCCTTTGCTCAATGCCCAAGAAAAATTATTTAAACTGGCTTATCAACAGGCACAACAGGTACAGGAAAATAAAGTGAGTGCCCACAAGGTGACCTATCGAACCAAAGTCCGTAAGGTGAAAAAGCAAGCTGGTTCACAAAAGCATTTAAAAAATAAGGAATTATGAGTTTGACGTGAATTTTTCATGAAAAACGACAAACTTTGATTGACATTATTTATGGTTTTGCTTATTATAAAACATAGAAAGGAGAGGTGAACCTTTATGGAAAAACAAAGAAAAAGAAGTTCTACAAATGTCTTTTCGGTTATATCTCTTGTGTTGGGTCTTGTGGCAGTGACTACCACAGCTGTCTATTTGGTCTATCGCTTTTTAAGTGATAAAGCATATCATGATAAATGGAAAGATTATGATGATTGTGGATTGGCATAACAGGTGTTTGCAAGATTCCATCATCATACAGAAAAACTGGTACCATTTGGTTTTACAACAATCGGAAAATAGAACAAAAAACTAAATGTAACAGTTGATAGACGGATTTATAATAGAAACAATGTATATCGTTTTTCTGCGATATACATTGTTTTTTTATTTGATGATTCATTTGTATTTTAAGTATTTAAATTTCATTTCTGTATGATATGATAGTTCTAATGTATAAGAAGTTGCCCCAAAACCTTTTATAAGCAAGAAAAGAGTAAGTAAATACGAAGGGTAGCTTGGTGGTTTTCTGTTGCCAAGATGTTGCTATACCTATAACAAATCCTATAAAATCAACAATTCTATTTGTTGGAGAAAGTCCCTTACAACTGGAAAATTTACTTAAAAATCAACGAATGATTATTTATCTGTACTGAGATAAAATTCTGTTATATGATTCATTTTCCGATTTGCAAAAATCTTCCCATGACCAGTTGTGAGATTATAAAGAACACTCCATTGCAACTTGTCCATATCACCGTCAAAAACACCAACATCAGCCAACAATTGAACTGCTTGAGATTCCTCGAGGATACCTTCATTTGTTTCTATTGTGTTTTGCACTTTGTCATAACGTTCAAATTCTGTAAAGCCTTCTCCAATATTCAATTCGTCATAAGCTATGAAATTAGAAGCGATTTGATATTCTTGCTGTGTTTCAACGACACAAAGCTTTTGATTGACATATTCTACAATGACAGAATGCCCACTCGCATCAGCAATCAAATAATGACACTTGATATCCCCAGAAAAATAAATATTATATTGTTTTAACAACGTAATGGCTTCTTCTATGGTAGCCGCTTTATCAAGTACAAGGCGAATTGCAGTGGTGGTATTTAGCGTTACTTTATCTGGGTGATGGGGAACTTCCGCTTCTGGTACTGCAAGTAAGGCAATTGCAAGCCCTTTTTCATTCATTCCATCAAATGGAAGAAATGGTGCAGCCAAGGTCAAAAAACAATCAAAAAATGAACCGTCTGGCAAATTATTCTCTGAATATCCTGCAAAGGTAAGATTGACGGTGGAAACCGAAGCATACCCATGATCAGGTGTAGTATAGAGCTGTAAAGATGGAGCATATGTAAAATCAAAATTCCTTCCAAATAGAATGTCTTTGTTTTCGTTCTTGACAACAAAAGCAGTGCAGCCGTCTCCTGTAACGCCCAAATCTATTGGCAACCCTTTCAACAACCGCTTTGTAATAAAGGCTTCAATATCCGCATCATGATAAGCGCCAACTTCTAGAAATTCATCAAAGCCATAGTCGCCATGATAGGTCATTTGATACATTCCATAATCGTCGATTTTTTTCAACGACATAAGAGAGCGCAGTTCATTCCAAAATAAAATAAGTGTTGTGATGAAAATAATCAGCAAAGCTATGCCTATCCCCATTAAAATCCGAAGGATTGTTT
>ERZ778516.1640-NODE-1640-length-16573-cov-11.059329_pt1 | contig 16573 bp, 16 predicted proteins | sample MGYA00510342_ERZ778516 | MGnify/ENA primary metagenome ERZ778516 (study PRJEB29527, sample SAMN07138961) | mouse gut metagenome | material: feces | host: mouse | place: China:Nanjing | collected 2016-01-25 ... | reverse complement strand
TTGTCCGCTTCCGGCTGTCCGCCGAAAGCTATCGGTGCCGCTTGGCTGCGCCCCTGGTTGTTTTGCAGAATACCAAGCAATTCTAACCATTCTGGAACTGACGCAGCCAGGGGAGGCACATCCTCTTTCCCAGCGTTCCTTCCTGTAAAAATTTACCAAAGCAATTCAAATTTGTTTGTTGTAGCATTAGCGGATTTCAGGCTTTTCAAGATGGAATTCCAGTAGAAGTGATTCCAGGTATTGTTCGTCGGTATATGCTTTTTTTAGATCATCGATGCGGTTTTCATTTTGAAGGATCTGTGATAAGAGAAGGATTTGCTGTTTGCCCTGTTCAAATCCAGTCTCCCTGCCTTCTTCAAAAGTATTTTCCATATGCAGCTTTTCATCATATTCTGTTAAAAACATAAGAAGCACCTCACTTCGGCTTTTGAGCAGGATGCATGTGTCGATTGCAGTATTTACCGCACGCTCCATTGAATAGCCGCTGTCGAGATTTTGATTTACTTGTTCTACAAAACTGGCATATTCCCAGAGTCTGCGGCATTTTTGCATTAATTCTTTATTGTGACCCATATTAATATTGAGCATCCGTACCCGGCATTCGAGTGCTGGGAGTTTATTGCGGCAACGGGAGTAGTATTAACTTTTTTCCGTAAATATCCAGTTTGTAGCGGCTCGTATAAGCTTCGTACAGTCTGGCAAAATAGGAGAGTCCGCGGACTGGCATATTTGGGTTAAAGGTGGACTGGTGCTCATACAAGTTCATAACAAAGCCAATCATAAAGGAAAGGTCATTTTTCATAGACATATATATTGCATTGTCGATCGTTGTAATTTCCAGTGCAGCCGGATCTTTGTAATCTGTATGATTGATGGCGTTGTAAAGTGACAGCAGGTCATTTTTGTTCTCGAAAATTTTACGGAATAGTTTGTCCTTGTATTTTTTTCGAATAAAGGTTTTGTTCCACCAGCGGATGATATGAAATTTTTTGCTTTTTGCCATATATTTTCCTCCATTATGATAAAAATAGCAGTGCGTTACAAGAAAAAATAAGGGTAAATCAGGGATCAGAAAAAATTTGATAGTATTTAGAAGCTCTCTGAAATACGATTCACAATCTCTGTTGTGAGACAGATCAGGCAGCACAAAGCTGTGTCATCAAATGAATGACATCATTCTATCATAAAAAGACAAAACGTGCCACATATTTTCCAAAAATCAGCATTTTGCGAAAATAAATGAAACTTTTTTCTGCCAGCGGCAATCTAATAGTTTATAAGGTGCAAGGGAGGTGGAAGCCTTGGGGATTTTTTCTGGTAAAAAGAAAGGCAGTAACCAGGCGCTTGTTGAGCAGGTTATTTTAGAAAATTATCAGCGGTATTACCGTCTGGCTTATGGGTATGTGCATCATGCGGATGATGCGAGTGATATTGTGCAAAATGGGGCTTATAAGGCGCTTAAAAACTGCCAGTCGCTCAAACAGCCGGAATATGCGGCGACCTGGGTGTATCGTATTATGTTAAACGAATGCTTTACCTGTTTAAGACAGCCGAAGCATCTTTCTTACGAGGCGGTACAGGAAGGAAACGGCGCAGAGCGCGGCGGCAGGGAAGACCACTATATGGACGTGGATTTGCAGAGGGCGTTGGATGCGCTCGATGATAAAGACAGGGCAATCGTGATGCTGAAATATTTTGAAGACAAAAAGCTGGAAGAGATTGCCCAGATCCTGGATGAAAATCTGAGTACGGTAAAAAGCAGGCTGTACCGCTGTATGAAAAAGCTGCGCGGTATGCTGTCAGAAGAGGATAAGAACCGTATTTTTAGCAGGCAGAAGCAGATCATAGAATAGGCAGGTGAGCGTATGATTCAATTTTCTGAAAGAAAAGAGCAAAATGACCGGCTGGAGGAGCAGATTTTTTTCTGGAAGCAGGAATATCAAAAGCCGGAGATGTCAAAGGAGCAGTATCATAGGCTGCTGGCAAGGATGGAGGAAGCAAAAAAGGATAAAAAGAAGGAACAAAGGAAACGGCAGATGACAAAATATGTAGCTGCGGCGGCTGTATTTCTTGCGGCTTTTATCGTAGTGCCGAATACATCGGCAAAAGCGGCAGAGGCAATGGGGAGGCTTCCGGTGATCGGGCGGCTTGTGGAAGCTGTGACGTTTCGCAATTATACGTATGAGTCCGACCGCAATATGGCAGATATTAAAGTGCCAAAGCTGCAACTGGGTGAACAGGCGGGCGGCCAAAGTGCAGCGGACAAGGGGCAGGCAGACGGCGAAGAACAGCAGAAGCTGCAAAGCACTACAAAAGAGATCAATGCGGAAATTCAAAAAATAACGGATGAATTGGTGGCAGAATTTGAGGCAAATCTGGCGTATGAAGGTGGTTACCAGGATGTTGTGGTAGACAGTGAGGTGCTTGCGACGGCGCAGGATTATTTTACCTTGAAGCTGAGCTGTTACCAGGGAGCGGGCAGCGGCTATGCATGGAATTATTTTTATACGATTAACCTGCATACAGGGGAGCGCTTAAAGCTTGCCGATCTTTTTCAAGAAGGGGCAGACTACATTACGCCGATCAGCGACAATATCAAAAAGCAGATGAAGGAGCAGATGGAAGCGGATGAAAATATCACTTACTGGCTGGACAATGAGATTGAGGAATGGAATTTTAAGAAAATCTCAGAAGACGTTTCTTTTTATCTGAATGAAAAAGGAAATGTCGTAATCTGCTATAACGAAGGAGACGTTGCGCCGATGTATATGGGTACGGTTGAATTTGAAATACCGGCAGAGGCAGTAAACAGCATCCGAAAATAAACAAAGAAAAAAGTTAAAAAAAATAAAAAAAGTGGTTGACAAAAAGTGGGTTGTAAGTTATACTTATCAAGTCGGTTGCGGAAGCAGCCGACAGCAAATGGGATCTTAGCTCAGCTGGGAGAGCATCTGCCTTACAAGCAGAGGGTCATAGGTTCGAGCCCTATAGGTCCCATTGAAAACAAAATACAGATATGGCGAGATAGCTCAGCTGGCTAGAGCACACGGTTCATACCCGTGGTGTCGAGGGTTCAAGTCCCCCTCTCGCTACTGCAAACTGGAAATAGTAGTATTTCCAGTTTTTTTGTATTCGCAGGAATGCAAAACATTTTCGTTGCTTTTACATGCCGATTGTATTATAATGCACGTGTATCGTTGTTTAGAACACGGGGAGAAATCCCGGTTATATACGGAGGATTGAATCATGAGTGCACAATTTAAACCAATGAAAGAAGGCAAAGTACGTCAGGTATATGATAACGGTGACAGCTTGATTATTGTGGCAACAGACCGGATCTCTGCATTTGACAATATTTTGAAAAATGTGATTCCAGACAAGGGAGCCGTACTGACGAAAATGTCCCGTTTTTGGTTTGACTATACGAGCAGCATTGTTCCGAACCATATGCTTTCTACAGATACGGCGGATATGCCGGAGTTTTTTCAGACAGAAGAATTTGAAGGAAAGAGCATGAAGTGCAAAAAGCTGACGATGCTTCCAATCGAATGCATTGTGCGCGGATATATTACAGGAAGCGGTTGGGAGAGCTATCAGAAAAACGGGACAGTGTGCGGAATCCGCCTTCCAGAAGGGCTTAAGGAATCCGACAAGCTGCCGGAACCAGTTTATACGCCGACGACAAAGGCGGATCTGGGAGATCATGATGAACACATTACATTTGCAGACAGTGTGGAGATCTTAGAAAAGCAGTTTCCGGGAAAAGGAGAAGAGTACGCTGCAAAGCTGCGGGATTGTACGATTGCACTGTACAAAACGTGTGCGGAATACGCGCTGTCGAAAAATATTATTATAGCAGATACAAAGTTTGAATTCGGGCTGGATGAAAACGGCACGGTCGTACTTGGCGATGAAATGCTAACGCCGGACAGCTCCAGATTCTGGCCGCTTACAGGCTACCAGCCAGGGCAGGGACAGCCGTCTTTTGACAAGCAGTTTGTCAGAGACTGGCTAAAGCAAAATCCTGAAAACGACGGAACGCTGCCGGAGGAAGTCGTTGAAAAAACCGCTTCCAAATACAGGGAGGCTTACGAGCTGCTGAGCGGAAAATCATTTCGTGAATAGACATTCTTTTTGATTAAATGATAACGAGGGATTTTTATGGGGCAAAATATGTTTGAACAAGATTCGTACTATATGGACAAGCCGGGCGAGGAATGCGGTGTTATCGGCGTATATGATTTTGAAGGGCATGATGTCGCTTCGGATATTTACTATGGGCTGTTTGCGTTGCAGCATAGAGGACAGGAGAGCTGCGGCATCGCGGTCAGCGACACAAAAGGCCAGCAGCGGAAGGTGGATTCTTACAAGGATATGGGACTGGTCAATGAAGTGTTCAATCCTGAGAATCTGGGCAATTTAAAGGGTGATATCGGCGTCGGGCATGTGCGCTATTCCACAGCAGGCGCGTCTACCAGAGAGAATGCACAGCCGCTTGTAATTAACTATGTCAAAGGGACGTTAGGGGTCGCGCATAACGGCAATCTGATCAATGCCGGTGAATTAAGGCGGGAGCTGGAATATACGGGAGCGATCTTTCAGACGACGATCGATTCTGAGGTGATTGCCTACCATATCGCCAGGGAACGTCTGCATTCCAGGACAGCAGAAGAGGCGGTGCTGCGGGCGGCAAAAAAGATCAAGGGTGCCTATGCGTTAGTTGTGATGAGCCCGCGCAAGCTGATCGGGGCAAGAGATCCGTTTGGCTTTAAGCCGCTTTGCATCGGCAAGCGGGAGCAGGCGTATTTTCTGGCATCGGAAACGTGTGCTTTGGAGACGATCGGGGCAGAGTATATCAGAGACGTGCTGCCTGGCGAGGTTGTAACGATCTCACCAGAAGGCGGCATCCAGTCTGACCGGTCGCTTTGCCAGCCGGAGGAAAAGGTCGGAAGGTGTATTTTTGAATATATTTATTTTTCCAGGCCGGACAGCCAGATTGACGGGGTGAGCGTGTATAATTCCAGAATCAATGCCGGACGGTTTCTTGCGATCGACTCTCCGGTGGAAGCAGACCTGGTTGTAGGCGTGCCGGAATCCGGCAATGCGGCTGCTTTGGGCTATTCCATGCAGTCGGGCATCCCTTATGGCGTTGCGTTTATGAAAAACGGCTATGTAGGGCGTACGTTTATCAAGCCGAAGCAGTCGTATCGTGCAGACGGCGTGCGGGTAAAGCTGAATGCGATTAAAGAAGCGGTAAACGGAAAGCGCATTATTATGATCGACGATTCGATTGTCAGAGGTACGACGTCCGGCAGGATTGTATCGATGCTTAAGGAAGCAGGCGCCTGCGAAGTGCACGTGCGCATTAGCTCACCGCCGTTTTTGTGGCCGTGTTATTTCGGGACGGATATCCCGGAGCGGGAGCAGTTAATCGCGTATAACCGTTCGCTTGAGGAGATCCGGGATGTGATCGGGGCGGACAGCTTGGGCTATCTAAAAGTCGAGCGTCTGGAACAAATGGTGGACGGGCTTTCGATTTGCAAAGGCTGCTTTACCGGAAGCTACCCGATGGAGCCTCCGAAAGAGGATATCCGCGGAGATTATTATGACCGGATCAAGGATCACAATGTTTCATAGAAAAAGAACAGATTGGAAAGGAGCAGGCAGCAGTTATGGCAGCAGACACAAAAGGATATAGCAGTCCGTTATCAGAGCGCTATGCCAGCAAAGAGATGCAGTATATATTCTCGCAGGACAAGAAGTTTTGTACATGGAGAAAGCTGTGGATTGCACTGGCAGAGACAGAGATGGAGCTCGGACTGAAAGGAGAAAACGGCGAACCGGTAATTACACAGGAAATGATCGATGAGCTGAAAGCACATGTGCATGATATCAACTATGAAGATGCCCGCAGGCGGGAGCTGGAAGTACGCCATGATGTAATGAGTCATGTGTATGCTTATGGATTGCAGTGTCCAAAAGCTGCCGGCATTATTCATCTGGGGGCGACCTCATGCTATGTGGGAGACAATACAGATCTGATTATTATGTCGGAAGCGCTGAGGTTAGTGCGCCGCAAACTGTTAAATGTAATTGCTGAGCTGGCGAAGTTTGCGGATACTTATAAAGCGCTGCCGACGCTGGCGTTCACCCACTTTCAGCCGGCGCAGCCGACAACGGTAGGCAAACGTGCTTCCCTGTGGCTGCAAGAGTTTTTGATGGATCTGGAAGATGTGGATTATGTGATCCTGACGATGAAGCTGCTTGGCTCTAAAGGAACGACCGGAACGCAGGCAAGCTTTCAGGAACTGTTTCAGGGCGATCAGGAAACGATTGATAAAATTGATCCGATGATTGCGCAGAAAATGGGGTTTGCGCATTGTTATCCGGTGTCCGGGCAGACGTATTCCAGAAAAGTCGATACAAGGGTGGCAAACGTGCTATCCGGCATTGCGGCAAGCGCGCACAAGATGTCCAACGATATCAGGCTTTTGCAGCATTTAAAAGAGATCGAGGAACCGTTTGAAAAAAATCAGATTGGATCTTCCGCGATGGCATATAAGAGGAACCCGATGCGCAGTGAGCGGATTGCGTCACTGTCGCGTTATGTGATGATTGATGCGCTCAATCCTGCGGTCACATCCGCGGTGCAGTGGTTTGAGCGGACACTGGATGATTCGGCAAACAAGCGCTTGTCGATACCAGAAGGATTTCTTGCCGTGGACGGAATCCTGGACTTGTGCCTGAATGTTGTGGATGGGCTTGTGGTCTATGACAAGGTCATTACCAAGCATCTGATGGCGGAGCTGCCGTTTATGGCGACGGAAAATATTATGATGGATGCAGTGAAAAAAGGCGGCAGCCGTCAGGAGCTGCATGAACGGATCCGGCAGCTTTCGATGGAAGCAGGGGAAAACGTGAAAAAACACGGACTGGAAAATAACCTGCTGGAGCTGATTGCGGCAGATCCTGCGTTTGGACTGTCGTTAGAAGAGCTGCGCGCCGGAATGGACCCGGCAAAATATGTGGGACGCGCGCCGTTGCAGGTAGAGAAGTTTTTAAAGGAAGCCGTGGAGCCGGTTCTTTTGAAAAACAAGGAAGCGCTTGGAATGAAAGCGCAGATCCATGTATAAGAAATGAATCATTGCAGATACACGGGCATACAATAGGGAACAAAGCCAAAGCACCAGGAGGAAGGTTATGGCAGAAGTCAGGACAGATTTTGACCAGGTAGTAAAACAGATTACACAAAATTATATCTCAGACGAGGTGTTTGTGACGAAGGAAAACCGCCGTCTGCCGGGCAGGAGCAATATTATTGTTTTAATCAAACGCCTGCGGTCTTTGATGTTTCCGGGGTATTTTGAGGAAAAAAATTTTGAATATATGGATGCGCGTTATTTTGCGGGCAATACGTTAAACAGCATCTTAAGGGAGCTGCGCCAGCAGGTGGAAATTGCGCTGCTGTATACGAATGAAAGCAGGACGAGGGAGCAGATTGCACAGCAGGCGGATGAGACGGCGCAGTACTTTATCGGCAGGCTGGCGCATATTCAAAATATGTTGCTTATGGATGTGCAGGCAGGATTTGACGGTGACCCGGCGGCAAAGAGCAGACAGGAGATTATTTCTTCTTATCCTGGTGTGTTTGCGATTTTTGTATACCGGATGGCGCATGAGCTGTATGTCAGGCATGTGCCGTTTATTCCCCGTATTATGTCCGAGTATGCCCACAGCCGCACAGGGATCGACATCAATCCGGGCGCACAGATTGGACAGTATTTTTTTATAGATCATGGCACGGGCGTTGTAATCGGAGAAACGACGCAGATCGGAGACAATGTCAAGCTGTACCAGGGAGTAACGCTCGGTGCGCTTTCGACCAGAAAAGGGCAGCTTCTTGCGGATGTCAAGCGGCATCCGACGATCGAGGATCATGTAACGATTTATTCCGGTGCGACGATTTTAGGCGGAGACACTGTAATTGGCGCGAATTCGATTATTGGCGGAAATACCTTTATTACAGAATCCGTGCCGCCATATACAAAGGTGTCGCTCAAAGCGCCGGAAATGGTGTTCCAGGCAGATCCGCCGCAGAATAGAAGCGGGGATGCTTATGTCTGGGATTGGGTGATTTGAGAGTTTACCAAAGCAATGCGAACTATTTCGCTCTAGTTCGATTCGGATGCTGGATAAGGACAGCAGGGTACTTATAACTTGAATCATTATTTGAATAACGATGGAAATTATAATTAGAAATTTAGCTGAAATAATACTTGAACTTATGATCTGACGGAGCGTAAAAGCTCTGATGCATCAGATAAAGAAGAAATCAGATAAGAAAAGCTGGCTGTTAATGTTCCGGTTCGCTGACGGTGACCTGGCAGCTTGCTTTTTTTCCATCTTCACGGGCATAGATATATGCCCGTCCTTTTTTTCTTGCGGTAACATTGCCGGATTGGTCAATGGAGAGTATGCTGCTGTTGCTTGTGCTCCATTGCGGGGGATTTCCAGAGGATACCGTGGCGCACAGCCTGCGGGTGCTGCCGACGGTCATGGCAAGGGTGCCCGGTTGGATCTTTATGGTTGGCTGTTTAACTGTAACGGTGCAGCTTTTGGATACGCCGTCTACGGTTGCCGTGATTTTTGCGGTTCCATGCTTGACGGCGGTGACAAGGCCGTTTTCGTCTACGCAGGCGACGCTGCTTCTGCTGGATTTCCAGGTCGGCGTGTGCTTGGTGGAGACGGCTGCGGTAAGCTGTTTTGTGCCGTTTCGGTAAAGGGTGATATTGGAGGGCTGGATCGTAAGCGTCGTCTGGCTGACCGTGATATTGCAGGATGCTTCGGCATTTTTTATTTTTGCCGTGATTTTGCAGGTGCCGGCTTTTTTGGCGGTAATCCAGCCGTAGGTGTTGACAGAAGCGATGGAAGATTTGCTGCTTTTAAATGTCGGCTGTTTGCCGTTGGAAGCGACTGCAATCAGCCCAAATTCTTCACCGACTGCCATTGTCTTGGAGTATTTTGTAAGCACGATCCAAGGTGGTAAGGATAATGGGGCGGCATCGGCGATAATTGTCATCCGTGTGAGCGGAGTAAACAGAAATAAAATAGTTAACAGTATAATACATAGAATAGAATAAATAGATTTACGTGTCATGTTTGATACCTCCTGTCAAAAATGAATGTGATGTACCCTGGTATCCAACATGCCGAATCGATAACAGGATCATAGCACGGAAATGCGTAGCTGTAAATAGGCATAAATGCACAAAGTTTTTTTAGCAGGGGCGGCAAAAACGATGGGAACAGTTAAAAATACAAGGGGTTTGGATGTCAATGTTTTTACCGGCAAAGAAGAAATCTCTTGTCATTTGTCCCAAAATAACCTATAATGACGTGATATAAGCAATCATGAAAACAGATGGTAAAGGAGTAAGGTACATGAAGGAATTTTTTAAAAAACTGCGGATCGCGGCATATGTAACGGCGCTGCTTACGATTGCTTTGGGCGTGGTGCTTGTTGCGTGGCCGATGGAAGTAACAGGGCTGATCTGCCGGGTGCTTGGCGCTTTGCTTGTTGTAATGGGTGCGGTGTATATCTTTGGCTATTTTGTAGAGGGCAGGGGGATTCTTGCGATTACGGGCGGGCTGCTGTTTTTGCTGCTGGGCGTATGGATTTTTATTACGCCTGGATCGGTTGTTACACTGGTGCCGATTGTAATCGGGGTCGTTTTGCTCGTACACAGCCTGCGGGATTTCCAGATGGCGTCAGAGGCAAAGCAAAACGGAAGTGACCGCTGGATCATACTGTTTTTGCTGGCACTTTTAAACTGTGTGTTTGGCGTAGTCTGTATCTGCGATTCGTTTGGCATCGTTTCGGTAGCGGTTCGGATTTTGGGGATCGCGCTTATTTATGACGGGATCTCAAATATGATTATCGTATATCATACGGTGCAGGCGGTCAGGTATGCGGCGCAAAAGATTGCTCCGATTGACGTGGATGCCAGGGAAATAGACGAATAACGACGAAAGCGGGGGCGCTTATGCGGAAAATGGAATTTAAAATGGAACGCACCGGACTGTTACAGGAAGGGGATGTGCTTGCGGTAACAGAAGGCAAGCTGCCGGATTCATATTATTATACGCTTGGCAATGCGTTTGCGATGTCTGCAAACTATACGTTCCGGGAGCGGCTTAAATCGTCGGAGGGGAAGGTGCTGCAAATAACGGAAACACCAAAAGGATTTTTTGTAACGGTAGAGTTTGAGGAATAGTTGCAGTAAGACGGCACGTCTTTGCTGCTATGGATGATTTTAATAAGGCAGGGAGGGATTTTTATGGCAGCATATCTGAATAATGGAACACTGGATCTTTTAAGTGTCCAGTACCGGCTGGAAAATGGATTTGTAGTCAATGGTTTGACGCTGATACCGCAGGCGTTTATCGTGAGCGTGGATGAACCGGAGCGCAGCAGCGCAGGGACGATTGTATTTGAAAAGGTACATGCACTGACGATGAAGGGGAAAAAGACCTGGCTGATGGGGAGAGAGGATCTGGAGATCAGCGGCATCTACGACAATACGTGGGTATGCCGGGTAGAACAGAGCCGGAAGCTGATTTGCTGGCGGGAAGGGACGAAGGAGATGATTCCTGTACCGGAAGATTTGTGGAACAATAAGCTGGAGGAAAAATAGTTCATGGCAATTCAGGGGAAACGGGAGATTGACCAGTTGCTTGCGGTTAGCTTTAAGGAGCTGGCATGTATCCGTCCGATTGAGAAAATTACAATCAAAGAAATAACAGACCGTGCCGGTGTGATCCGTACGACGTTTTATAACCATTTCCAGGATAAGTATGAACTGCTGGAGTGGATTATCAACCACGATTTGATCGAACCGATCAAGCCATTTATACGCAGCGGCATGACTACACAGGCAATGACGTTTCTGTTTCTGAATGTCGAGAAGGAAAAAGAATTTTATACAAAGGTCAGCAGGCTGGAGGGACAGGATTCCTTTTACAGCATTTCCCAGAACTGCCTGCAAAACCTGCTGGAAGAAGTATGTGGGGAACACAGTGAGCGCAGGCAGCCGAAATATGCATGGATGACGCCGCAGCGGCTGGCGCAGTATTACGGGCAGTCGATGGTATTTATCCTGATTGAGTGGATACGCAGCGGCATGACGATTTCGGCGCAGGACTTGGCAGAGCTGTATCAGTATATGATGAGCCATTCGTTTGAAGACTCTCTGAAAGACTTGTAGCGTCCTGCCAGACAATTTCATAAATTTGTATACCAACGCTTACAGTGATATCAAAATGTAAAAAATTGGAAACACTTAAAAAAGATTGAATATGTTCATATTCAGTCTTTTTTTGTATACTTCTAATTGCACCGGTGCAGAAATAAGAAAGAAAGAGATGAAAAAAGCATGATGAAATTTGGCAAAGGAGTCGTAAAATTCAGGATACCGATTTTAATCCTCAGCTTCCTGCTGCTTGTTCCGGCGGTAATTGGCTATCGGAATACAAGGATCAATTATGATATCCTCTCGTATCTTCCAAAAGAGATCGAGACGATGAAGGGGCAGGACATTTTGCTGGAACAGTTTGGTACAGGAGCATTTTCGGTAGCTGTGGTGGAAGGAATGGAGCAAAAAGATGTGGCAGCACTAAAGAGTGAGATCGAACAGATCGACCATGTCAAGACCGTTCTTTGGTATCACTCGCTTGCAGACCTGTCTGTGCCGATGGAGCTGCTGCCGGACGATATGCAAAAGGCGTTTGAAAATAAAGAAAAAAATTCAATATTGATGATCGTCATGCTGGATACTTCGATGTCAGCGGACGAAACGCTGGACGCGGTAGAAAAGATCCGCGCACTGACCAGGCAGCAGTGCCTGTTAAGCGGAATGTCAGCCGTAGTAGCGGATATTAAAAAGATATGCAACAGTGAAGCAGTGATGTATGTGGTCATCGCATCTGCATTGTCGGCAGTCGTGCTGTCACTGACGATGGATTCGTTTTTGATTCCAGTGCTTTTTCTGCTCAGCATTGGAATGGCAATTATTTATAACCTGGGTACAAACTGGGCGGCCGGGGAGATTTCTTTTATTACCCAGGCGCTTGCCGCGGTATTGCAGCTTGCGGTGACAATGGATTATTCCATTTTTCTCTGGCACAGCTATCAGGAAAACAAGGAGCGTTTTACAGGAGATAAAAAGCGCGCGATGGCGCACGCGATCTCTAATACGGTAGCATCTGTTGTAGGAAGCTCTGTTACAACGGTTGCGGGATTTTTGGCAATGTGCTTTATGACGTTTACGCTTGGGCTGGATCTTGGCATTGTAATGGCGAAGGGCGTAGTACTCGGCGTGATCGGATGTGTGACGATCCTGCCGTCGATGATCCTCGTATTTGACGGGGCGATTGAAAAGACAAGGCACCGTGCGCTGATCCCGGATCTGGGATGGATTGGCGATTTTGTAACAAAAAGGTATGTTGTTTTTGCAGTGCTGTTTGTCGTTATTTTAGTGCCGGCGCTGTATGGCTATACACATAATGAGGTCTATTATGACCTGGCAGGCACGCTTCCAGAGCATCTTGAAAGCGTTATGGGAAATACGAAGCTGGAAGAGGATTTTCAGATGGGCGCGACCCATATCGTTCTGGCGGACAGCCGCCTGGATGCGAAACAGGCAAGGGCGATGCTTACGGAATTAAAAAGCGTCGAAGGCATAAAATTTGTACTTGGTAAGGATTCACTGCTGGGGCCGGCTTTTCCAGAAGAGATGGTGCCGGAAGCTTATAAAGAAATTTTGGAACAGGGAGATTACCAGATGCTGTTTCTGGCGTCGGAGTATAAGACGGCATCGGATGAGGTCAATGCGCAGTGTGATATGATCAAAGGAATCATCCGCAAGTATGACGCTTCGGCAATGCTGATCGGGGAAGCGCCTTGTACGCAGGATCTGATTACGATTACGGATAAAGACTTTAAGACGGTAAGCACGGTATCGATTGTATTGATTTTTATGATAATAGCCATTGTTTTAAAATCCATCTCGCTGCCGGTGATCCTTGTTGCAGTCATTGAGTTTGCGATTTTTATTAATATGGGCATTCCTGCCTTTACAGGCACGGTGCTGCCGTTTATCGCATCGATTGTCATTGGGACGATACAGCTTGGCGCAACCGTAGACTATGCGATACTGATTACAAATAAATATAAAAAAGCAAGATACCAGGGAAACGGAAAGAAAGAGGCGGTCTCCTCGGCGATGAACAGCTCCTTGCAGTCGGTATTTGTCAGTGCGCTGAGCTTTTTTGCGGCAACGTTCGGCGTCGGGCTGTACTCCAGCATTGATATGATCAGCGCGCTGTGCGTGCTGCTTGCCAGAGGCGCGTTAATCAGCCTTTTGGTAGTTGCGTTTGTACTGCCGGCAATGTTTATGATTTTTGACAATATTATCTGCAAGACAAGTGCAGGGTTTATAAACAATGAAAATCTGGGTGTGAAAGGAATAAGAGTATGAAGCTTAAAGAATTAAAAGAAAAATTTCAGCATAAATTTTTGATGCGGATGACAGCAGGTATTTTGTGCGTGGCAGTTGCAGCCGGCGGCTTTGGCATCAGCGGGATGCACACCGGGGAGGTGTCTGCGGTAGAGAAAAACGAACTGGAAGAACAGCTCGTGTCCATGATGGATACACATACACAGCAAGGCAAAAGTGAGAAAGAAGCAAAGGAAGCAAAAGATGCAAAAGAAGAGACCGTATACCTGATTGCAGATGCAAACGGCACCGTCCGCCAGACGATCGTCAGCAACTGGCTAAAAAACGGGTCTAAAAACGCACAAATCAAGGACGTATCAGAGCTGTCAGATATTAAAAACGTAAAAGGCGACGAGACGTTTACGCAAAACGGAACGAAGCTGATCTGGCAGGCGAACGGGCAGGATCTGTATTACCAGGGCACGACACAAAAGGAACTGCCGATTTCGCAGCAGGTCACGTATTATTTAGACGGAAAAAAGATCATGCCGGAGGAACTGGCAGGCAAGAGCGGAAGTGTCACAATCCGCTTTGACTATACAAATAAAGCAAAGACGACGGTCAAAATCAACGGGAAAAAGACGGATATTTATGTGCCGTTTACAGCAGTGTCTGGTGTGGTTTTAGACGACAGCTTCCGCAATGTCCGGGTAAATAGCGGCAGGGTGCTGTCCGACGGCAGCCGGATGATCGCGGTCGGCATTGCGATGCCTGGGCTGAAAAAAAGCCTGGGCGTACAGGAGAAGGATTTTGATAAAGATTTTGAATTTCCAGAATACGTCGAGATCACGGCGGAGGTGGAAAATTTTTCACTTGAAATGACAGCGACCGCAGTGATGGCAGGGCTTTTGTCTGACAGCAGTTTTTCAGAACGGCTGGATTTCCAGAAACTGGACGATACGGTAGATGAGATGTCTGGTGCGATGGGCGAGCTTAAGGACGGCGGCAGGGGACTGTCCGACGGGCTGGATACGCTGAAAGGCAGCATGAGCGGTTTTTCTGACGGGGTAAGCTCTTTGGCATCCGGGGTGGAAGCGTATACGAACGGCGTATCCCAGCTTGCCGAGGGCATACGTACGGTAAACAGCGGGTCAGGGGCGCTGGAATCCGGCGTCCAGACACTGAACGCCAGCGCAAAGACGATTCACGACGGTGTCCAGGCGTTAGACCAGTCGCTGCATACAAAGATGACCGAGCAAGAACAGGCGGCTGTAAAAAAAGAAGTGGGAGAGACGATACAGAAACAGTTTCAAAAAGGCACAGACACTTACAACCGTATTTATGAGGCAGCCGTGCAGAATTTTACACATACGATGCAAAACGAAACTACCGTACAGACGGTACAGGCAGGCATTCAGGCAGGAATGCAGGCGCAGGGGCTGACTTCTGACGAAGTAGTTGCCGCGCTCGCACAGTATTATGCACAGCACGGCTTTACCGATGCGCAGGGCGAGACATACTCTGCAGAAACCTGCCAGTCAAACGTACCAGGCACGGAGACGACATACGCCGCATTTTTTGCCAGCGCAGTGTTAAACGGCGGCTTATCCTCCGCGCTGGCAGGCGGCATTACGAACGGTATTGCAGAAAAAGGCGCAGCATCCGCCGCAGAAGCGGTGGCAGGCGCGTGCGAAACGGCGGCAAAACAGGCAGGCGAAGCAGCGGCAATATCCGGCGCGGAAGCCGCAAAGCAAAAAATCGCAGCCGCAATCGAAGCAAAAGATGAAAAGAGCGGCTACAGCCTGGTGAGCGGGACAAAAGCTTTGAGCGAAGGCACGCAGAAGCTGGCACAAAGCGTTCCGGCATTAAAAGAAGGCATGGGACAGCTTGTATCCGGGGCAGATGCACTGACAGGAAACAGCGCTGCATTAAAGGAAGGAGCTGCAAAACTAACAAACGGCGCGGGGCAGTTAAACGACGGCATAGGAAAGCTGGATGGCGGCGCACATGCGCTAAATGATGGGCTGAAGGAGTTTGATAAAAAGGCGGTGAAAAAGATTGCGGATGCTTATCATGGGGATGTCAAAGACTTGAGCGAGCGGATCAAAGCGGTGATCAGTGCAGGAGAGGATTATCGTACATTTGCCGGGGCTGCGGATGATATGGAGGCGACGACGAAGTTTATTATACGGACGGATGGGATTCAGGTGGAGGAAGAATAAGAGTAGGTGTTTTAATAGTTTAACATAGTATTCAAGACAGAAAGGCACTGGGGGGCAGTGCTTTTTCTGTGTTGGTTTTTTTGGAGGAGGGACGCTGGAGGGAGGGGAGCGGGGCTGGCTTCCTGAGCCTTTTCCAAAATGTAAGGAGCCCTAAGTATCCTGCTGTAACGCTGTGGCTGTGGACGGTCGCGGCACCTAGTTCGCTGCCTGGTGGCAGCTAAAGGTGCCGCTTGGCTGCGCCCCTAGTTGTATTGCAGGATACCAAGGACTCCTAAACATTTTTCCAACGGCTCAGGAAGCCAGCCCCGTTCCCCTCCCTCCGGCTGTCTTTTCCAGGCTCTAAATGTAATAGCGACTTATGGCATGGTATTGTTGTAAAGTAAAACTATTTTTGTGGGAATGTGGGGCTGGTTGTGCGGAATTTTTTGTAATATATGTGGAAGACAGATATCAAAATAGCATTCGAAGACTCTTTGCCAGAACATGTAAGCCCCATTCTCGCCTAGATCTTTCAACTGTCACAATAAAAAAGCTACTAAAGTACAGCACGAACTCTTGCCAGTCCCCTCTTGTTTCTCTCCAGCAACATCACCCCAGCAACACCGCTCCACAGCCGACAACCACATATTTAGAGCTTGGGAAAAGACAGCCGGAGGAAGGGGCATAGGGCTGGCTTCCTGCTCCGTTGGAAAAATGTTTAGGAGCCCTTAGCATTCTGCAATACAAGCAGGGGCGCAGCCAAGCGCCGCCTGTAGCTGCCGGCGGGCAGCCGGCAGCGGACAAGGCGGCGCGACCGTCCACAGCCACAACGCGGCAGCAGAATGCTTAGGGCTCCTTACATTTTGGAAAAGGAACAGG
>ERZ778516.1637-NODE-1637-length-16578-cov-9.775586_pt1 | contig 16578 bp, 20 predicted proteins | sample MGYA00510342_ERZ778516 | MGnify/ENA primary metagenome ERZ778516 (study PRJEB29527, sample SAMN07138961) | mouse gut metagenome | material: feces | host: mouse | place: China:Nanjing | collected 2016-01-25 ... | reverse complement strand
AAAGCGCAGATAATGCCTACCCTCTGCTTCATGCCGCCGGAGCAGTTCCCCATACGCTTACCCTTTCTTATAAGCTACTATTTGTCAGTAAATATCAAGAAAAAACCTAAAATAATATTTTTAAAATATATTAAAATGATATTGACGTACCGTCATTTTAGAGTTATCATAAATACAGATTAAAAAAATCAATAGCGCAAAGAAAGGAAGTTTTTAAATGAAAGTTTTTGGTTATAGTGTAACTGGAAGTAAAAGAGCAATATTAGATGTCATGAATATAAGTGACAAGGGATATGAACTTAACTTTATAAGTTTCAATACTGGTGATATTTACTGGGCTGAAAGTGGTGAAGGATTTCGAGTAACAGTAAACCATGAGAGAAAAAGGATTATACTTAGGGAAGAAGATCAAGCTAATATAACATATGAGGAAATATATGATATAAATTGATTTCAGATAATGCCGAAAAAGGAGAAGGAAAATGAAGAAAGTAATAGATGGAAAAGAAACGAGAGAATTAAATCTGATCGCCAACAAGGGCGGGTCCGGTTCAATTGGTTTCAAGATTTCAATACCGAAACCATGGGCGGCTGCCTTGGGTGTGGATTTGAATAATCGAACTGTCATAGCCTCTTTTGATGGCAGCCAAATTACCATATCTGGAAAAAAGAAAGAAAAGGGCTGTTAATCACAGTCCTTTTCTTCCTTCTTTCGATTTCCATGTTCTTCAATTATCAAATGCTTTCCTGTTTTGGGTACCTCGTTTGGAATATACTCTATTAATTCACTCACAGAACACCCCAGTACTTCACAAATCCTGTCTATGTGTTCAACTTTCAGATTAACAGCAAATTCATGGTACCATTCGTTGATAGCATTCCGCCTTATTCCAGTTAACTCTGACAACCGTTTCTGTGTCATACGCCGTTCCCCAAGAAGCTTTGATAAATGTATTCTTACCATAATGATGCCCCTTGAGGATTATATTATCACATTTCGATTTATTATACTGTATTTTGAACATATATATTATATTACGATATTTTTGTATCATTTTTCGATACTAATAGTTTTTTATTAATAACTCTTTGTATCGTGGTTTTTGTTCCTTCTGGACCAAATTAAGCATTCTCTCCACTACTACTATATTATAATCAGAATATAATTCACGTATATAATCACAGTCGTTATAAGATAAAAGAAATTTACCTTTCAACTTTCCAATTGACTCTCTCAATCTCACATGATCTTCACTGCTAAATCTTTCTGTATAATACTTCTCTGTTTTATAGTATGGCGGGTCAAGGTAGAACAACGCTTCACTATGATCATATGTTTTTAGAATACGTTCAAAATCCTGATTTTCAATAACGACAGTATTAAGTCTTTTCCCTATTTCTGGAATGTAGTTGACAGCATTCTGTATATTTTTCGGGCGGACGCCAAATGAACGCAAATCTGTACCAAAACTTTCTTTAACCAATATATAAAATCTTGCTGCTCTTTGCAGATCTGTCAGTCCTCGCATTTGTATTTGATCTTTTGCATCAAAAAACTGTTCTCTCGACATGATCGTGTATTCAAGTTCTTTACAAAGTGCTTCTGGGTGGTATTTGCTACAGCGGAATAAATTCACAAGTTCTCCGTTTACATCATTGTAAACTTCTATACTGGCATGTTTTTCCTTTGAAAATAATACCCATCCAGCACCACCAAAAACTTCTATATACCGGCTATACGTCCCTTCATCTGGAAATGCTTCCAGTATTTTCTTTCTAAGCAGCTTTTTTCCACCAATCCAACTAAGAAAACTATTCATAACAATCTCTCCTCTTTAAATAATGATGTGGGGCACCATAATAAAGAATACAATATTGCTAAGTTTTAAAATTTAGTAACAGATTATTTTGAATCATCTTCATTTTTATCTGTTACTGTCTCAATTTCCTTTTTTATCCGTCTCACAATCGGCATCAGAAATGGCGGTAACTCGATACCAATATCAACAAGATTTTCTAAAATACTAACAATCTCATTAACCACAATCCATACTGTTACCAATGTCGCCACAATAAACGGAACCTGAATGTTAAATCCCATTGTTTGTGTCGCATACTTGATAAGCACGTCCAACATAGCTCCAACAATCACCAGAAGCCACATGCACACCTTTTTAATAATGCCACGCATACCCTTGTAGCTGTTTATCTGCTCTTGCCTGTATTTGGACGCTACCAGCCCTGTTATGTAGTCAATCAGGTTGCATCCCACCATAAGGAATACAGGAATCGCCAAAATTCCCAGAAAATCCATAACTGCCGATATTGCTACCGTTAACCATGCCTGCGATTTATGCGCATTTTTTATTCTCATCATACAACCTCCCCCTTAACATACTTTTTTCCACACAGCCCGCGTAGTCTTTCCCACAATGCCGTCTGTTACAAGTCCCAGCCTGTGCTGTGCTTCACGGATTCCTGCATCTGACTTTTTCCCGATAATTCCATCTATTTCTTCTTTCTTCATCAACCCGAACCGCCATAAATACCACTGTACCCACATAGCATCATTCCCTGTTTTTCCGACTTTCACATTAGCTTCCGGCTCAGCAAACGGATTATAGTCTACGCTTATATTAGCAGTGTTTCTATCTGCAACATCAAAATAAGCATAATCCAAATCAATATACTGTGAGCTTACTCCGTAGTCCTTTCCTGCCCCCTTGCCGCTATACTGCCATATATAGGGATTTCCATCTCTGCCCTTGTATGCTTCTGCTCCCATCTCCTTACCATAGCGCGCATACCACAAAGGATACTTGGAAATCAGTTCTGCCGTAAATTTAGACTGTATGTAATCCTGATTGGCATATATACCTGTCTCATAGCCATAGCCTTCCAGTACCTTGCAAAAAGTATCTACCAGATCTGACCGCTGTGCAGCTGTCATGGCACCTGCTTTCTTGTCGCTGTCATATTCCCAATCTGCCCAGACACCACACGTAATTTTATCTCTATATGGTTTTATTACCTGCCCAAATTTATCTGCATTTTTCTTTGCGCCGGCATTTTCTGAAGCGTAGAGAAACCAGTAAACACCTACTGCAAGTCCTGCCATAAGAGCGGCATTGATATAGGCTGTAAACATTGGGTCCTCTGTCTCTCCATAGCCAGCGCGAATGATAACAAATTCTACACCCATTTGTTTCATTTTTACAAAATCAACACTTCCCTGCCATTTGCTTATATCAGTTCCTTTTACTACTAAAATATCAACAACTTTCATTTGTTACCCTCCTGTGATAATTCTGAACTTAACATACTTTTAACTTCATTTTTCCATTTTGACGGTACTTCTTCCAATGTCATAATCCCTGCTTTAATACGTTTGTAATAGATTTTTGCCATATTGTTCACCTCCCCTATATCATGCTGCCAATTTTGGCAACTGCATCTTCAATATCGCTTATATTTTGCGCAAGTTCCATCATCGCCGCTGACAGTTCGGCATTGGTTGGAATTGCGGCTGCTTCTTTTCTTTTTTGTTCCATTGCCTCCAGTTCTTCAGGTGTCGGCTCGTATGGTTCAAAATCTGGTAATCCGTGGTCCGGCGTTGGTTCTGGCAGCATGTAGATACTGGCATCATTGCTAAATTGTACGCTGCCCTCAGTTTTATGATATACAGTTGTATACCCACTATAGTCCCAATTATCCTCCTGATCAGAACGGGACAGTGTAAACCCATTCGTCAGAACCGGAAAATCCCCTGTCAGTTCCACCACGTTATCGGATATGGTTTTAAATTCTACAAGATAGATTGTCCTATCCCCTATGTAATTCATATTTAACATTCTTAATTTCCTTTCTTTTTTGGTTGTTAACGGGTTACGGGTTTGTCCAGTAAATAGCAATTTAGCAAATAAAATTGGATTAAAACTTAAAACAGAAACTTTAACTTGCAGCGCAGGTATTATTAGAAATTACACTTTCCCTAATTTACCGACACATAATTTTAGCTTTCCGATTATATCTTCCTGTTCATTAAACTATGAAGGTGTTGCGGTTGGCAGAAATGTCATTGAAGATGGTTCAATATGGGTATATTCTCCTGTATCGCAGGATATAATAGTATATTTAGTTGTGTTCACTTAATATGTACCATAGTATTTACTATAATCCTAGATCCAATATCAAACGATTCCAGATATACTTTAATATTATCTGTACCATAATGCGATTCTGGCATTATTACTGGTAGAACCATCTTGCATAGCATCAGTTATTACAATTTTTCCAGATCCGTTTCGATTAACAGAGAATCTTATGTAATGATTACCACCACCTAGAACAGATTCGTACAATGTTAACTGTCCCGCAGTTAAAAATATTGGAATAGAATAATAGGGTGTATTGCCGACAATGTATAATTCCTTTGCACCACGAGGAATATCTAAAGAATTTCCTATTCCCTCCGCACTCCCAACATATTCAAAATATGCTGGAAGATAGTTTTCAAAATTGCTATTTATCTGATTAATTTTGGCGTTGTAATCCGCCATCATTGCCTTAGCCGCTAACGCACCCGCAATATTCCCACTTGCGGTATTAGCAGATATTTGTTCTGTTGTATTTAATACATTTTTAGTATATACATTTCCAAATGGGGTAAATTTATTTGTTTTGAATTTTTTATATCCATAATCTCCGTTTTCATCTATTCCAAAACTGAATGGAAACATCAAGTCTGTATCACCATCTAAATTGCCAAAAACTATGTCTCCTGTACTTGGTTGCCGAGTGACAAACTTCATTCCCTGATTCGGACCACCACCTTCATTTTTGAAATTTACTGCTTGTAATTGGTTGATTAACCCTATACTCCTTTTTTCACCACCCTCTAGGGAAATAATAGAATCGTTACCATCTTCTGTTATACTAATTGGTTTATCTGATAAATCCGAATACCTTCCAGAAAACGCAATATCTTTCAAATCGGTAAAAAACTTCATTATCTTTCCCATAATTATGTTCGACTTTTCCCCGCTTTCTATATTGCTTCTTTTCGTTGCCTCAGTAAATTCAATTGTTGAGTCTGACACATCTGCATCAATGATACCTTTGGCAACCATTTGCCAGTAATCATCTGCCAGTGCGTCTGTCGGAGGCGGATTCCCGACAGTAACCTGTTTTGCCACATAGGAACTGTTTCTAAACAATACTATGTCAGGATTCTCATATGTCCTGCCTGCATCATACTCTCCCCTGAAAATCGGCAGTACCCTTCCCGACGGTTCCATTTCTACTGCTTCGTTTGTCATTATACTTTTAACCCCCATTCCAACTGCCCTGTTACTGGATTCACCAAAAATGTAAACCGCGATGGTGTATGATACAGCTTCCCATCTTCTGGATTCACCCAAAACTTAGGCACATCTTTATTTATATTGTCCATTGCTGCATTCAGAGACTTCATGGCATCTTCACCTGCCTGCTTTGTCTTTTGATAATAGTTCTCGGATAATGCTGCGTTCGTATGTGACTGCCTGCAGTAAAATTCACTGTTGTCAGTTGCATCTTCCTGCCTGACTTCTCCATTGGTCCCGACCGCATAAGACCTTGCCATATCTGATGATTCCTTAGACAGATTTGCCGACTCTGAGGCGCTTTCTGACATATACGCCGATACTGAGGCGCTAGATGCTGCTGCCTGCTCGTTTTCCTTTGATTTCTGCTCGCTAGATGCTGCTGCCTGTTCACTTTCCTTTGATTTTTCTTCGCTGGTTTTTGCCGCCTGCTCGCTTTCCTTCGATTTTTCTTCGCTGGTTTTTGCCGCCTGCTCGCTTTCCTTCGATTTTTCTTCGCTGGTTTTTGCCGCCTGCTCGCTTTCCTTCGATTTTTTCTCGCTGTTCTTTGCTGCTTCTGCACTTGCTGCTGCCTTTGCAGACTCCACACGGATATCCGCCAGATAATCAGGTCTCAGATGCTGTTCGCCGATACTTCCATTCTTAATTTTTGCGGTAATCTTTCCATCCGGCTGGACTATAAAGACGATCGTATCTGATCCCAGAAATTCATACTGCGTGATGAGCGCCGACAGATCTACATACTGTTTCGTCCCATCGTCCAGCGTTATTACAAGCTGCTGTGTCTGGTAATCATAAGCAAAGTTAACCATCAGCTTTTCAAGCATGGTATCTATCAGTTCAAAGGTTCCATTGTAATATGTTATTCGGAAAACGCCTGTGTTCCGGTCAAACGTTATTTTCTTTACAAGGTTCTGGGCTTCTGTCTTGTCAAACTTTGTTGTGTCAAGCACAAGAATCCGGTTATCAACTTCATCAACGCCTGCTTCAATGTTATTCAGGTTATCTTCATCTATAGGGGATTCATCACTTGGTTCATCATGCCACCATGAACGGTTGTATGCTTTCTGCATTGCCATCATCCAGACCTCCTTCCTATGATATTCCCGGTTTTCCAAGTTCCTTTATCTGTCCGCTCAGCTGCACTATCCATCCGTTTATTTTGTCAATCGAATCATTTATGTTCTTTATATGGGTATTGATATTTCTTATTGCTGTGTTTGCTGTATCTGCTGCGGTCTGTGCTTGCACTGCTGCACCTGCCGCATCTGATATCGCTTTCTGCGCAAGCTTGTAAGCCTCCGAATCAGATACTGCACTGTTGAACTGTTCTACTGCATCGCCTTTTATTTTAAATGCTGTAATGCTGTTACAAACCAAATTTCCCTTGCTATCTACAGACCAGTTATCTGCTTTAATATTTACATTCAGTGCGGACAGATTGATCGTTCCGCCTGAAAGCAGGCTGATAACTTCTTCTGCTGTAAGGGATATGTTATCCGCTTTTACCTTAAATTCTGTGCCATCTTCCGGGTCTGCTCTCAGTTCTACTTTTGCAAGATTCCCGTTTGCATCCACTTTCAGAACGATCTCGCCGGCAAGTGCACTTATGGCTGTCCTGAGTTTATCTTCTTCTCCGGCTGCCCTTTCGATTTCTGCTTCCAGTCCTTCAGCTGTCAGTGTCAGGCTGGTACTTAATTTCTCCTCTTCTCCGGTTGCCCTTTCGATCTCTGCTTCCAGTCCTTCGGCTGTCAGTGTCAGGCTGGTGCTTAATTTCTCCTCTTCTCCGGTTGCCCTTTCGATCTCTGCTTCCAGTCCTTCGGCTGTCAGTGTCAGGCTGGTGCTTAATTTCTCCTCTTCTCCGGTTGCTCTTATTCTTTCAGCCGCTATGTCTGCCTGTAATCCTTTTGCTGTTTCTGCAATCGTAAAAGATAAACCTGCCTCAATGTCAAGCATCTCTCTGCGGTTCTCTTCGACAGTCCGCGTTATAATGTTTGTTTTACCCTTTAGCTGAATAATTGCCCTGTGGGTGGAATTTACATCTTTACTCTGGTATTCCTGTCCCTTTGCTGCAAAGCTGTCCCGCAGTGCCTGTATTCCTGTCAATGTGCGCTCTAAAACATAGCTCTCTACAAGCTTGTTCTGTGTTGATATTCTTACGGGATCACCCACCTCAAAGCAGGGATTTCCTTTTACCTCCGCCGAGAATGGTCTGTAAACAAGCTTTGTTATTACTTTAAAAATATTTCCGGCTATCTGCTCTAACTCTTCACTGCTTTTTCCATAAACAAGGAAGTTATCTTCAATGATATATGCATTGGTACCTGTTTCATTAATAATTATCCCAATGTCGTTTTCTTCCTGCCGTATCTGTAATTTATCAATTGTTTTAACAAGATAATCTTCGTACTGATCACTTATATAACTTTTCTTTGCGCCTGACGCGAATGTCTTTGGTGTTTTAGGAAAGAGCTGTTTTGAGGGGTGTAGATTCTTCCGCGGATAGAGCCCCTGTATATTCCTTTCCAGCGTAATGTAATGAAATTTTCCGTCACGCCCGATGTGTCCAAAACATCCATTCAACTCACAAATACTCCGAATAACAGTCCCTCCACTCAGTTCCTCCGGGCTAATCGTCTTTGCAATGAGCATTGTATCGTTTACAAGCCCTTCCGCTGGAAGAACCTGATCCAGACCAAAGAGAAACATAAAACTGTTTCTGAACATCTCCATTGTTATCAATGCATCATTGGATGGAAATACTGTATTATACCATGCTGACACATCCATTTTTATAATATCGTACAGTGCATCATATGCGGTTATGTTCCTCCAACGCCTGTCCGCTGTTACCGTATCCTTTGCTACCTTGTATCTGCCAATGGTGAAGGGAGCATCCGCGTGATTGTTCAATACCATCTTGACGTTTATCCACTTACTGCTCATAGGAGCTACAATATTCGCAACTTTGAATTTCAGGACGCTGGCTTCACAGGCACCAAAACGCAGTTCCTGTGAAGAGCACAGACTTTCTTCCAGCGTAATTTCCTGATTGAATAAATCATCATTGGTGATCAATGTATCCTCATATTCAATTGTCACCTGTTTACTGGTGCTGTCCTCTGTAAACAGATTTGCATACTGGTAATTGATCATGTTCTATCTCCTAATATTCAATCAGTTCGATTGTAAAACTGTTGTAATTGATATCCAAAGCAGCTTCATTCACTGTATTTATGGAATATGTCGTATCCGTCAGATACATCATCCCCGTCGTATACTCTAAATCCTCATCATTCCAGTATGTGACCATCAGCCTTCTCTGTTTTTTGTCGTTTACATCAAGAGTGGCAAGCCCAATCACTGCATCAAATGCCCTCCTCTCCTTTAAATTCATTTCTCGTATCGTTAAAGTTAGCTTTGTCTTGAAATTTTCACTCGTTTCACGGTGCAGTAATACATTGGCATCTCTGTATGCAGCCACTTCAACCCGCTGGTTCGGAACAGATTCCCATCCATCTGCCATGATAAAAGAGTTTGGAAGTATAACATCCCCAAATTTTATCAGCCATCCATTAAACATATTCCCCCCTCCTAAAATTCAAACGGTAGTCTGCCTGTACGTTCAAACTGCTCCTGATTGTATGAATTGACAGTCTCTGACACTACTTTTCTATCAAGTACTATCTGGTTTTTAATGGTGATCTCACCGCACATTCCTCCACTTTCCGCCATAGCCTGCTTAAATGCCTTTACCATAGTCGGGAGCGGTGTTTCAATATTTGTCTGTCCCTTTGGCTGGTCCCCAAGGATTGCCATAAATGGATTCCCTCCACGAATCACAGCACCGTCTGCCAGCGCTGGAATCCTTCCTAATGAAACATTTGGAAGCAGGTCAACTCCACCCCAGTCCACCTCTATAATATTTGCAGCCCATGAAACCACCCTGTTGAATCCGCTTATGATGCCGTTAATACCATCTACGAGCCAGTTTAATGCCCCTTCGACCGAACCGATAACAGCATTCATCGCACCTGCAATACCTCTCTTAATCCCAGTCCACAGACTTTCAAAAAATCCTCCGATCGCATCACATGCAGTCTCAAAGGCTTCCTGAACAGGAGTAATAATGTTCTCATCAAACCACCCTGATACAACGCCCCATACAGTCTGTATATCTTCCCAGAGATTCGAGAAAAACTCTGACACATTTTCCCATACACCCTGAAAGAAATCCGTAACAGGCATCACGACTTTTTCGTTAAACCAGCCTGCTGCCAACTCCCATACAGCAACGATATCTTCCCACAGGCTTGTGAAAAATGCCGACACGCTTTCCCATATACCTTGAAAAAATCCCACGATTGGCGTTATAACTTCTGCATTGAACCATTCAGATGCAACTTTCCAAACTGCCTGTATGATGATCCATAAGCCTTCAAATATCTGCTTCACTCTCGTCCATAATCCTTGAAAGAAATTGACAACAGGCTCTATCACATTGGAGCTAAACCAGTCTGCTGCTGCCGACCATATACCAACAATGTCATTCCACATCCCGCTGAAGAATCCCGACACCGAATCCCACACGCCTTTGAAAAATTCTATAACAGGCTGAATCACATTTTCATGAATCCACTCTGCCACGCCTGAAAACCATTTGCATATCGCTTCCCAGTTATCATGAATCACAACAACAATCGTTCCAACCGCCGCCACGACTGCTGCCACAATTCCAGCGACCAGTGCCGGCGCGCCAAGGATGATTGCGCCAATGGCTGCCAGTGCGGTACCGGCTACCATTGCAATCTCCTTAATCCAACTGAATCCTTCCGTTAACATTCCAACAAAGTTTGTGATCGCAAGAATCACTCCGCCGACGATTGAGACAATTCCTGATGCTGTAGCTGCTGCTGATCCGAAAATTGTCGATATTGCCTCGCCAAGAGTCATCCCTGCATTGGACATCAGTTCAAAAACTCCGACTACATTTCTTCCAAACGTGACCAGTTTCATCAGAACTTTGCCGATTTGATCAATGACTGGCATCAGCTTTCTGAACATCTCAATGATTGATACGATTCCTTTTATCAGACCAAGACCAAGCATAGCCGCCTTAAACGCAATCAGCGCTTTGACAAGCTTTTCCATCCCGTCTGCAACATCTTCCGGCGAGACACTGTCCATCCAGTTTTCTACAGCATGTAAAAAACTGACAAACACATCACTGTTTAGAAAATCTGCCAGCGCATCAGAGACTCTTCTGATAAATATAATCAGACCTTCGCCAACCGTCTCTGCAAACGGTTCCAAATGTTCCCAGAACTGCTGCATGTTCGCCCTGAGTCCTTCCCAATCCACTTTGCTGTTAAAATCCACAAATACCTGTAAAAGCTCTGGCAGTCCTTTTTCAAGTGTCCATTTCCCAAGTGGAAGTAGCACCATTGTGTAAAAATCAGTTACAATCCCGGACAGTGCATCATAGACAGGTATCAAACTGCCTGTCCATTCCTCAAGTTTTGATAACAGCGGATAAAAGTCAAGGCTGCTTGCCCACTCAACTGTATAATCAGCCGCAAGCCTTATATTATGGACAATCGCACCAATGATATCTCTTAGATTGCAGAGAATTTTATAGCCGACATCGTTTTGCATCCATGCCTCGCGGAAATTCTCTGCCAGATGTCCGACAATCAGACCAATGTCCCCTATGATATGCAGAATATCCGCCAAAATATTGACTGTCTCGGCAGAATCCCACATTCTTAGAAAGTCTTTGCCAATCTGTTTCAGAAGCTCTCCGATCTGAACAAGCGCATAGTGCCATGAATCCATGACAAACTGACCTTCACGGTCCCACGCTTCTTTGAACGGATTGAATAAATGAGCGAGAATATCCATTAGTTTTCCAGCAGATTCTCCCAGTTCTTCGGTCTTGATCTCCGCTTCATCCATTTCTAATTCTGGCATCTGGAAACTGTTTCCGGTACCGCCAGATGCACCGCTGCCATTGTTTTGACTCAGGACATTCAGATCATCAAATGATGCAAGTGCTTTTTTTGCTGCCTTCCCTGCTGCCTCAACACCCTCTGCCAAATCATCTGCACCGCCTGCCGCACCTTCCAGCTCCTGTGCAATTTTTCCCGAATCTAACGTCGGTACTGATATTCCTAATAATTTAGTCAGTACAGCACCAATCTGCTGTGCTATTGCAATGAGCTGTGTAAGAATCGTATTCAGGAATTTAACAATGGGCATGAATACCGTGATCAGCCCCGTTCCCATCACAGAAAGAAACTCCTTGAACTGCTCTTTCAGGATTCTTGTCTGGTTTGCCCAGCTGTCAGATGTCTTTGCGAAATCTCCCGCTGCAAGGCTTGTCTGTTCCATGACATAGGCATACTGCAGCTGGACTTTTTCTGCCTGCCCCATCGCCTGTATACTCTTATGAATGCCGCGCTGTCTTGCAAACTCCTCAAGGTTCACCTGCGTCATGACAACGCCATATTCCTTTAATGACTCTGTTTCCCCGGTATATATGGACTTCAAAGCTGTAGAAGTTTCTTCTATGCTTTTGTTATAGAAACTGGACATATCCGCAGCGCGGGCTGTCAGATTAATCGCCATATCACTTGCAGTTTCCATATTTCCAACCATGGTTTTACCCATTGCCATAAAGGTCGAGCCAAGCTGTTTTGCCGACAGTTTTGATATACCAAACTGCGTAATTGCAGTGTCAGCAAATTTTTCCATTTTGTAGGACATGGAACCAAAAGCAGTATCTACAACGTTCTGGACTTCCTGTATGTCGCTGGCAAGCTCCATCGCTTCTTTTCCGACCATGACAATTCCAGCAATACTCAGCCCAAAACCTAAGGACCCCAGTAAACTGCCTACACTTTGCCTTAGTTCTCTTACGGCAGCATTCATTTTTTTTGAAGAACCAAATAAACTGCCTATACTCTGCTTTAGCCTTTTTACAACACTATCAATTGATCTCAATGACCTTTCAGCGAAGTTCCCAATTTCTCTAAATCCATCTGCGGCAGCATCTGCCATTTCATCGAATCCGTCAGCAGCAGCATGCTGCCTGTCATTCATTTCCTGTAACCGTCTGCTGTTTATTTCAATATCTGTCTCAACACGTGTTAATTGTTCTGCTGTTCTTCGGTATTCATCCGTATCGCGTCCAAGCCTGAATGCCCGTCCAGCTTGAACCAGTTCCTGCATCTGGGCTTCAACAGCACCAACTTCTCCCCTCGCTGCCTCAATCTGACTGTTTAAACGTTCCCACGCCGCACCGTTGTTCCTTCCCTCTGCCTGCATTCTCTGCTGACGCTGGATAAGCTGCTCTAATCTGTTTTGTGCCCTTCCTAATTGATTAGAAATATTGGTGTATTCTTCTGTCGGAATCTGCGTTGTTCCCAGTTCATGCAGTCTGTCGCGCAGTCTGACTGCTTCTCCTTCCAGTCTGCGGAGAGATTCATTAACCCTCATAACCTGAGAGCTAATATTTGCCGTATTCATTTCTGTATTAATCCGAACGGAAGCATCATACCCGCCTGCCATACATCTGCCTTCCTCTGCTAAAACTTATAAAAAACCGAGAGCCATACAGCAGTCCTTTCATTGACTGTCTGCCTTTGGCTCTCGGCTCTTTTTCATTTCTATTCTTCTTTTCCCGCATTCATAAAATTATTGAATATCTCAAGCTGTCTCTGCTGTGCCTGCTTCTCTTCCGGGGTAAGATGTGCATCTTCATCTTCCAGCCTGTACACATCCTTTACCTTCATCAGCTCTTTTTTCTCCTTCTGGCTGGCTTTCGGATTGATTTTTTTCAGCCTGATATCCATTACCCTTGTAAATGAACACTCTTCAAGGTTGGATAAAAGCCCCATAAATACAAACCAATGCATCCTTACCGTATTAAGATCTATACTGTACTGCCTTTTGAATGCGCTGTAAATTCTCCACTGGTCCACATCAAAATCATATGATTTTACGCTGTCTGTGTCGCTGCTGTTCCGATGATGGTCATGATTAAATTCACTCATATACCATGCAAGCCCTTCCAGTGCCTCTTCTATATCTGGCTTTTCTTCTGGAAAAAGACGGCTTACTGCATAACATATCCTTTCATCTTGTGGAAATTCTTCATCTGAAAGGCACTGCATGATCTGTATGCCTGTGCGGAAATCAGCATCTATCCTGTATCCATGCCATCTGTAAGGTAGTTTGTGTATCATCACATTGAACATTCTGCATTCCTTCTAACACTGTTGCCTGCGGTGCTTTTTATTCCGCCTTCTCGTCTGCCTGTTAGAACCATATTTTTCTGCTATCCTTGCCTTCCTCTCACCTGCATACTGGTTGATGATCGGAATCAGCTGGTCAAAGAACTCTGCTATTACATAGGGCGAAGGCACCATACTGCCAAATACCTTCTGGCAGCATCCATCTCCAAACAGTCTGTCAAATTCTGTCATCAGCTTCTTGATCTCTTCTTTAACGGATTTCACCATCTCAGTTCTTTCCAAGCCTGCCTTTGATTTGATGTTCTTATTGATTTCAGAAAAGGTGTCAAGCATCGCATAAAAATCTTCAATAAATTGTGTATTCTCTACTGGCAGGAATATTTCATCTCCTGCATCATTCACTCTTATCCTAAGACCGGTTTTGATGCGTATGCTGCCATCCACTCCGGGCATTTTCTTTTCTGCCAGCTCCGCTTTGCTCTGATCATTATTCATCCTGATATACTCCTCTCTTTACTTCTCTAATGTCAGCGCTCCGCTTCGGTGAATGTCATCGTTTTGACATTAAAGGTTCCCTGAATGCCGTCGCCAATGCCGCCAAGCGTCATTGAATTTTTCAGTTCGGAGCCTGAATCCCCGCCTATATTGTCAAACTGGTACGAGCATCTTCTCTTCACTGCCGGATAAGTTCCTTCTGCCGTGGGCGTTTCCATAACATTCAGTCGCACATAATCCGATTCTGCTTCTGTACCTACTGGAAGAAGCTTGATCTTCTCGTCCATCCACTTTTGAAGCTTTTCATTTTTGATATACTCTTTCTCAACGCCGATAGATGGTGTGTACGATTTAATGGACGTCGTCCCATTTGCCTGATGGATATACTGCTTTGTATTGCTCTCGGGATTAAATTCTTCTGTGAGTGATGTAATCCCGTCCCCCAGCAGGACATATTCCGGTGTTTCCGCCGTACCAATGTTAAAAAAATGCATTAATTTTTCACGCATTTCTGCCATGGCTACTTCTCCTTTACATATTTAATGGCGATTGTCATTTCGTAAATACTGTCGTTTGTCGATGTGATGCCCATGTAAAAAGGAGTCGTTATTGCAATCTCATTCACAAGAGCATCTTTAATTACAGGAAATTTTTCCTCTGTATTCATTCTGGCTACCCACTCGGACAGTTTTTCACCGAAATCATTATTGGCAATTCTGTCTGCATCTGTCTGACTCGGGAGACGCGCCCGGATGGTATAATGATCTGTATACTCCTTTTTTCCTGAAAGATATGTCTTAATATTCTGTATGGGTTCTTTGGCAAGGGAATACCCTGCGTCTGATTTCTGTATATCTGTACTGATACTGCCTATATCAAACTCTTGTAGCCACTTTATGATACTCTCTGATACTGTCACTGCCCTACTGCCCTCCTTACTGCCTCCTCCACCCTGCGCCTGCCTCCGTTGTTCATCATTCTGTCTACCCAATGGTCTCCCCTTAATGAACCATTATTATAGTGAAGCCTTCTGTCTGTCGGTACTTTCTGTACATTCTCCCTTGACTCCCATCCGTTTTCAGTCCTATATCCTGCATTGTGTAACACAGGATCCTCATAGACAATGCCCTCATACATGTAGTGGGCATATGGTCCATTCCATACGATTTCTGTATTATTTACCACATGCCCTGTATCCCTTAAATATCCCTCCGAAAACGGCACATAAGAGTCACTCAGGCGGAGTATCTCCTCACACGCCACACGCTGCACTCTTCCTCGTTCTACAAGTCCCAGACTCTCGATGATGCGCCTTGTATCAAGGTTAAACCTGCATTCATATGATGTTCCTGCCATTACTTTGCCACCACCTTTATATGCTTTAATCTCGGCATATGCCGATTATCTGACACTGCTGTCACTGTTGCCACATACTGGAATAAGCTGGCCAGTTCTGACAATTTACAGTCAGTTCCGATCTCGTAGTTAGAAATGCCAAGTACAAGAATATCCATCCCCTTTGACGCATCCAGCGTCCAGCAATCCTCAATTTCTGTATCCTGCATCTGCCAAAATATATCTGGTGAAATATACTGTGCATTTCCATAATTATGCTTGAAGTCAATCGTGATACGCTCTGCCACAGACAGCTCCTGAACATTGTGAGATGTCACCAGCTCCCTGCGGTTATGACGCCACTGCACGCCCCTGATCACAGTTCTGTGCCATGTCTCTTCCCCGCTGTCTTTGTTTTTCCTGTAGTTGTACACCGTCATTGTGTCCCGGAACAATACGTTCATAGCGCACCTGCAAGCCCTGTACCAGACAGACCATTCTTGATGACACATACAAGCTGTGCCTCCTTCTCCGATGCCGTTGTAATCCTGTAGCTCTCAGAGTACCCTTCGTTTGACACCGATGCAAGCCCCGTTCCCATATCCGAAGCCTCCTGTGCGGCTATGTTGTTGACCAGTTCGCACATTGTCATCCTTATTGCATCAGCCGTCATGCGCTGGAAGTCTGTCGCACTATCGTCATCATAGGCTTTCATAAACGCCCTTGCCCTCATAGCAGTGTATCTGTCCATATAAACCGCCGCCTTGCTGCATTCACGGTTAAATTCTTTTTCATCAGAAATATTATTAAAAAGTGAGCTGTAATACTCCCAGTCTATATATGGCATCCTTATACTCCCTTTTTCTCTCTGCCGCTTTTTGTCTGCTGGTTTTCATTCAATTTTGCCTGAAGCTCTGCTGCCTCCCCGCGGCTTTCTTCCAACTGTCTTTGAAGCCCTGCTGCCTCCTCGCTGCTTTCTTCCAACTGTCTTTGAAGCCCTGCTGCCTCCTCACGGCTTTCTTCCAACTGTCTTTGAAGCCCTGCTGCCTCCTCACGGCTTTCGTTTAGCATTGTCTCCAGATCGCCGATTCTGTCCTGTGCAGCCTTATTGGCTTTCCTTACCATTCTGA
>ERZ778516.1632-NODE-1632-length-16607-cov-6.086213_pt1 | contig 16607 bp, 13 predicted proteins | sample MGYA00510342_ERZ778516 | MGnify/ENA primary metagenome ERZ778516 (study PRJEB29527, sample SAMN07138961) | mouse gut metagenome | material: feces | host: mouse | place: China:Nanjing | collected 2016-01-25 ... | reverse complement strand
ACCGGAAATTCCTGCTCTTCTTCTATAAATTCCTCTTGCAACTCTTCTATCGGAAGTTCCTGCTCTTCTTCTATAAATTCTTCTTCTGAATTTTCAACGATACCCTCTGGATTTCCCCATATTTCCTTCAAATTTTCCTCAGACTCTTCCTCATAAAACAATCCAGATGTATTCTTTATCGTTTTTTCCTCAAGAATATAAGCCTCATTTTCAGTTTCATTCGCTGTTTCCTCAAAATTAATTCTCTCTGGTACAGCCTGTCTAATTGGTGCAAAAACCTTAGTGTCCCCTAGATTCTTCTTACTTCTTGTAGTTACAAAAACCTTGGTGTCTCCCAAATCATCTATGTGTTGTTCCGATTCCTGCGCAAAATCAAAAGAAGCTTCGTCATACTGCGGATTTTGATTCATTCTGTAAAGATAATCATCTGCTCCTGCTGCCGTTTCCTCTGCTTCCTCATACAGCGCTTCCTCTGAATACTCATATTGCTCATGAGTTTCTTCATATTCCGGCGAAGGCATAGTTGGTCTGAAAATATTTTCTCTTTTGCCGCTTTCCTTCTTCTCCTCGGAATATAACTCATCCATGCTTTCTTTTAAAGCTGCCTGTATATTCTGTGTATTATATTTATTTGAGACATCTACCTCTTTTACACGGATTTCTTCCGCCTCAAAACCTGTCTGTCCGGTTTTCTCCCTCCATCTTGCTTCATACCTCTCCTGCTGACTTTTATTCAGCGGGGTATAAATCATCTTGAGGTCCATTGCCCTTTCCACATATTTTCCGTCACTGAACCAAAGCATAACTGTATCGCACTGTCTGATACACTTATCCCTCTGCCCTGACTTGTGATACAGTTTTGCAAGCTCAAATGCCCACTTATCATCCATATCCTCCTCAAGATACTGCTCCAGTATGGAAATCTGCTTATCTATCGGGTCACCCTTTGCCTTTGCAAGCTCATATTGCAGAATATATTTTGAAATATCCTTTGGCGCTGCTGAAACAAAATCATCATAAAAATCCTCGGCCTCTTCAAGTTCACCGCATTTAATACAGATTTTTACCAGCTTATAGGCAATTTGACGTCCCAGTCCGCTTCTATCATAAGCAAGTTTTAAGTTTTCTTTGGATTGGTCATATCTCCCGCTTGCCTCATATACATCCGCTATCATTATAATGGTTTGATTATTTTTTACTTTATACCAGTCTATTGTATCTGCAATTCTTGCCGCAGTTGCATAATCCTTCTTTTTTATCAGCTTTTTTATCTGTTCTAATTTTACATTATATTCGTACTTATCCATCTTTAACTCCTTTACAACAGGTCGCGTCATACCCTTTAGGGTAAGACATATCCGGTTATACCCTTTAGGGTAAGACATATCCGGTCACACCCTAAAGGGTATGACATATCATACCACATCTTCCCCTATGTTTCAATGAGGGCTTTTGAAAAAACTACACATTCCCATAAAGTTCCAACTCCCCCTGCTCATATGTTATCGTAGTATAATCAAGGCTATCGCTGTCAACGTCACTGTAATAATCCACAACCACGGTCTGCTGCCTTCCGTCAATCAACTTTTGCCCAAGCACATAATTTACATCAAATCTTCCCGTAATAGCCGGTGTTGCACCTCTGCACGGAACAATCAACTGAACATTATTTGTTTTCAGCATCTTGAAAATCGGCTCCCAAATATAGATATCCTTTGCAGCACCAAATGGATTATCCAAAAAAATCACCTTCAACAGAGAGGTACTGTCAGCATCCCTAGAATTAATACTGGAAATATAATTAATCACCGCAATTAAAAACTGAATATAAATTCCCTGAGACTGTCCTGTACTTCCCACTGCCTCCTCATATTTCAAATAACGGCTCTGTTCCTTTATGGATTCCCTTTTGTAAAGATTCAAACGAATCAAATTCATATCTGTAACAATCACTGCAAACAGCCGTTTCCATGAAAGCTGACTTTTGATAAATTTTATTCTCTCTGCATCCGACTTGACAATATCCGCCTGCTGAACAGTTTCATCAATATAATCCGCCATTCTTTTCTGATACTCCTCCTCCTTTACATAAGGAATATTCAGTGAAATCATAGGTATGCTCTCTCCGTCCATCACAATTCTTGACAGTTTTGGAAGTTTTTCAAGTTCTGTCTTTATATTTACACAGCTTTGAATACACTGACTTTCAAAATTCTGCTTGATTTTTTCCATATCCTGTATGCCTCTGAATATCCTGTCCTTTTCCAGATTCAGGCAGGATATAATTTCCTTTAAGCCTGTAATCAATGTATCAGTTTCCTTCAGATTCGCCGGCATTAAAGCATGAAAGCTAATCTCATCTGCAAGAGGCTGAAATTTCATCTGTTGCAGATTATTCACCAGTCTGTTCTTTTTCTTCTCAAAATCCTCCTTTCTGTCCATAATATCATTTTTAAAACGCTCAAATTTTTTTACTGCCTGCTTTGCCCGCTCACAGATATCCTCTCCTGAATCAAAGTATTTTCTGTCATATTTATTCAAAATTTTTTCTGTCAATACCCGATTCATATCATATAATAAAATATCATATCTCTTTTTTCCATTTTCGAGATTCCTGATATTTATTTTAGTATCCGCAATCTTTCCTTCCATATCGGCAATTGCCTGCTGCTTGTATTTTACAAATTCCTCATAACTGCATTTAAGTACAATTTTTTCATACACTCCATATTTTTGAAGTATCGCCTCTTTTCCACTCAGAACAGCGCCCTCTATTTTATCCTTTTCCGATTGCAGGCCTGCTATAACTAATTGCAGCTTTTTTATTTGCACAAATGCTTCTTCCGACTTTCTTTTCAGTTCAAAAAGTTCCTCTCTTGAAACTCCATTACAAGAACTTTCATAGTTACTGCTAGATATATTCTTATATGTACTCTTATATGCAGGATTGCTCTCATATTCTTTTGAAACCTCAGACACAGAAAGTCCCTTATAATCCAGTGCCTGCAAACATTTCTCCATAGCTGTTTCATAATTATCCAGCAGCTTCTGTTTATCTGCAATATCTGTATTTCCACTTTCAAATGCCTGTGCGGCTCCTGTAAATTTCACTTCTATCTCATTATCTGTATATGCTTCATACTGTTCTAAAGGCTCCTGTTCTTCCAGACAATACCTGCGGTATTTTTCCTTTACAGCTTTGACCTCATCTTCTCTAGCTTTCAGATTTGCTAAAAGCTTCTGGTCCGCTAAAAGTTTTGTCTGCCATGCCTCCAGTCTTCCCTCGATATTAGAAAGCTCTTTTACGGCTGCCTGTCTGGTCTGATAGGAATCCCTGACCTCTTCCTCATACTTTGAGACAGCGGCGGAAAGCCGGATAATCTCTTCTATGACCTGTTCCCTTTCATATAAAACATCCAGATTTTTCTCAAGCTCTTTTTGCTCCTTCAAAAGCAAATCGGCAGATTTTTTCCGTTTCTTTTTTTCTTCAGATTTTTGAGAAAGCAGCTCTTTCTCCTGATAAATCTCTATTTCCAAAAGACGGGATTTCTCTTCCTGTTCCTCCATCTGTATCTGATACTGCCCGATATACTGCTCGACATAGGAAAGGTCTTTGCTGCAATTATTTATATAATCTTCCAGCCTTAATATACTGTTTTTCAATTCTGCAAGCTCATTCTCTGTCTTTCTCTTCTCTTTTGCAATCACACTTTCATCAAAAAACATTTCTTTTTTATACATGGCAAGAGTAATATCAGGAGAAAAAAGATAGCTCTCATTTCTCAAAGCCGCTTCATAAATCACCGGAACAGAATAATTTCCAAGGTTCAAATCTTCCAGTCCGGCATCTCCCATTACAGCCTCAAATTTATCTTTTACTACAACAGAATATGGAAGCACCGGTGCCTTTTCAAGCAGTTCTTTTCGTTCCTTCGGACTGCACTGCTTTAAAATATCACTGCCGGCAGCAGCCACATCACCATGAAACCGGTTGATATAATCAAGCACTCTGTTCATTTCCTTTGTATTTCCAATCGGACAGCCCTCTTTTAATCTTTTTAAATATGCAGACTCTTCTTCCTGTTCTGCTTCGACGGCTTCTTTTTGCTGCTGCAAATCCTCAAGTTTTTCCTTAAGAAAACTGTGCAGACTGTCTGTATCTTTCTGATTATAAACCGTTTTCAGTTTTTCCAGCCGTTTTTTATATTCGAAAAAGCTCTCTTTACTGCTTTTATTTTTCTCAAGCTCCGTTTCAAGCTTTGTTATATTTTCATTTAAGGATTCCAGCAGTGCTTCTGTTTCCTGTCGGTCTTTCATATTTTCCGAAATTTTCTCTTTATTTTTTTCTGCCAGCGCCTCTGTTTCAGCGATTTTCTTATGATTCAGATTCAATTCCTTATCTAGGTCATACACCATCAAAAGATTTACTGAACGCTTTAAATCAGTGATTTTCTCGTTATAGCTGTCTGTCATCTTTTCATATTCTGACATCTTATATTCTGTAACTGCAATTTCTTTTGCAACTTTTTCTTTTTCCTCTCTAAGTGTCTCTGCTTTTTGTTTATCCTTCTTGGTTTTTGTCTCTGCTTCCCTTTTCTTTTCCTCTATTTCCTGAAGAAACTTCTCATCTCTTCGCTTTTTTTCTGCCGCAAGACACCGAAGCTCATAAAGCAGCTCTTTTTTATCCATGGAAGCCTTTTCTATATTCTCTCTGACAATGTCTCTTTCTTTTTTATAATAAAGATAATCCAGATAATCATTTATGCCCTCTGCCATAATCAGGGATTGCAAAGCCTCCCTCTGCTTTTCTTCCAGTTCTTCCTTTTTCCTTTGCAGTTCTCTTTTCTGCTCCTCCAGACTGTCTATCCGACCTTCTTTTTCCTGTATCCCTGCAATTTCACACGCCCGAATTTCTTCCAGTTTTCTGCGTTCGAGACTTTCCTGTTCTTCTGCCAGAGCACTCTTTTTCTTCTCATCATGTTCCATTTGTCTTTGCAGGGAATAGTAGCCTGTCACCAGCTCCCTTTCCATACTTTCCTGCCCGAAATAAAACTTTTTAATTTCTGAAATATACTCGATAAACTCTCTTAACAGCTCCATTTGTCTGTCATAATTGTGAATATCCTCTTTTTTTGCTGAAAGCTCCAGAAGCTTATCCTTTATCTCTATCAGAGTTTCCACCATTTTATTTTCATGTTTTCTGACACTTTCACTTCCCACCGCATAATTTTTAAAGGATTTCTCAATAATCTCTTCTATCAGCAAATCTTCAACTACCTTTTTTGTTGTTTTGTAGCTGCTTTCAAAATAAGTCCGCACATGTCCCTCGGTCTTATTAATTCCTCTGATAATTTCCCACTCGCTTTCATAAATGCCATATCCTGCAATAAACCTCTGATAATCCCTCTTTTTTTCAAAAATTCTTACCTCCAGACGCAAATCTTTCTTTTCCAGCTCCCGCAGATAATTCTTCAGTCCGTTATAAGTAATGCGTTCCTTTATTTTCGGATTTTTTGTCCCCGGAACTGACAGAGGCAGATTTTTAATATCATTATCATTATATTCTCTGTAAAACACGACATAGTTAAAATAATCTATCGCTGCCGAATCTGTGTCTGTCCTTTCTTCGTCTTTTGCTTTTCTGGCGCAAAAACCCGTCAGCATATATTTATAATTGTTTTTTATATGTACATCACTTAAATTCCATTCCACAAGAGAATGAATCGTATTGCTTCCCTCTTCTGTACGAAATAATTTTTCAATCGGCTGTTTGTCATCCAGCGTACAGTTTGGAATCATATTCTGTAAAAGCAGCAGCATAAGCACACTTTTTCCTCCGCCGTTTGCAAGGTCATAAATCGTATTTTTACCCGAAAATCTCATAATAAAATCATCATAAAACTGTGTGCCGAAATTATATTTTATATTATTCACTCTGATTCTGTTTATCTGCGGCATTCTTTTCTCCTCTCATGATTTCATACAGTCTTCCTTTGTGAGCATCATAATAATTTTCGATTAACGCTTTCAGTCGTTCCTTTGGATAATATCTGCCCTCTGCTTCTATCAGAAGCCCCTGAGACACCATAAAATTAAAAACAAGCTTTACAAATCCCGTTTTGGAACCTCTTGAAGCCCTTGCTGCGGCATCTTCTGTCTGAGTAAGCGGCATATCCTCCCAGACCATGGCGATTTCCTTAAAGCTGTTTTCCTCTACTTCCTCAAGACTTAACTCTCTTAATTTTTTTACAATTCCCATTAACCCTTGGTCCACTGCCAAAATTACACTTTCACTCTTTATGTATTCTGTATAGGTCCTGCTGCTGGCATTTCTGTAAAAAATCGAAATAATCTGATAGATAATAAAATAACAAAGATACAGCTCTCTGTTTAATCTGACTCCTATTTCCCTTTTCAATTCCTCATTGGTATATCCAAATACTCTGTTATTATCTCCGGCAGAAATATAAAGCGCATTATTATATTCATATAAATCAATATTCAGCTTTTGGAATATAGTCGTTACATAATCATAAACCTCTGTACCCAGTGCAAATTCTTCATACAGATTTGCATTTTCACCGTTTCTTTTTATCTCGCTCCCATTTATCAGCGTTGATACAATATCCAGTGCCTTATCTAATGTATTTGCCATCTCAGACTCCTTTCCATCTGCCTTTTATAATCCTGAAATTTGTAATAATACAGTCTTTTGTCACCTGCAGCTCTTCATCTGTAAATTCCAGCATAAATTTTAACCGCCTGTACTGTGGATTCTCTTTTACTGTCTGTGTGATATATTCCTCAAAAAACGTGTCAGGATTTTCTATCACATTTTCTATCTGATAAACCCTTTTTTGCGTTAAATGTGCAAGCATGGAATAAAAATCGCTGTTACTCAAAACTGTTTCTCCCAAAATTTCCTTTGTATAATCAATAAATTCTCGAATTTCAAACTCTTCCTTTATTGAAATATAATAAAAAAGCAGCCTGATAAACAAAATATAATTTTCCCGAATCCTTCCCTGCTCTGCCTCGTCATCGGAAATATAATCTTTTTCCTCCTGATTTTCACTGATTTCTTCACCAGTCTCTTCTTTTCCCTGTCGAAGAGTCAGCATCCTGTCAAGAGAGGAAAATCCAAAACTCTTTTTGATATGAAGCTTTAAAAGCGGGGCAATAAAATATTGCAGAACGGAAGTATCATCCTTCTCCATTACTATCTGCATAAAATCCTGAAAATCAAAACTCTGTTTTAATTTCGAAAATTTTGCTTTTGAAATCATTTCATCTGCCTGTATCTGCAGTCTGGTACAGGCATCCAGAAGCTCACTGTGATTGACCAGCGCTCTTTTCAGCTCCATTTCCAGAAAATAAATCTCTCCTCCCGGCTGGTCCGCCCTTTTCAATGTTTCATTGATAAGCTCCATATTTTTATGAAACATTCTCTGTTCCTCACCAAACCACTTTACCACATTTTCCATAAATTTTTCATATGCCTTGATTCCTGCAAACACATCATGGCTTAATAATTCAAGAACTTCATTGTATCTCATTTTCAAACGTATCACCTGATGATTGATTCTTCGTACCACCTCGATACCGCCTCTGAAATTTTTGGTGGAAATCATCTTTGTCAGAAGAATCTGCGATATATTAATCATGCTTTCATCCTTGATTTCCTTTGTTTCGAGATAAAACTCGACTGCCTCTCCAGTCAGATAATAATATACCGCTTCATTCTTAATTCTGCTCTCAATCAAACGGATTCGAATACTCTTCTTTTTCTTTTCCTCCGGGTCAAAATATTGATAAATAAAAGGCTTTCCCTCATTTCGAATCTTGTCGAATATATACAAAGAAAGAGACTGCTCCTCTGCTTTCTCAAGCCTCAGGCCAAAGTCTCTTTCATAAATTTCTTTTATAAAAGAAGAATATTCCTCATATGTGACATCTTTTTCCTTAAAGTTATTTTCTTCAATAAAAAAACGCAGCACTGCCATGAGAATATAGCCCATATCCAGCATTTCATATTTTCCGCCCTGATATTGTGAAAAATCGTTTTCAATCAGCCTGAAATAAGGGTAATATCGTTTTATATTTTCCATTCGCTCACTGTGGTCATGAATCACATCTCGTTTTAGGATATATTCTTCTGTCATTCTTTCTCTCTACCTCACAATACTACATTGCATTGTATATCATTTACATTGTTATCATTCATCTATATGCTATTTCTTATAATTCTGTTCTTCCTTCCAGTGCCCTGTATAATGTCATCTCATCAATGTATTCCAAATCACCGCCTACCGGCACACCGCTGGCAATCCTTGTTACTTTGACTCCAAGGGGCTTCACCAGCTTGCTGATATACATTGCTGTTGTTTCACCCTCCACACTTGAATTGGTAGCAATAATAATTTCCTCTACTTCACCCTTTAAGCGCTCAATCAATTCTTTAAGCTTAATATCATTCGGGGAAATTCCAAGCATTGGTGAAATCGCTCCGTGCAATACATGATATACCCCGTTATATTTTCCCGTTTTTTCATATGCTGCCAAATCCCTCGTATTTTCAACCACCATAATCATCTTATGATTGCGCCCTTTTCCCTTGCAAATCGGACACAGCTCATCATCAGTCAATGTAAAACATTCCCGACAGTATCGCACATTATTCTTTGCCTCAACCATTGCATTTGCAATAGACTCTACCTGTTCTTTCGGCATATTGATAATATGAAATGCCAGTCTTCCAGCAGTTTTCGCTCCGATTCCCGGTAATCTTGACAGCTCCTCGATTAATTTTGATATATGACTGCTGTAATATTCCATCAGAACGGAAAGCCTCCTCCAAGGCCGCCGGTGATTTTTGCCATCTCTGACTGCGTCATTTCCTCCATTTTTCTTAACGCCTCATTTACTGCTGCCATAATAAGGTCTTCTAACATTTCAATATCATCCGGGTCAACTGCCTCCGGCGCAAGCTTTACCTTTATCACTTCCTTTTTACCGGAAACCGTTACCTCCACAGCCCCGCCGCCGGCTGCTGCTGTTACTTCCTTTTCTTCAAGCGCCGCCGTGGTTTCCTCCATCTGACGCTGCATTCTCTGCGCCTGCTTCATCAGATTATTCATGTTTCCAGGCATGCCTCCCGGAAATCCACCTCTCTTTGCCATTTTTAAAAATCCTCCTCTATAATTTCCATATTGATATTTTTTGTAATCTCTGTAAATGTATCTTCAAACCGTTTTTCTTCTTCCAGAAGTTTTACCTCCACCTTAACTTCCTTTCCAATTTCCTGTATAATCAACGTTTCTATCTCCTGAATCGTGTTTTCTCTATTGATAATCAGATAACCGTTTTTATCCTGTGTAACAATCAAAAGCTGCCCCTCTCCGGTAACTGTCAGCCGGACATTTTTCAGATACATACTGGCAGGTCTTGTCACTCTGCTCTGTATACGTCCCCAGTTATTGACTGCTTCCTGTATTTCCTCAGGCACAGCGATTTTTGGTTTTTCAGGCTGAGGCTTCTCTATGTCTGATATTTCGGCAGCCTTTGATTCCTGATTAACCATGGAAGCATAAGCAAATCCATTTGTTTCTATATTTTTTTCCAGATTCGCTATCCTGTTTAACACGGCTTCAAGATTATTTTCCATCTGTGGTTTTGACAGCTTTACAATCGCTACCTCTGCAAGCACTCTTTTTGATGTGGAATATTTCATTTGATTAGACAGCTCTGACAAAATACGGATATATCTCATCACCGTGTTCTCATCTGTCATTTCTGCTTCTTCCCGCAAAGCTGAAAGCCTTTCCTCCGACATTTCAAGCATCTCGGAAATATCAGCTCCCTTTGCAGTCGTGACAAGCAGCAGGTTCCTTAAATACCATGTAAAATCGCTGATAAACTGCGACAAATCCCTGCCTGTCATAATCACATACTCCAGCCTGTGCAGCGCGCCCATAGTATCGCCCGCAAGAATTAGCCGCAACATGATACTGAAAGTCTCCATATCCACAGCCCCAAGCACTTCAAGCACTCTTTCATAAGTCAAATCCTGACCGAGATAAAAGGCAATGCACTGGTCCAGAAGACTCAGTGCATCGCGCATGGAGCCGTCGGCTGCCTTCGCCACATATCTGACAGCTCTGTCCTCAGCTTCGACTCCCTCTTTATCCATCAGTTCTTTAAGTCTTGCAGCTATCACATCTATTGTAATCCGCTTAAAATCGTATCTCTGACAGCGTGAAAGAATCGTCACCGGTATTTTATGTGATTCGGTGGTCGCCAGAATAAAAATCACATAAGACGGCGGCTCCTCCAGAGTCTTCAGCAGAGCATTAAAAGCCCCCACAGACAACATATGCACTTCATCGATAATATAAACCTTATATCTTCCCTCTGTTGGAGGATACTGCACATTTTCCTTTATATCCCTGATATTATCCACACCATTGTTGGACGCCGCATCTATCTCAATCACATTCATGGAGGCTCCTGCTGAAATTGCCTTGCAACATGAACATTCCCCGCAGGGGCTTCCATCTCTGATATCCTGACAGTTTACAGCTTTTGCCAGTATTTTGGCAATAGTGGTTTTGCCGGTTCCTCTTGTTCCACAGAACAAATAGGCATGCCCGATTCTATCCGCCCTTATCTGATTTTTTAATGTAGTCACAATATGCTCCTGGCCTTTTACTTCCTCAAAGCTGTCCGGCCGGAACTTTCTGTATAAAGCTGTATAAGACATATTAAACTCCGAAACTTATTTCATATGAAAACTTATTAAACCTAGAAACTTACTAATCTCCAAAACTGATACCTACTGCTTTTGCTTCTTTAATAATAGATGCATCCGGGTCTACGGTTTTCAGCTTTCCGGCAACCTCTGACAGCGGAATCCGAACGATTTCGCCATTTTTGATTCCTACCAACTTTCCATAATCTCCCTGCATAATCATTTCTGCCGCTGCCGCGCCAAATCTTGTAGAAAGCACCCTGTCATAAGGACATGGACTTCCGCCTCTCTGTGTATGTCCCGGAATGGTTACCCTGATTTCCTGTCCGGTCTTTTCTTCAATTTTCTTGCCGATTTCATAGGATACTGACGGATATGGTCTTGCCGCCAGTTTAGCCTTGTATTCTTTCTTTGAAAGCTTTGCATCCTCCCTAGATATAGCACCCTCTGCAACTGCAAGAATCGAAAATCTCTTTCCATCTCTGGTTCTCTTTTCAATTGCCTGCACTACTTTATTGATATCATAAGGAATCTCCGGAATCAGAATAATATCCGCCCCGCTTGCAAGACCCGCATGCAATGTCAGCCAGCCTACCTTATGTCCCATTACTTCCACAATAAATACACGTCCATGGGAAGCTGCCGTTGTATGAATGCAGTCAATCGCATCAGAAGCGATATTTACCGCACTTTGAAAACCAAATGTCATATCGGTTCCCCAAAGGTCATTGTCGATTGTCTTTGGGAGCGACACTACATGCAGTCCTTCCTCACTGAGAAGATTTGCTGTTTTCTGTGAACCGTTTCCACCTAAAACTACCAGACAGTCAAGATTCAGCTTTTTATAAGTTTTTTTCATCGCCTCCACTTTATTAAAACCATCTTCTCCAATTACTCTCATAAGCTTAAACGGCTGACGGCTGGTTCCAATAATTGTTCCGCCTTCTGTCAGAATACCCGAAAAATCGCTCGGCTTCATAATCTTGTATTCTTCTCTCATAAGCCCTTTATAGCCCTCTAAGAATCCGATAATCTCAATATCCTTTACATTGTTATAAAGGGATTTTGCAACACCTCTCATGGTTGCATTCAAGCTCTGGCAGTCCCCGCCACTTGTCAACATTCCTATCCTCATAGTTTGCCTCCTTGCTTTCTTTTCTTTAAAAATATTTATAAAAAATAGGTTAATAAAAACAGGTTAATATATACAATCCGTCTTTGACTATTTATGTATCAGACTACTTTCAGGCAAAACTCAGCCTGTCACTGCCTTTAAATTTTTCTCCACAAGAGTTCTTGCCATCATAACCTGATGACCACATCCCTTGCATTTCAGCCGAAAATCTGCACCAGTCCGCAGCACTTCCCACTCAAAGCTGCCACAGGGATGCTTTTTCTTTAATTTTATCACATTTCCTACATTCAGTTCCATCACAGCAGCTCCTTCCTTGCAGACATCTTTATCTGCCGACTGATTTATTGATTGTGTTGACTGCTTAAAAAACTCATCCAGATAGTTTATCTGGATGAGCCTCATTTCGATACGTTATTCTTCTCCTACACACAAATATAGTGCAAATAACTCTGCTCCATTCTCCAGCATTGGTATTCTGAGGGCCTGTACATCTGTCTGCAATGTAAGATTATCTCCCTGCATGGAAAAAGGCGGGGTTATATCCATGGCAATTCCACTTGAGGCAAAGAGAGTAGCTGTGTTGCCCATAATCATATTGCTCAATTCACACAAAGCAGATTTTGCCATCTCATCAAGAGTTTCTATCGGCATTCCCATCATCATCTTACTTGCGAATATTTTTGCATTCCCCTCTGTCATGGCAAGCAGAACTTGTCCCTTCAGGGCACCGGTAACGCCGACTCCCAATATAACAGAAGTGCCCGGAAAATTTAATTTTGCAATTTCCGGCTTTCCAACTGTAACTTTGATTTGTGTTGCCATTTCAATTACACTCTGGCTGGACTGCAAAAACGGGTTTATATGTGCTACATTTAAAGCTTTCATAATAAGTTTCCACCCCACAATTTCTTTTTATTTTTTAGTATACCATAAGAAACAAATAACATCAAACTTTTTTTATTAAAATTTTTAGAAAATTTCTGAACAGATACCTTGTATTTGCCATATTTTTAACTTATCATATTTTGAGATTGTAATAGACAAAACAAAAAATTTCCTATATAATAAAACAAATTTAAATGAATGGGAGGAACAGGTTATGGATGAAGCAAAATGGAACAGCCATTTAAATATCGGCATAGAAGAAATTGACAATGCTCACCGCAGACTTTTTTTTACCATCTGCAAACTGATTAGGCTCAATGCAGATAAAAGCTACTCCAGAAAAGAGCTTCAAGAGGAAATCAAAATTTTTAAGAATTATACAATAAAATATTTTTCCTCTGAAGAGTTGTATATGAAGTATACAAATTACAACCGTTATGTCAATCATAAACGTCTGCATGACCGGTTATGGGATAAAATTATGCCAGTATTTGAAAAAGAAATGCAGGACTCCGAATATTCAGTAGAATCTATCCAGCACTTTCTGGGTACCTGCATGGGCTGGCTTATTGGACATATTCTAATCGAAAGCCGTGCTATTACAGGACATATTCCGGTAAATGGACAATATGAAAAAGAGGATGAACGGACCAATACTCTGGAGCAGTCGATTATTCAGCTTATACAGGAATCCTTCCTGATAAATGCCCATACTGTAAGCAGAGATTATAAGGTAAAAGATTTTGATAAAGGAGTTTATTATCATTTAAAATATCTTGCCAATGACGGACAAATAAGAAATTTCTGGCTGTCCTTTGAGGAATGTTTTCTTTTCTACATATTTAAAGAATTTTCCGGAAGAATTGTTTATGAAATGGATGAAGTCCTGATTTATGTTGTCAGACAGCTTTTACAGCATCTAATCAAGCGTATCGGGGTATATTTTAAATCAGAAGGAATCTTTCGTCTGACCAGTGAAGATATTCTCACTGTCAATGAGCTTGCCGATATATTTGAAAAAGAACAGCCGCCTTACAGACTATTGTTTGATACAGAGTATGGGCAGTTTGCATTTTGTATTAAATAAAATAAATAGTTTGTATAATCTTGTCATGTGAATCATTTTACCATATGAATACTCCTGCCGTGTGAAGCGAAATGCACCATGCGGCAGGAGTATTTTTTCAGGAAATTACTTCTCTTTTCCTATAATGCAGTTCTTATAGAACAGCTATTGTTCAATAAAATGTAAGAAAGATTTTCACAAACTTATAATGCCACCAGCACTTTGTTCTTTTCTGCAAAAATAAAAGCTTATACTATCAAAAAATGAAGATATTTTACAAGACTTTTAAAAATCTTTGCTTTATAATGATTTCAGCAAGGAGGAAATACAGATGAAAAAAGAAACCAGAACTGTTGTTTATGATGAATTACTGCATATTGAAGCCTACCGTTTTGAGGGAATTGTGCAGCCATTTCCAAATCATTTCCATGAGCATTATGTGATTGGTTTTGTGGAAAACGGAGAACGCTGCCTGTCTTGCAGAAACAAAAATTACACAATCAGGCAGGGAAGTGTTGTTCTGTTTAATCCAGGGGATAATCATTCCTGCGTACAGACTGATAATGGTATGCTTGATTATCGCGGCTTTAATATCAGCAGGAAAATTATGCTTGATTTAGCGGAAGAAATAACAGGAAAACAGGAACTTCCGGGATTTTCAAAAAATGTAATTTATGACAATGAAGTAATCTGTTATTTACGCCCATTACATGAAATGGTAATGAATGGTAACAGTGAATTTGGAAGAGAAGAAAATCTGTTATTCCTGCTGTCCAGCCTGATTCAAAATTATAGCCAGCCTTTTGAAAGCTGTATTCCGGAGTGCAGACAGGAGATTGAAAAAGCCTGTAAATTTATGGAGCAGCATTTTACAGAACACATATATTTAGACCAGATTTGCCGCCATGCGGGACTTAGCAGGTCAACGTTACTTCGGGCATTTACAAAATCAAAGGGGATTACCCCTTATCGTTATTTGGAAACAATTCGTATTAATGAAGCAAAAAAACTGTTGTCAAGCGGTGTATCTCCACTTGATACGGCAATAAGAACGGGCTTTTCAGACCAAAGCCATTTTACAAATTATTTTACCAGCTTTATAGGACTTGCTCCGGGTGTATATCACAAAATATTTTCTGAAAAAGACAAGGACGGTGAATAGAATAATGAAAAAACAAGGGCATTTAGCAGCTTTGTTTACAATTCTTATATGGGGAACCACGTTTATTTCCACCAAAATTCTGCTTGCAGATTTTGAACCGATAGAAATTTTATTTTTTCGCTTTGTTATGGGTTATATAGCTTTATTGGCAGTTTATCCACACCGTTTGAAAAAATTGAGCCGACAACAGGAAATAACCTTTGTTGCTGCGGGTTTTTGTGGAGTATGTCTGTATTATTTACTGGAAAATATTGCATTAACCTATACAATGGCTTCCAACGTAGGAGTGATTATATCAGTTGCTCCTTTTATTACTGCAATATTGGCACACCTTTTTATAAAGGCAGAAGAAAAATTACAGATAAATTTTTTTATTGGCTTTATTGTTGCAATAGCAGGAATTATATTAATCAGCTTTAATGGTTCTCAGTTAAAATTAAATCCTGTCGGGGATATTCTGGCATTTGCGGCTGCTTTTACATGGGCCTGTTATTCTATCCTTACTAAAAAGATAGGCAGTTTTGGACTTTCTGTCATTCTTACAACGCGCAGAACATTTTTTTATGATATTTTATTTATGATACCCGCATTGTCTTTATCTGATTTTCAGTCAGATATGTCACGTTTTACAGATATAACAAATCTGCTTAATATTCTGTATTTAGGAATCGGGGCATCTGCTCTGTGTTTTGTGACATGGAATTATGCTGTCAAGATATTAGGAGCTGTCAAGACAAGTATTTATATATACATGGTTCCTGTGATAACTGTTATAACATCTGTATTGATTTTAAGAGAAACAGTTACATGGATTTCCATAACAGGAACAGCATTATCTGTCGCAGGACTATTTCTTTCTGAATATAATGGAGGCAAAAAAAACTGAAAAATTATTCGTATATTGCAGAGAATATCAATTTCGTAAAATATATCTTTATTATTATCAAAGGAGGTTTTATAAAATGGATTTACAAAACGAAAAGTGTGTTATGATAATTGACGAAAATTTATCATTAGGTATTATCGCCAATACGGCGGCTATTATGGGTATCACATTAGGAAAGAAAATGCCTGAAATAGTCGGAACAGATATATGTGACAGAACCGGCAACAGGCATTTGGGGATTATAGAGTTTCCCATACCTATTTTAAAAGGTAATGCAGATATTATAAAGGCTATTCGTGAAAAATTATATGAGCCGGATTTTTCGGATTTAACAGTGGTTGATTTTTCAAATTTGGCGCAGGGATGCAAAACTTATGCCGAGTTTATTGAAAAAATGAAACGTGCAGCTGAAACAGATTTAAATTATCTTGGCATAGCTATTTGCGGTGCAAAAAAGAAAGTCAACAAATTAACCGGAAGTATGGCTTTATTGCGGTAAACACCAAAAAGACAGGATAAAATTATTTCATAACAGAATGGACTATTATATACTGATAAATATTTATTTTGGCAAATATTTATCCTTATAAATATTTGAAAACCGCAAGATATATGAAAAGCAGTATAAATTTTCCTGCTATAATTCAAAGAAAAAAGAAAGAAGGAAGCTTCAATGCCGGAAAATATTAGAAATATAATAGCAACCATTGATTATATCGAAAGCCA
>ERZ778516.1629-NODE-1629-length-16629-cov-3.884277_pt1 | contig 16629 bp, 10 predicted proteins | sample MGYA00510342_ERZ778516 | MGnify/ENA primary metagenome ERZ778516 (study PRJEB29527, sample SAMN07138961) | mouse gut metagenome | material: feces | host: mouse | place: China:Nanjing | collected 2016-01-25 ... | reverse complement strand
ATGCGGTCTTCGAGCGAATGATACGATATGACGACCCGCCGGCCGCCCGGGCTCAACAGTTTGAGGCTCTGCTCCAAGGCCATCTTCAAGGCCTCCATTTCGCCGTTGACCTCGATGCGGAGCGCCTGGAACAGCTTGGTCAGGAACTTGGTCGGATCCTTGGCCGGCGTGACGGGCTCGACGGCTGCGATCAGCTCGCCGGTGGTGCGTATGGGCTGCTTGTCGCGGGCGCGCAGGATGCAGTTGGCGATTTTCCACGTCGTATCAAGCTCGCCCCATTGCGAAAAAATTTCGCAAAGGGCATCATTTGTGTAGCTGTTCACGATATCGGCAGCCGTGCGTCCGCCGCGATTGTTCATACGCATGTCGAGCGCGGCATCCGAACGGAACGAAAATCCGCGCTCCGCCGTGTCGAAATGGTGCGACGAGACGCCCAGATCGGCCAATATGCCGTCGACACGGTCGACGCCTCTGCTGCGCAGCGCTCCGCGCACGAAGCGGAAGTTGGACTCGACGAACGTGAAGCGCTCGTCGTCGGGGGCGTTGACGCGCGCGTCGGGATCCTGATCGAGCGAATAGAGCCGTCCCCGCGACGACAATTCGGACAATATGCGGCGCGAGTGGCCGCCGCCGCCGAACGTGAGATCGACGTATACGCCGTCGGGACGTATCGAGAGCTGCTCGACAGCCTCTTCCAGCAAAACGGGTATGTGGTATGTTTCGGACATTCGGCCTCGTTTTTACGATAAATAGCGGTCAAAGTTACATATTTTAACCGAACGCAACGACAATATTTTTTGAAAAAAACTATATAATCTCAATTCAATCGGCTTTATGACTCAGACACTGAAAATTTCGATCGGCGATTTGTTGCGCCGGCGTGCGCCGCGCGTGGCCGCGATGCTGCCGCCGATAGCCGTGCATGCTCTCGAAAAGCGACTTTGCGTCGACCGGCTCAACGACTACATCACACACCATGCCGAGCTGCCTACATCGGAGTTTCTGCACCGTTTCCTTGCTACCATACGTGTCGACTATTCGATCGAGGGGCTCGACCGCCTGCCCGCCGACGGCCGCTATATCTTCGCGTCGAACCACCCCTTCGGCGGTCTGGACGGCGTGGTGCTGGCCGCAGCCATGATCGACCGTTTCGGGGATGTGGGCGTAGTCGTGAACGATCTGCTGAGCGAGATACGCCCGCTCGACGCGATATGGCTGCCCGTAAACCTGCACGGGCGGCAGCGCGGCGACTATGCCCTGCGCTACGAGGAGGCGCTGCGCGGCGACAAGCCGATCGTAACGTTTCCCGCGGGGCTGTGCTCGCGCCGCATCGACGGCCGTGTGCGCGATACCGAGTGGCACACTTCGTTCGTGCGCCGCGCCATGCTCCACGACCGCGACATAGTGCCGGTATATGTCGCCGGACAGCTCTCCGACGCGTTCTACCGTCTGGCCGACATACGGCGCCGTCTGGGCATAGGCTTCAACTTGGAGATGATGCGTCTGCCGTCGGAGATGTTCGCCCAGAGCGGCCAGACGATCCGTGTGCGCGTGGGCGAGGCGATGCCGTCGGAGCAGATACGCCGCTCGGAGTCGCTGAGCGAGGTGTGCGGCGAGATTCGGCGCAGGGTATATCAAATGGCGATGTAGGTATGGTCGAGACTATAATAGCTCCCGTCGACAGGCGTGTCCTGCTCGACGAGCTGGAAGAGGCTACCTTCGTGCGGGGCACGCGCCATGCCTCCAACGAGATATATACCTTCGAGGCGGCACGCTGCCCCAACCTTATGCGCGAGGTGGGACGCCTGCGCGAGGAGTCGTTCCGTGCGGCTGGCGGCGGCACGGGCGACGAGGTCGATATCGACTCTCTGGATATGCGCGAGGGCGGTTACAGCCAGCTCATCGTCTGGGACCCCGAGGCGCTGGCCGTTGTGGGCGGATACCGATACATAGTCTGTGCGCGCAGCGACATGGATGCGCTGTCGACATGGCACTATTTCCACTTCTCGGCGCGCTTCCGCCGCCGTTATCTGCCCTATACGATCGAGCTGGGACGCTCGTTCGTGCAGCCGTTATACCAGCAGCGGCGCAACCCCAAGAGCATATTCGCGCTGGACAACCTCTGGGACGGCATGGGCGCGATAGTCATGCTCCACCCCGAGGTAAAATATCTCTTCGGCAAGGTCACGATGTATCCGTCGATAGGCCCTCTGGCGCGCAATACGCTGATATACTTCATGCACAAATTCTTCCCCGACAACGAACGGCTGGTGCGTGCCCGCCGTCCCGTCGACCACGACATCGACAGCCGCCTCTACGACAATCTCTTCGTGGGCCGCACCTACGGCGAGAACTACCGCATACTTATCCGCCGCATGCGCGACCTGAGGCAGACCGTGCCGCCCATGATAAACTCCTATATGAGGCTTTCGACGACCATGCGCGTCTTCGACACATGCAGCAACCCCGATTTCGGCGATGTCGAGGAGACGGGCATACTGCTCACGATAGGCGACTTTCATCAGGACGTGCGCGACCGCTGGCTGGAACAGGGATAAGGCGCGAGGGGAGCGCCTCGGATGCGAACGCGTGCTATCATGTGCGTGTCGTGTATCGGGTGCCGGGTGCCGTGGATCGCGGCTGTTCATGTTTGCAATGTATTTGTATGACGTGATCCGCAGCCGGGGCACAGCCTGTCTCTGCTCCGGCATCCGTCCGGGTAATGTTTCGCCGCGGCGGCCGTCTGCATATTGTTCCGCTCTGCCGCCAGTCAGCTTGGTAAGACGGCAGAAAAATCCTCCGGGCATACAGCCCCGGAGGATTTCGCTTTTCGTCGAGTCGTAACTCGTAATAGGATATGTAGCCGGCAGTTAGGCTTTGGTGCGGGTGCCGGTCTTGGCCTTCGTGAGCTCGATCTCGAAGTCCGACAGCACGTTCATATAGTTGATGAACGCCTCGTAGGCCGAGCCGTAGGGGTTGAAATAGGAGTGCACGTCGCCGTCCGAAAGCCATTTGGTCGCCATGTAGTAGAAATGGTCCGAGGTCTGCATGAAATTCCAGACAAATTCGAAATCCTTGTTCTTCAAAGCCTTTACCTTGGGCGCCAGCGAATAGAGCTTCTCGAAAGCCTCGTTCTGCAACTCGTTGCCCAGCCATGCCGTGATGTCGCGTTCCTCGTCGGCCCATGACATTGCGTGCGGGCAGTGCAGCACGGCTACCGGTTGCAGGCGCTTGGCAGCCTCGCTGACGGTGGCGAACTCCACCTGCTGCGTCGACAGCAGGGCCTTGGGCAGTGCCTTGACGAAATCGAAGATGCCGGTCGATGCTTTCTGGTGCTCGCCGAAGGTCTCGTAGTCCATGAACAGGTTTACCACGTCGCCGTTCTCGGCCGCCACCCACGATGCGAACTTGTCGGCCGTGAGCGGATACTGGTCCCAGCCCTCGTTGGAGAAGCGGAAGGCGATGTCGTCCGAGAGCTTGTAGTTGCGCAGCAGCAGGCGCAGCTTGTTGTCGGTGGCGTCGGTATAGAGGAAGTTGGGCGATTTCCAGCCCAGCACGTGCTTGGCGCCCTCGGCGAGCATTGTCTTGAAGCCCATGCGCGATACGGTGGTGGCGATAGAGTCGGAGTAGATGAGCTCGGTGTTGCGGAACGCCGTGGGCTTGACGCCGAACTCGCGCTTTATCATCGCGGCATGCAGCTTGACCTGCTCGGTAAACTCCTCCTCGGAGCGCAGCGAAGCCAGCGAGTGCGAGTAGGTCTCGGCAAGAAATTCGACGCATCCGGTCTCGGCGAGCGCCTTGAACGAGTCGAGCACCTCGGGCGCATAGGCCTTGAACTGCTCGACGGCAGTGCCCGTTATGGAGAACGAGCAGCGGAACTTGCCCTTGTTGTCCTTGATGAGCCTCAACAGCAGCGCGTTCATCGGAAGATAGCACTGTCGGGCTACCTTCTGCATTATGGCGCGATTGGTAAAGTCGTCGAGGTAGTTGTGATCCTTGCCCATGTTGAAGAATCGATAGACCTTCAAACGCCAGGGCTGGTGTACCTGAAAATAGAGGCAAACAGTCTTCATATATTGATCTTTTTATTATTTCTGTCGGTTGCACTTGTCGATCGCCTGCTCGTAGACGCTCTTGATCTTGGCGGCGGCGTTGTTCCATTTGAGCCCCGTGACCTCTTCGAGTCCCTTCGACGAGAACATCTTGGCAAGGGCAGGGTATTTAATCAGGCCGTATATTGCATCGGCCATGGCGTCGACGTCCCAGTAATCGACCTTGACGGCGTAGTCGAGCACCTCGGCCACACCGCTCTGCTTCGAGATGATGACCGGCACGTTGGAGCGCATGGCCTCCAAGGGCGATATGCCGAATGGCTCCGAGACCGACGGCATGACATATACGTCCGAGAGCTGGAACATCTTCTGCACGTCGTCGCCGCGCAGGAAGCCCGTGAAGTGGAACCTGTCGGCGATGCCGAGCGACGCCACGCGCCGTATGACGTGGTTCATCATGTCGCCCGAACCGGCCATGACGAAGCGGACGTCGGGCACGCGTTTGAGCACCTTGGCTGCCGCCTCGACGAAGTAGTCGGGACCCTTCTGGTAGGTAATGCGGCCGAGGAACGTTACGATCTTGTCGTCGACGCCGCGCTCGGGGAGCTCGGTCTGCTTCTCGGCGAAGCGGACGGCATTGTGCACCGTGACGACCTTTTCAGGCTCGACGCCGTAACGGTCGATGACGATGTTGCGCGTAAGGTTCGAGACGGCTATCACCATGTCGGCGGCGTGCATGCCGGCGCGCTCTATGGCGTATGTCTGCGTGTTGATGTTCTCGCCGCTGCGGTCGAACTCCGTGGCGTGCATGTGCACCACCAGCGGCTTGCCCGAGACGCGCTTGGCGGCGATGCCTGCGAAGTATGTCAGCCAGTCGTGGGCGTGTATCACGTCGAACTGGCCTTCGAGATCCTTGGCCACCTGTGCGGCCACCACGGCGTAGCGCGCGACCTCTTCGAGCAGGTTGGCGCCGTATTTGCCCGAGAACGTATAGCGCTGCGTCCATACGTCGCCCGGCACCTCCCATGTCTTGCTGCCAGTACGCAGGTACTCCTCGCGGTGGGTTTCATACTCCTCGGGAGATAGGTAGGGAACCATATTCGAGTCGATATGGATGAATGACATCTTACGCATTATATCGTCTGCGCCGGTGGCCACATCGCCCGTATAGAGAGCTTCCACATCGCTTGCATTGACGACCTTTACGAATCGCTGGTCCTCGTCGCCCGAGGCTTTGGGCATGACGAAGATTACCTCGACATCGTTGCGAGCCAAGCCGCGCGTCATACCGTAGCAGGCGGTGCCCAGACCGCCGGCGATATGGGGCGGGAACTCCCAGCCGAACATTAAGACTCTCATAATCAATAAAGTTAAGTAATATTTATAGTTTTGTGTCTCCTATAAGGAGGGCTTATTTGTCTGCTGCGGCCTTTTTGGCGCCCCTCTTCGCAGCGCTCTTGGCGGCTGCCGCAGAGCCCTTGGCGCCGCCGGCTTTCGCCGCAGCCCTGCCCGGAGCGGCCGGCGCAGCGGACATACCCTTTGCCGCAGCCCTGTCCTTATCCTGTCGTGCGGCCGAATACTCGTCGATCAGACGATTGATGTAGAGCAGGCCTCCGACGCTGGTGGCGTGCGACACCGAACCGCGTGCGGCGAACGGAGGATCGGCCTCGAAGCGCTCGCCCACGGAGCCGATGCAGTGGGTCTGCAACTCGCCGTTGAAGGCGTGGAGCATCTCGCGCGCCTCGTCGGCGAAGTTGCCGCCGCTGAGCTCGAAACAGCTCTTGACGTAGAATACGAACGGCCATATCCACACCGAGCCGTTGCGCGAGGCCAGATCCTGCGAGCGCTGGTCTTCGGCATATGACGATTCGTAGAGCGGATTGCGCGGCGAGAGCGATCTCAGGCCGCGCGGCGTGAGCAGATGCTGGCGCATGGTCATTATGGCCGAGACGCGTTGTGCGTCGCTCAGCATGGTATAATTCAGACCGCATGCCACAGCCATGTTGCAGCGGATATATTTGTTGACTTCGTAGCCGTTCACGTAGTCGGCCGCGAAGCCCTCCTCGTCGAGCCAGAACTTTTCGAGGAAACTGCGGCGCGTGAGCTCGGGTACGGCCTTCCAGCGGTCGACGAACTCCTTGTCCTTATGCTTGCGTGCAAGCTCCAAGGTGTACATGACGGCGTTATACCACAACGCCTCTATCTCGACGGCGTATCCGGCGCGCTGCGTGACGGGACGTCCGTCGACCATAGTCGCCATCCACGTCAGAGGTCGGTTGTCGGCCGCAGCCCATATCAGGCCGTTGTCGTGCATGACCACCTCGCCGCCGCCCATGCCGCGGCGATAGGCCTCCAAGACGGACTTCATGGCCTCGCCGTAGCGCGACCACAGCTCCTTCGGGCCGATATGTCTTTCGAGATTCTGCAACGTCCAGTAGAACCACAGCGGTGCGTCGGCCGAGACTGTCGCCGAGGCCGCGCCGGCGACGTCGCCGTCGCGCATGTCGCGAATCATCGTATCGAGTACATCCATGCAGTCCTCCTTGTAGCCCTGCGTCAGCGTTATGCCGGGCAGCGACATGAACGTGTCGCGTCCTATGGGGCCGAACCACGGGTAGCCGGCTATGACCTCCGTGCGCTCGCCCGGACGACGTATGACGAACTGACGTGCCGAGTGTTGCAGGCAGCTCAGAAAGTCGATCTTGTGGGTTCGGCGTGCCAGCGAGGCTTCGTACACGGCGTCGATCGTCTGCTCCGAGGCCATCATGTCGGTCGAGGCTGAGAATATCACGCTCTCGCCCTTCTTGATCTTCAACTCGAAGTAGCCGGTGGTCATCAGATCTTCGTGACCCTCGTAGCCGCGTTTGAGCTCCTCCTGATATTCGAATCCGTAATACCAGTCGGGTGCGGCGACGAACTCGGCATCGGCGCGGTCGGTCTGCATATAGAGCCACGGGAATCCCTCGTAGAGGCGGCACTTGACACCGCACGGCACGGCCGTCGAGCGTCCGTTGGCCTCCATGTTGGCTCTCGACAGAGAGTGCTTGTCGCGGAACGCGAGCAGCGGGCGCAGGCGCAGCGTGGTCTCAGAGTGGGCGTCGAGCAGCGTGTAGCGTATCATCAGCTGCGTGCGCTTGTGTATCCACAGCAGCTCCTTTTGCAGCACCACGCCGCCGACACGATATACGATCGTGGGGGTGGGTGTGTAGCGGAAGTCGGTAATGTATTTGTGGCCGCGCGGCTCGTAGACGCCGCGATAACGGTGCAGTGCGAGGTTGAACGACTGCTCGTGCTGCACGATCGTCTCGTCGAGCGACGAGAGCAGTACGTAGGTGCGGTCGCTGTCGTCGATCGGTGCGACCATCAGACCGTGGTACTTGCGCGTGTTGCAGCATACGATCGTCGTGCTCATGTAGCCTCCGCGGCGATCGGTAGCCAGCATCTCGCGTGAGAGCGAGTATTCCAGATTGCCCAATTCACGCTTATCGAATGTGAGTCCTGACATATTGGTAGTGTATTTTAGATTGTATCTCGACTTATGTCGCGTAACGACAAGTAAATATACGTTTTTTTCCGCTAATATCCAAACGATCAAAGGAATAAAGGGAAGGCCGGCCTTCCCTTCATCGCATCAATAGTCGGTCGATCAGTGCGTTACGCCCACTTGACGAGGGCGAAGTCCATTCTGTGGGGCAGATTCTCGTTGCGCGGGTATACCCTGAGCGCAACATCGAACGAGCCCGTTCGCAGCGGAGCGTAGTCCAGAGCCATGCGTATCCTGCTGCCCTCGACCGATTTGAGTTCGAGCTGTCGGGTCTCGACGACATTAGCCGCACGACCCGCCTCGATCTGCTTGGCCACCACCAGCTCGGCGCCTATATCATCCTTCGACAGGTCGGCTATGTCGAGCTCGATCTCGAAGCGGTACTTCGAGCCGACGAAGATGGCCTCGCTCTCGATCTCGGCGCGCTTGACGTCGAGGATTCTGACCGAATCCCACGCCGCCGACACCTTGCGCTTCCACGCCGCGATGCGGCGTGCGAGCATGTAGTTGTCGGCGAGCATCGACTCCTTGCGCTTTGCGAGTTTGTTGTAGAAGCGCTCCTCGTAGTCGATAAGCATGCGGTTGGTCGTGAAGTTCGACGCTATGTCGGCGATGCAGCGCTTGACCGACCCTACCCAGCGGTGGGGTATGCCGTCCTCAGCGCGGTCGTAGTAGAGCGGTACGATCTGCTCCTCGATAGTGTTGTATATAAGCTCGGCATCCAGTTCGTCCTGATACCTCTGGTCGGCCTAGGTGCGCTCCATGGGCAGCTGCCAGCCGGCGCCCTCCTTGTAGCCTTCGACCCACCAGCCGTCGAGTACCGAGAACTGCATCACGCCGTTCATGACGCACTTCTCGCCCGATGTTCCCGAGGCCTCCAACGGACGCGTGGGGGTGTTGAGCCATACGTCGACGCCCTGTACCATGCGTCGCGCCAGCTCCATGTCGTAGTTTTGCAGGAATACGATCTTGCCGAGAAATTCGGGCATCGACGACACCTCGACGATGCGCTTTATCAGATCCTGTCCCGGCTTGTCGTTGGGGTGCGCCTTACCCGCGAAGATGAACTGCACGGGGTGCTCCTTGTTGTTGACTATGGCCGAGAGACGGTCGAGATTGGTAAAGAGCAGATATGCGCGCTTGTAGGTGGCGAAGCGGCGGGCGAAGCCTATGGTCAGCACGTCGGGCCTGATGCTTTCGGTGACCTGTACCATTTGGCGCGGCGATTCCAGACGCACCTGCGTCGGGTCGCTGTAACGCTTGCGGATATGTTTTACAAGACGCTCTTTGAGTGCCATGCGCTCGCGCCACAGCGTCGCGTCCTCGATCCGGTGTACTTTCTGCCATGCCGGGATGTCGTAGGTGTGACCCTCGAATCCGTCTGCGAAGTACTTGGCGTAGAGGCGGCGCAGGTTCGAGGCCGTCCACGTGGGGAAGTGCACGCCGTTGGTAACGTAGCCTATGTGCAGCTCGTTCTTGAAGTAGCCGGGCCACATGTTGCCCAGAATGTCTTTCGACACCTCGCCGTGGAGCCATGAGACGCCGTTGACCTCCTGCGAGAGGTTGCATGCCAGAACCGACATCGAGAACTTCTCGTTATGGTCGTTGGGGTTGGTCTTGCCGAGATTGATGAACTGATCCCACGTGATGCCCAGTACGTCGGGGTAGTGCGACATGTACTGGCGCAGCATCTCCTCGGGGAATGCGTCGTGGCCGGCCGGCACGGGAGTATGGGTCGTGAAGAGCGACGAGCTGCGCACGACCTCCAATGCCTCCGAGAACGACAGGCGCTTCTTGGCGATGAGATTGCGTATGCGCTCGATGCCGATGAAGGCTGCGTGACCCTCGTTGCAGTGGTATACCTGCTGCTTGATGCCCATCTTGACCAGAGCGCGGATACCGCCCACGCCTAACAGTATCTCCTGCTTCAAGCGGTTCTCCCAGTCGCCGCCGTAGAGATAGTAGGTTACCTGACGGTCCTCTTCGAGGTTGGCCTCGTAGTCGGCGTCGAGCAGATAGAGGTCGGTGCGGCCGACCTGACACTTCCACACGCGTGCCGAGAGGGTGCGGCCGGGCAGCGCCACCTGTATGCTGATCCAGTTGCCGTCCTCGTCGCGCACGGGCGATATGGGCAGCTTGGTAAAGTTCTGGGCCTCGTATGCGGCCTCCTGCTCGCCCTGAGCCGAGAGACGCTGCGTGAAGTAGCCGTAGCGGTAGAGCAGACCTACGGCCGCCATGGGCACGTTGCGGTCCGATGCCTCTTTGAGGTAGTCGCCGGCCAGAATGCCAAGACCTCCCGAATATATCTTCAACGACGAGTGCAGGCCGTACTCCATAGAGAAGTATGCTATCTTGGCCGACTCGGGCGACGGCTTTTCGGACATGTACTCCTTGAACTGTGCATATACGGCATCCATCTTTTCGAGGAACCCGTTATCGGTCGAGAGCTCTTCGAGACGCTCTACGGGCAGCTTGTCGAGCAGCACGATCGGGTTGCGGTCGACCTCCACCCAAAGATTCTCGTCGGCGTATTCGAACAGGTCGCGCGCACCGGGCGTCCAGCACCACCACAGGTTGCGTGCCAGCTCGTCGAGCGGCTTCAAACGCTCGGGGATGCTCTTCTCGACCATAAGGCGGTGCCATGACGGGCGGTTGGATATGAGCTGCTGACGCACGAAGTTGATCTGCTCGTCGCGCGAGCCGCCGTCGGCTATTACGCGGTTGGTGCGCGATATGGAGTTCTCGATAGCCTCCTCGTATGCCTTCTCGTACTGGTTGTAGAGCTTCGACCAGAGTGCGGTGCGCGATACCTCCTGCGCCGCGCTGCTCAGTGCGGCGTACTCCTCGGGCGAGGCTGAGAGATAGCGCTCTATGGTCTCGGTAAGCTCCAAGGCGACCTCGCGCTCGTTGTAGTCGTCGCGGCGTACGATGTCGACGCCGTTGTGGTGCGACTGCTTGGCCACCCACATGCCGAAGCCCGAGAGGGTCGTTGTGACGGTCGGCACGCCGAAGGCCACCGATTCCAGAGGGGTGTATCCCCACGGCTCGTAGTACGATGCGAAGACCGTCAGGTCCATGCCTGCGAACAGGTCGTAGTAGGGCATGTTGAATATGCCGTCGTTGCCCGTGAGATAGGTCGGCACGAAGAGCACCTTGACGCGCGACGAGGCGGTCGAGAGTATGCTGCCCTCGATGCTCTGACATACGGCGTCCCACGCCTCGTTCTCGATATTGTGCGTCAGGAATCGCTTCTGTGCGGGGTCGATCGGATTCGACGGATCCTGCAAGTGCGCTTGCAGATCGACGCGCATGCCCACCGTGGCGGCCGGCACTGCGATTATGGCGAGCACCTCGCGGCCTGCGGTGTCGCGCTGCGCGAGCTGCTTCAACGATTCGAGGAATACGTCTATGCCCTTGTTGCGGAACTCGTAGCGGCCGCTGGTGGCCACGATCAGCGGCTCGCGCTCGAACTTGTGGTCCCATGCCGCCTCGGCCACGGCGATCATCTTGCGGCGTGCCTCGGCGCGCTTGCGTTCGAGGGCGTCGCCCTCGGGTACGAATCCGTTTTCGAATCCGTTGGGCGTGATGCGCGTAACCTCGCGTCCCAGCAGATATTTGCACTCGTTGGCCGTGATGTCGCTCACGGTAAGGAAGGCATCGGCATATACCGCTGCGGCCTTCTCGATCGAGTGTTTGGCCATGACGTTGAACTGGCGCGCCAGCTCGTCGGCGTTGAACTTGTGCAGGTCGTTATAGAGCGGCAGACGGTTGCCGGCGATGCAGCGGCCTATGACGGTCGCATGCGTCGAGAATACCGTAGCCACGTAGGGTGCGTGGTTGCGCAGGTAGAGGCTGCCGGCCGATGTCATCCACTCGTGGAAGTGGGCTACCACCTTGTCCGTCGCCGAGCAGAACTGCTTGACGTAAGAGCCTATCACTTCGCCTGCGGCGTAGCCGAACAGTACGGGCTCGATATAGTCCCACTGTCCCGAGAGCGAGTCGACGTGATATATGTCCCACAGTTTTTTGAGTATGTCGTCTTTCTGCGAAAAGTACGATTTGAAGTCGACGAGTATCGCCACGGGCGAGCTTTCGATATTCCAGCGTCCTATGCGCACGCGGATGCCCTGCGCGTAGAGACTCTCGCGCCATGCGGCCAGCAGAGCGGTGTCCTCGGCGAACTCGGGGTTGCCGCCGTCCTGCGTGAAGTCGGGACCGACGGTAATGTACTTGTCGCCCATTCGGCGTCCGACCGTAGGCGCCTTGGTGGCTATTACCGTGTGTATGCCTCCTACCTTGTTGCAAACCTCCCAACTGACTTCGAACAGAAAGTCGGGGGTCAAATTGATGTTACTCATACTCTGTATTTTTATTTGTTAATCGTTGTCTATATAATTCCGTGCAAAGGTAACACAAATATTTTACAACGGCAATTTTATTAAAAAAATTTAATATCCTTAACCGCATTGTAATCGAATCTCTTACCGCCGGAGGGGGCTTTAACGGCCATGACTTCCGACGGCGTAAGCCGACAGCGTTGCCGGCGGCTGTGCGTTATCTCGTCGCAGGGGCGGGCGAGTGTTGTCCGACGCAAAAATCGTGTCGCGTGCTGCGGCCTGCGACGTATAGCGAAACATGCCGGCGGCCTCTCATGTCATGGGTGCGCCGTGCGTATTCGTCCTTGCCCTTGCAGCGGATATCGCCCGGAACAGCCGGGCGTAGAGAATGCACGATTTTTTCGATATTTACGTTATGGGGTGGGTACAATTCGTATAACGGCGTAAGCCGTCGCAACGGCCAGTAGACTTGCAAGACATTCGGGCAGCGTATACACATCCGTTAGACCCAAAAAGAAAACGAGGGTGTCTGAAACTTACCAGACACCCTCGTACACTATCGCTCGCCGCTTGTCAGTCGACGAATATCGCTTTCGACATGTCGCGCTCGCGCGCTTCGGGCTGCTCGTCGGGGTAGCCGAAGCCTATGGCTATAAGAGGGCGGTAACCCTCGGGCAGCGACAGACGCTCGATGAAAGGTGCCGTTTCGGGTGTCGACGCGATGAAGCCTATCGCGCTGCCCAGACAGCACGAGCCTATGCCCATAGACCATGCGGCCAGCATCATGTTCTCGGCCAAAAGACCGCAGTCGAATACTCCGCTGCCGTCGTCGGGCGAGGCGATGAATACTACCGTCGGGGCGTTGCGGAACATATTGCGGAACGACTCGTCGCCGTCGGTCTCGGGATGACGTTCGCGGTATAGCGCCGTCATGCCGCCGATGAACTCCTCGGAGTCGACCACGCGCACCGCCCACGGCTGCATGTTCAGGCCGCTCGGGGCGTTGAGCCCGCACTCGACGATCGTCTGCATCTGCGTGCGGTCGACCGCTTCGGGCGAGTATGCGCGTATGCTGCGGCGCGTGAGTATCGTCTCGATTACCTCGTTGCGGCTGTCGCACGCCTCGGCGGTGCAGGCGTCGCCCTTGCCGCATTTCTGGCAGCAGCCCGCAAGCAGGGCAGCTGCCGCAGCGGCTGCGGCTATTACGAAGGTCGGTTTCATGATTGCAGGGTCTTTATCGGTTTTCCGCCCAGTACGATATGGCGTATCACGGGCGTCTGGTATGCGTATGGCATCCATGCCAGCGACGGCATGGGGCGCGTTACGAACATGTTGGCCACCTTGCCGCGCGTTATCGATCCGTAGCGCTGGCTCTCGCCCATGGCGGCCGCGCCGTTGATCGTGGCGGCGTTGATCGCCTCGGCAGGGGTCATCTTCATCTTGATCGAGGCCAGTGCCGTGACCATGCGCATATTGCCCGAGGGCGACGAGCCGGGATTGTAGTCCGAGGCCAGCGCCACGGCCAGACCCGCGTCGATCATCTTGCGCGCCGGAGGATAGCTCATCGAGAGGAAGAACGCAGCTCCGGGCAGCATCGTCGGCATCGTGCGCGAGCCGAGAAGCGCCTCGATCTGCTCGTCGCCCATGCGTTCGAGGTGGTCGACCGACAGCGCGCCGTGGCGCACGCCGGCCTCGACGCCGCCCGATATGTCGAGCTCGTTGGCGTGGATCTTGGCGCGCATGCCGTACTTGGCGCCGCAGCGCATGATGCGCTCGGTCTCTTCGACCGTGAAGAAGCCTTTGTCGCAGAATACGTCGACGAAGTCGGCCAGGTTCTCTGCGGCGACGGCCGGGATCATCTCGCGGCATACCATATCGACATACTCCGACTGGCGGCCTATGTAGTCGCGCGCCACGGCATGCGCTCCGAGAAACGTTGAGCGCACGGCTATGGGCGATGTCTCGCGGATGCGGCGTATGACGCGCAGCATCTTCAACTCGTCTTCGGTCGAGAGTCCGTAGCCGCTCTTGATCTCGACAAGACCCGTACCCATGGATATGATCTCGTCGACGCGCTCCATGGCCTGACGGTAGAGCTCATCCTCGGATGCGGCGTGCAGGCGGTCGGCCGAATTGAGTATGCCGCCGCCGCGCTTGGCGATCTCCTCGTAGCTCAGACCGTTGATCTTGTCGAGGAACTCCTGCTCGCGGCTGCCGGCATAGACGATATGCGTATGCGAGTCGCAGAACGACGGAAAGAGCATGCCGCCGCCGGCATCGATCGTTTCGTCGGCATCGATCTGCGGCAGCCGGCTCATCTGACCGTAGTCGGAGATGATGCCCCGCTCGGCGACGAGCCACGCGTCGTCGAGCGTGCCCACGGAGGCCATGTCGGCTCCCGCGACGCGCTCGCGACCGCTCTGGTCGATGCCGACGATCGTGCCTATGTTTTTAATCAGCAATCTCATACTCGTCGAGGAACTTCACCGATGCGGCTATATGGGGATACATGACCTGATCGTTGTCGACGAAGGGCACCTGCTTGCGGTAATCCTCGAACAGCTTCTCGACGGCATCTGACGAGCGCAGCGGGCGGCGGAACTCCAATGCCTGCGCGGCGTTCATAAGCTCGATAGCCAGCACGCGGCGGGTGTTGTCGACTACGCGCAGCAGCTTGGTGGCGGCGTTAGAACCCATGCTGACATGATCCTCCTGACCCTGCGACGAGGGTATCGAATCGACCGAAGCGGGCATGCAGAGACCCTTGCTCTGGCTGACGATCGAGGCGGCAGTGTACTGTGGGATCATGAAGCCGCTGTTCAGGCCGGGGTTGGCGACCAGGAACGAAGGCAGCTCGCGCGAGCCCGAGATGAGCTTGTATGTACGGCGCTCCGAGATGTTGCCTAACTCGGCCACGGCAATGGCCAGAAAATCCATCGCCACGGCTATGGGCTGTCCGTGGAAGTTGCCGGCCGATATGACCTCGTCCCAGTCGGGGAATACCGAGGGGTTGTCGGTGGCGCTGTTGATCTCGGTGGTAAGGACGCTCTCCACGTAGTCGATCGTATCCTTCGATGCGCCGTGCACCTGCGGGATGCAGCGGAACGAGTAGGGATCCTGCACGTGCTTCTTGGGGCGTGCGGCGATCTGGCTGCCGGCCAGAAGCGTGCGGAACGTCTCGGCCGTCGTGATCTGACCCTTGTGGGGGCGTATCGCGTGCACGATATGCTCGAAGGGCTCCATGCGGCCGTCGAACGCGTCGAGCGACATGGCGCCGATGCGGTCTGCCCAGCGGCTCAGGCGGCGTGCGCCGATGAGCGACCATACGCCGTATGCGCTCATGAACTGCGTGCCGTTGAGCAGTGCCAGACCCTCCTTGGAGCGGAGCGTGATAGGCTCCCAGCCGTGTGCGGCGAGCACCTCGGCGGCAGGCTTGACCTCTGAGCCGACCTCCACTTCGCCCAAACCCACCAGCGGCAGGCAGAGGTGCGCCAGCGGTGCAAGGTCGCCCGAGGCGCCCAGCGAGCCCTGATCGTATACTACGGGGAGGATGTCGTTGTTGAACATCTCGATCATGCGCTCGACGGTCTGCAACTGTACGCCCGAGTGGCCGTAAGAGAGCGACTGCACCTTCAACAGTATCATCAGGCGCACCACCTGTGCCGGTACGCGTGCGCCGGTGCCGCAGGCGTGCGACATCATCAGATTCTTTTGCAGCTGCGACAGTGCGTCGGCCTCGATCGAGATGTTGCAGAGCGAGCCGAAGCCCGTCGTCACGCCGTATATCGGGCGCGTGGTCTGCTCCATTTTCTTGTCGAGATATTCGCGGCAGCGGACGATGCGCTTGCGGGCGTCGTCGCTGAGCGCGAGTTTGGCTCCCGATGCGAGGATCTCCTCCACACGGTCGATCGTAAGATGTTCGGAACTTATGTAATGTATCATCGTTTTGAAGTTTTAAGGGTTATTCGATACTCTTTATCGCCGAGTCGATCAGCTCGTCGTCGGCCATGTTGGGCATGGTCACGCACAGCTCGGGCGTGCGCTCCATTTGGCGGCGTATGGCGAACATCGCCGCTTCGTTGCGCGCCCAGCTGCGGCGCGCTATGCCGTTATTTACGTCCCACAGCAGCATCTCGCGTATATGGCGTTCCGAGTCGTCGGAGCCGTCGATCGCCATGCCGAAGCCGCCGTTGATGACCTCGCCCCAGCCTACGCCGCCGCCGTTGTGGATCGAGACCCACGTAGCGCCGCGGAACGAGTCGCCGATGACGTTGTGAACAGCCATGTCGGCCGTGAACTGCGAGCCGTCGTAGATGTTGGATGTCTCGCGGTAGGGCGAGTCGGTGCCCGATACGTCGTGGTGGTCGCGGCCGAGCACCACCGGTGCCGACAGCTCGCCGCGGCGCAGCGCCTCGTTGAAGGCGAGCGCTATGCGCGTGCGACCCTCGCAGTCGGCGTAGAGTATGCGTGCCTGAGAGCCTACGACCAGACGGTTCCTGGCCGCCTCGCGTATCCAGTGCAGGTTGTCGGCGAGCTGGCCGCGTATCTCTGCGGGCGCCGTGCGGAGCATATCCTCCAACACCTCGGCCGCAAGACGGTCGGTCGTGGCCAGATCCTGCTCGCTGCCCGAAGTGCAGACCCAGCGGAACGGTCCGAAGCCGTAGTAGAAGAACATCGGCCCCATGATATCCTGTAC
>ERZ778516.1628-NODE-1628-length-16629-cov-4.769096_pt1 | contig 16629 bp, 24 predicted proteins | sample MGYA00510342_ERZ778516 | MGnify/ENA primary metagenome ERZ778516 (study PRJEB29527, sample SAMN07138961) | mouse gut metagenome | material: feces | host: mouse | place: China:Nanjing | collected 2016-01-25 ... | reverse complement strand
TGAAAGAGAGTGACCACGGTGTGAATCCTGTTGACCCTGAGAAAGTTGGGGTTAAGGAAACAAATAACGTATAACAGGTGGAAAATGGCGGCAGTAATTTTTGATTCTGAAAATTTTCGAAAACTTTATCCTGCATTCTCTGATGAGGTTGCATACCCGGATGAGCTGTTAGAGGAGTATTTTTCTGCCGCCGAGTCCTTTGTAGGCAATGACGGCAACAGCTTTGCACCATATGACCCGTCAAGAAAAGTTTTTCTGAGAAAACGCCTCCTTGACTTGGTAATGTGCCATTTACTCACTCTCGACAAGATGCCGAATGGTCCGGTCGGAAGAGTGTCGAGTGCGACACAAGGCTCTGTTTCAACGTCATTTGATCTTCTTAAGACGAATTCATTCATTGGCGATTGGTGGGCGCAAACGAAATGCGGGGCCATGTATTGGGTTTTGACTGCCAGATATCGCATCGGCGGAAGGTTTTACGGCGGTTCTAACTATCACCCTTGGGGTTAATTTATGGCGATCAAAATCACCAGTCATGGTGTTTTTAAAGACTTGCGCGAGAGTTTAGAACAGAATAAAAATACCCATGCTGAGGTCGGTATCATGATGCCCGATATCGCTACTATCGGCATGTACCTTGAGTATGGCTGGGTTCAGTCAGTGAAAAAAACACAAAACAATTTTCTCTGTACTTGTTTAGGCCTATGGGGAGCGAATTTCAAAACTTTATCGCTTCCCTCGCGGCCGTTCATGCGCGCAACGTTCGCAGAAAAGAACAAAGAGTGGAAAAAGATATTCGAAACTCAATTCAAGAAAACTCATGATGTACGTGGTGCGTTGGAGACAATGTGCATCACGGCGTCCTCTGACATTAGTGCGACGATTAGAAACAACGGCACAGCATCAAATCCTTTCCCTAACCGTTCACCATTGACGATAGCAATGCTGGACGCTATGGGTGAAACTGATAAGGCCAAACGACAACAAAAAGGACAAGCCGCCGTGAGCAATACAACTACAGGTAAAGCGCTCATGAGGACGGGCGTGTTGGAAAAGAGTATTACGTACAAAATACATTCTTAATATGCTGAATCTACATGACATTGTTCGATCTGCGATAACGCAAAACTATGCAGACGCAGAGTTAAAAATTTATCGTTCACTCGGACAAGAAAACGTTAGCGGCGTCGTAACAGCTTTATACGCTCCGGCTGAACCCATTCGAGGGAACTTCCAAAGCGAGGGGGATGCGGCGTTAGATCATGCGAATTTGGCGGGCCAAAATACGATTATCCGAAAGTTGTACCTGTACTCCTCTGATGATAGAAAAACTCGCCCGTGGTCTGTATACCGTCCGTTAGCGAGGACGGGTGACTACATTGAGGACAGTAAAGGCGGCATATGGATTATTTCCGCCGTGTTAGAGGATTTTTCTGACGCTGGGTGGGAATGCGTGCGATGTACGTTTCAGCAAACGCCTATCAGCTTAAATATTAAGGAAAGCGAAAACGATGACGGAGACAGTGAATCTAACACCTAATTTTCGAGCTGCTTTGTTTGAATTTATCGCTCAATACGCAGCGCCGGCGATTGATAAAAAGTCAATTTTTTACGGCAATCAGAACAACATTGCGTTACCTGAAGACAACGACTATATAGTTTTCTCCTACCTCTCTAGCGTTCGGCATGGCACAAGCTCCGAGAAATGGGAGAAAACAGACGGGGACGATTACCTGTATCTGAGCAATACTATTGAGGTATTAGTTCAGATTGATTGCTACGCTGTCACAACGAACGGCAAAGACGGCATTAACGCCATGCTAAGAGCTCAGGCTCTCGAAACGGTAGCCCGTTCGACGGTAGGCGTTCAGTTTTTTAACGACCGTGGTATTTCATTGTTATATGCGGATGACCCCCGAGACGCCACGTTTGTAGGTGATTCAGATTCATATGTGAGGCGCTCGACCTTAACGATTCATTTAAGCATGGAAAGCCAAGTCAGAACGTCAGTTGATTACTTTTACAACGTTAAGCTTGATCTTAAAAATGTTGATGTGAGCTACCCGCCAAAGAGAAAAGAATGAACCAGCAACTTGCTTTCAAACTTGGGAGAGCATTCAAACTAGGAGTGTTCTATGGCTTGGGAAGGATTTACGCTACCAATCCGAGTAAGGCGCAGGATGCGGCTAAGTGGATAACGGTAAAAGGGGCTCATATAAACGATTCCCCAACAACCCGAGTAAAGCCATCACAGCCTACTATGACGAAGAGCTGCGCGGAGGCATCGTCAAAACAAGCTTAGACATAGGAGGGAAAGAAACGGCTGCAGAGGTCCTCTTTGATGCCCATGGAAGAAGAGAGTTTAGAAAATTTCGTAATAATCAAGCGGATGTTTTGAAGGTCCTTCCCTACTTACCCGAAGTCATCGAAAGCGGCTACTACTCTGGGCGGGATGAAAAACAGGATCACGGTCCACAGGTCGCGTTTCATACAAAGATGAAAAAAGTCTCTATAGGTAAAACTAAACGCCTTGTTGCAGTGGACATTGGCGAGTCCAAAGAAGGAGAGTTTTATCCTTATAGCGTCAACACTGAAGGAATCCCGACATTTAAACGGAAGAAAGAAATATTTAAGAGAGAATTTGGAGAAAGGCAGAGAAAAAACAAGGCCGAAGACGCTGTTCTATTACTGCCCTCGAAGGACTCCGTGGCGAATTTACACGGGACACAGTCTTTGCTTCGACCTACAGAAAGGAGGCTACATCAAGAAGATGAGACAGTCAAGATGTCAGTCCTAGGAATAAGAATTTTATGAAAAAATAACCCCGTTCAGTCGGTAGCTGAGCGGGGTTTGAGTTAACTGATTGCAAGGGAATCAGTCAATATGAACATTTTACACGACTTAGCGGAGGCCCTAACCATGGTCACTGCCGTTCCTTTGTATGCAGCTCTTCCCGTTTACCTAATCGGTTACGGACTCGCAGTGTGGGTGATTGCAAAAGCGATTAAGGCTGTAAAGGACATATTCAATAAATGAGTTTCATGTGTGGCTCTTAGCCACTAAAAAATATCGTCGGCGCCTTCGGGCGCTTTTTTTATTTTGAGGAAAGAAATGTCAATCAATGCTAATCGATTAGTGTCAATCACCCCTAGAGTTATCGGGGCTGGAAGCGCTGATCTTGAAACCAACGGTCTTTTGTTAACTCAGAATGCTTTGATTCCGGCAGAACAACCCGCACTTGAATTTGTGACGGCTGCCGCAGTAGGGAATTATTTCGGCGCCGAATCCCCTGAGGCGGATTTTGCTAATCAGTATTTTTCGGGCATTAACAATCAGCAGAAGGCCGTTAATCGCCTTTTTGTTGCTCGCAGAATCAGCGAAGACGCCGCAGCTTGGATTAAATCCGCCCCAATCACGGCTAAGTTGTCTGAAATCAAGGCAATTACTGAAGGCTCCTTAACTATTGTGGTCAACGGCACAGAGAAAGAAGTAGTTAACCTAGACTTCTCCGCCGCCAATTCTTTCAGCGATGTTGCAACCGAGCTGGCTTCTGCTGTAGGTGCTGTTTCGGGTGCCTACAATTCTGATCAAAATGTAATTATTCTCACGACTACAGAAACGGGCAACAGCGCCGCCGTCAGCTTTGCTACTAAAGCGACTACCGGCACCGATATATCTGAACTGCTTGGGCTTACGAGTGGCGCCGGCGCCGTTTTATCTCAGGGAACGGACACTCTGACAGCCGCTCAGAACATGAATCTGATCACGACTGTTTCACGCAATTGGGTTGGATTTACGACCGCTTATGAAACAGATGCAGATGAGGCCTCGGCACTGGCTGCATGGGCAGACATTGACGATGATTATGTCTATTTTGACTGGTCTACAGACAGCAAAATGACGAATCAGAGCACGCAGTCTACGACCAAAGCCGCTCAGCTTGCGGAAAATAACTACAACTGTTTAGCCATGGTTTATGGCACTGCTCAGGAAGCCGCCGCATTCCTAGCAGTCGGCGCTTCTATTGATTGGTCGGCGATCCAAGGAATCAAGACATGGTTCGCAAAATCGGCTTCCGGTATTAAAGCCTCCGTTCTTAGTGATGAGGTCTCTGAGGCGTTGGATGACCTCAGAGTTAACTATGTAGGCGCATTTGCTACTCGTAATGCGGAATTTGATTTCATAAACCGCGGTTGTTTGCTTTCTGGCATCTATCAGTGGATAGATGCGCTGTACGGTATGATTTGGTTCAAAGCTCGCATCCAGCGCCAGATTATGGACGGATTCGCAGCGATCAATCGAGCTCCTTACAACGCTGTTGGTTTTGCATACGTTGAAGCTTGGTTACTCGACCCGATCAATGATGCAAAACGTAACGGAGTAATCGATACCGGCCTTGAGTTATCTAATTCGCAGGTTCAGCAATTGCTTACTGAAACCAACAATCCGACAATCAAGCAGGACCTTTACTCTAAGGGATATTGGTACCTGATTGAAGCCCCTTCCGCAAATGTGAGAACGGAACGAGGAACGCCGCGGCTTGGTCTATGGTTCTCGTATGCTGGTTCAATTCAGCGCGTCTCTATGCCGCTTGTAGCAGTTTTATAAATACACCTTGAATAATCGAAAAGGCTGTCCGTTGTGGCGGCTTTCTTTTTAGGAAAATAAAATGCCAACACAAAATTTAGATATCACTGCTGCCAATGCTTCTGCAGTGATGACAGTTGAAGACCTTTATCCGAACGGTATTAAATTAGAACGTTTTTCAACTGATGCCGCTATAGTTGCTGATTCTCAGCAGGTTGCTGAAACTCGCATGGGCGTTGATGGGAAAATGGCCGCAGGCGTGACGCCGAATATTTATCCGGTTACTGTGACTCTGGAGGCTAATTCTCCGACCGCTACGTCGTTTTCTACGATCTATGAGGCAATGAACGCAAATAAGCGGCTCTATGTGTGCAATCTCACAATCAAAATCCCGTCGATCGGAAGAACATACCAATTCTCAAACGGTGTTTTGCAAACCGCTAATCCGATGCCTGCATTGAATAAGGTTTTAGCCCCGACAACATGGGTATTCCATTTTGAATCCATGGAGCGTGTATAAATGAAGGAACCAAAAATTATTAAGGTGGAAGACGGCGGCAGACAGCTTACGTTCAAAATCTATCCCTTTTCTGCCACAAAATCCGAGGATTTAATGATTCGGATTGCCTTGATGACAGGCAAGAACCTCGATATTGAGAGCGCTCTAGGGTACAAAGACGTGATTAAAGCGCTGGTTAGTGTTCCTCACGTTGAAGCAAAAGCATTGCTGGATGAACTGCTTTCTGAGGTCTATAAGATCGACGGTAAGAGCGAAGCAAAATTCTCGTTTGATGACGCTGACGGATATATCTCCAGCCCGCTGACCATTATCAAACTTAGAATCGAGAGCTTTAAGGTGAATTTTGGTTTTTTTCCCGACTTGGTTCGCCGGTTCTACCCCGAAGAGCCGAGTTCTTAGCTGATTGTGCGCGAGTACGGGGCGTGGCAGTAACTACTCAGCTAACGCCTCTAATGTCTCGTTTGATCAACGGCGGCATGGCGTCATTAGTTGAACTACAGACACAATTAACGCTTGAGGATGCCTACGCATTAGATGAGGCATTGCTAATCAAAAACTATAACTCGTGGGTAGCGCAAAAGAGCGCGTAAGATCATGGCTCAAACAACCGACTCTTTAGTAATTGACGTATCGGTCAATTCCAATGACGTAATCAAGTTTTTTGAAGTTTTATCCGACAAATTAAATCAATTGCTCGGACAGGCCCAACAGACAGGCGAAAAACTTGACGCTTTGGGCGACAGTTTTGACGGTATTAACGAGGTCTCCTCATCTCTAAATGAAGCTGGTCAAAACGCCAAGAAGACATCTAAAGATTTGGATAACCTTGGAGAGAGCGGAAAGAAAGCCGGAAAGGATGTGTCTAACGCCTCAAAGGGGGCCTCAAAATCGCTGTCCCAACTCGATTCGACGGCCAGACGTGTATTTGCCGCCATCAAAAGTTATGCCGCTCCACTGGCCGCTATGTTTGGTGCCAATCTCATGTTCACAAACTTTATAGAGGAAGGCGATAAGTTAGAAAAGCTCTCTAAAGAAGTACGGGGAAATGTAACTGAAATTGATGCGTGGAGAAAAGCCAACATTGCGGCAGGAGGTTCAGCAGAAGCGTTTACATCCGCGATGAAGTCTTTTACAGAACGCACTGGCGCGAGTGCTGATGTGTTTTTACGCATGGGAAAGCAGCTGAACGGCATGACAGGAGCTCAGGCGAATTATGCTTTAAAGTACCTCGGTTTGACCCGTGAAAGTGCGGCAGTGTTCCTGCAAAACAACAAGCAGATGAATGAGCTTGTTGATAAATATCGCAAAATGGCTTTGACGCCAAAGGACGCGGAAAACGCTAGGCGATTTAAAACTCAATGGGAGCTCACAACTTTATCCATGAAAAACATGGGTAATCAGATCGCTAGGATGTTCCTTCCGTTCGTTGAAAAGGCGGTTGAAAAGTTCGGGCAGTTTGCCGATTTTATTGCCGAGCATAGTGAGTTCATTAAAGTTGCGCTGGGTGTAATTGGAACAGCCGCGGCTCTGGCATTGGGACCTCGCTCTGCGTTGATGTTGGGCTCAAAAGCGATTGCCTTAATGACTAGCCCTATCGGGCTGACGGTGGCCGCTTTAATTGCGTTAGCGGTTGCTTTGGAAGACTTGATAAGTTTTGCCAAAGGAGGTCCGAGTGCTTTTGAAGATTTGCTGAGATCTTTTGGGAGCTCCGATGAGGAAATCAAAGAGCTTCGGCAGAGCTTTCAAGACGCATGGAAAGCGATTAAAGAGTTGGGCGAGGCGCTTGAGCCGATTGGGAAGCTTCTTCTTCAGGCATTCGGAACGGTTGCCAAAGCCGCCATTGAAACCATCGTTATTACAATAGGTTTAATAGCGGCAAAAATTGCTACTGTTATTGGATCCCTATCTGAATTTAAAGAAAGGTTCGTTGGGGCGTTTGAATCTATTAAGGCTTCAGTACAGCCTATTATTGATTGGATCACTGATAGTTTTAGTAGCATTACGAATTTCAAAATGCCCTCTTGGGTTAATCCTAAGAACTGGTTTGGCGGGGGAGATAAGACCCCGGCGGCTGTAGCTCCCGCTGGAGCACAGGCCGGAAATGCCGCAGCTGTCGTCAAAGAGACAGGACGAACTACGAACATTAACTCCCCAATTTCCAATCAAACAACTGTGAATATCAACGGTAACGCGGATAGAGAACAGGTTGTTCAAGCGGTGAATGAGGGAGTTTCTCGAGCAATGACGGCTTCAACTGATATGGTGAACAATATTTCATCTGGGGTAGATTACTAATATGGCTTCGATGAATTCAATTATGGGCTTGGCTTGGGCAGTTGTAGGCAATAACCTCTTGCCGTTCATTCCTTATTCATCAATTGCCTCCGTTGATGCGGATCAGAGTTCTCGAATTCCGACAGAGCCTATCGAGAAGGGTCAATTGGCCGCGTTTAACATCGTTCGAGAGCCAGAGCGGGTAAACGTTGAATTTCTCTTTACGGGAAATTACGCTGTACAGGTTTTGGCGCTTGCGATGCTTGATAAACGAATGAATAGCACAGATACCTGTGCTATTTTTACGCACGCAAAAATTTGGCGAAACATGGCGCTTGAGCATTACGATTTCTCAAGAACACAGACCTCTAACGCCTGTATGCTGTCGGTACACGCCTCATTTGTCGAGATCATTACCGTCAATCTAAATCAGCAAAAAATCGCCTATTCGCCTAAGAGGGCGACCTCTGTAGCCAAGGTAAATACAGGTCAGGCACAGACAAAACCAACAATGGCTCAGAGCTTAATTAACGGCTTAGGGAAATTGGGTAAATAGACCTTTTTATCCATTGGGTTAAAAAGGAGGGGGACGCATGATTCAAATCAATATTTCAGCGCTGCCGTGGCAGGAGTTTTCTGTTGTGCTGGATGGGCAGAATTGTGTCATTAGCTTACGACAGGTTGCAGAGTCTATGTACTGCAATTTGACTTGCAATGAGGTTGATATTTTCAAGGGCAGGAAAATATGCAACGGCACACCGATCAACACATATCCATCGCCGAATTTTAAAGGCCGGCTGATGATGATTGACACGTTAGGTAATTCTGATCCTCAGTATGAAGGATTAAACGAGCGTTGGATTCTTGTCTATGCAAACGATGGTGAGGTTCTAAATGGATAATAATGAAACTACCTACACGCAAAAAGATATTGCTGTAACGGTTGCTATGGACGGTCAGGAGGCGATCACATTTAAAGACTTCGCTGTCTCGGTTTCGATCGATAAATCAGGATGCCCAGCTTATCCTAAGGCCTCAGTCGTTTTGAAGGGTTTGTCTCTAAATACTATGGAGCGTTTGACGCACCTAGGGTTTAAATCGTTTTCATTAAAGCGAAACAAAATTAATATCTCAGCGGGCCAAAAGGGTAAAACTCTTTCAGTCGTTTTTAAGGGTGAGATTGTTAATGCTTGGGCTGATTTTAATGCGGCTCCATCTCCCACTTTTAAAATTGAGGCAAATTGTGGTCTTTTCCCCGCATTAATCCCGCAGTCTCCAATTTCTGTGACAGGCGATCAAACAGTAGCGGGGCTGATCGGGCAGATTTCAAACGAGATCGGGTATGTATTGGAAAATAACGACGTTACGGCTTCGGTACGAAACTGCATAATCAACGGCGACCCTGTCACTAAAATGCGGCGTCTTGCGGATGCTGTGGGCGCAAATCTGCTCTTTGATGATGAAAAAGTTGTTCTCATCCCAAAGACGGCGAGCCGTAAAACTCAAGGGACATTACCGCTTATCAATTCATCTAACGGGATGATCGGCTACCCGACGTTTACAAATAACGGCATTAACGTAGCAACGTTTTTCAGACCTGAGCTAAGAATCGGAGCGAATTTCAAGCTCGAATCGATTGTCCCCCGCGCATCCGGAACTTGGAAAATCGTATCTCTCAAACATGAGTTGAGTGCGAACGACCCGAGCGGCGGGGCTTGGAAAACTTCAATTTCTGGAATCTTCCCGAGGTGGTAAATGGCAGAAACAGAATTAAAAGCGAATTATGATGATTTTGCCTGCAGCAGTGAACTTAACGCGATGGATTTTTTCGTTCGCTCCATTGTTTCTAAGGTTGTCAGTACATCGCTTCCCGTTGTGGTAACAGCGGTTGAGCGGTCAGGAGACGGAAGCGGAGCAGGGTATGTAACAGTAAAGCCGCTTCTTAAGCCTCGAAATAATTCAGGTGACGGACTGGAAGTCACAACGATTCCAAAACTTCCGTATTTTCGTCTACAGCATGGAAAGGCCGCAATTATTTGCGATCCGAAAATCGGCGATATCGGTTTGGCTGTAGTGGCCAAGCATGATATTTCTAATATCGGCGGAAATAATACTCCGCAGGTGCCCGCGACATATCGAAGTTTTGACCCGTCAGATTCGTTTTATATCGGTGGATTTTGGGGGCAAGCGCCTGAGGTGTTCATTCATCTGGAAGACGAAGGGACTATTAAGCTCAAAGCGCCAACCAAAATCACGTTGGAGGCTCCTGATTGCGAGGTTAATGCGAGTACGAGCTTCACGGTTAATTCTTCGCAGATCAATTTGAACGGCCCGATTTCCGGCGGTGGCTCAAGCGGTGCAAACGCTACATTTAGCGGTGACGTTAAGGCTAAGAATATCAGTCTTACAACACATGTTCATACGAACGTACAAACAGGGGACGGAACGAGCGGAGAACCTCAATGAAGAAAATTGAGTTATTGGAAAAAATAGAACAACTGGAAATCCGCGTTAAATGGTTAGAAAGAATGGCACAAAAAACTTTCATAACCAAACGTCCGAAAAATCCTAAGGAGTTTAAAACATCTCCCTATTCGAGAACTGTAGAACAGGGGTTTAAAAAAACATCAGCTACTGGCGAATGTTGGGATTGGTAAAAAATGGCGCATACCGCAAAAACAGCTTTATTAACGCCTAATTGGGATTTGCAACTCACGCCAGAGGGAAACATATTACTGACCTCGGGCGCTTTGGCAATAGCGCAAAACCTCGCCAATGAGATTAGGTTATGGACGAATGACGCCTATTTTCAACAGGCAAACGGTATAGCGTGGAAGGAAGTTCAGCTCGCAAAAAAATTAGATTCGTCGGTACTTGCTCAGATCATTCATGAGGCGGGTAATCGTGTTTCAGGAGTGAAATCTGTTGATTCAGTAACGGTTACAGCAGTAGACGAAGAATCCCGCACTCTACACGGTGAAATCACGATCACGACCGAATCAGGCGAAACATTATCTTTTGTTTTTTAAAAAATCATGGCCCAAGTTATTTTTAATCCGCTTGTCGGAGTTGAATTGCCGAGTACGCAAGAAATTAGAGAGGATTTAGGCACGAAAATTCAGCAGGCGTTCCAGACCTCTCCTACAGAACCGCTGTTGAATATTGAACCGTCTTCACCGATGGGTCAGGTTCTAGATTTGATTGTCTCAGAAATCGAAGCGAAAAATTCAGAAATAGTTTTTTTGGCAAACATGGCCAACCCCGATACCGCAACAGGCAAATATTTAGATGCCTTGGCATCTCTGTACGGTTTGGAGCGAAAAATCTCCGAGCCTACAGTTGTTAACTGCGTTCTGAGTGGTTTGAGAGGAACATTTATTCCGTATGGGGCAATTGCTCAGGATGCTCTCGGAAATCAGTATCGACACTCAAATGCGGGCGGTGCTTTAATCGATGATACCGGCTCGGTTGTCTCCGCCTTTACCGCTATCAATCATGGGCCTATCGAGGTTGCCGCAGGCTCAGTTAATCGCATTGTTACAACTATTGCCGGATGGGATTCGATTACTAATCCGACGGCTGGCGTGATTGGCAGAGACGAAGAGACCGATGCCGAGTTACGGAACCGTATGATTGAATCCTATGCCGTCAATGCGACGGGATATGTAGAGGCGATTGAGGCTAATCTGGCAGCGCTTGAGGGTGTTTTAGATGTTCGAGTGCTAGAGAATCCAACAAATAGTGAAATAACGCAGTACGGCGTCTCTATAGACCCTCATTCAATTTTGATTGCCATTGTCGGCGGAGAGGATTCAGAAATCGCTCGCACGATTTACCAACGAAAAGATGCGGGCTGCGGAACGACAGGAAATTATGAGGTTCAATTTGTAGACGAACAGTACTACAACGCTACATACAACTACAAAATAGTTAGGCCCGAGAATAGAGCGTTAAAAATCTCAGTTTCGTTTTTCGGAACGAATATGAATGAGACTGAAAAGAAAAACGTTATTCAAAGCATAATCCAAGACGTTCTCGGGCAAGGCGCAAACGATCGCGTTTCTTTGGCGAGCACGATATATGCCTCTCGGTTTTATCCTGCGATTCAGTCTCAAACGACGGTACCTATCGCACAAATACAGGTGGGATTAGGAACTGGCGCGATTGGTTCCAGCGTTCAAATTCCAGCGAATATTGAACCGACTATCAGTGAATCAGACGTCGCAATTATTTTTACCGGAAACTAGAAAATGGCTGATTCTTTCACATGGCGAAATATTCTCAGCGTTGCTGATTTCCGCAAAATTTCAAATGTCCGATCGTTGATTTCGATCGCGTTGCAGTCCCAATATTCGCATTCTGAGCGATATCGACAACTTGGATTATTGTTCAATGCTGAAATAGACGCATCCCCTCAACTGGATGCGTTTTTTAATAATATTTTGAACCCAGAAACGGGGGTTGGCGTTTGGTTGGAGTGGTGGGGCAAGCGTGTAGGTGTTACCCGTAATCTCTTGATTGATGGGGTGGACACCCGTTTAGATGACGAATTTTTTCGATTTCTTATATTTTATCGAACGGTCGTAAACGTCTCTAACGGGACCGCTGAAACGATTAATCGTTTGCTAACAAAATTAATAGGTTTGCCGGTGTTCGTTTCTGACTATCAAAACATGAGTATCCGAATACGAATCGTCGGAGAACCTACAAGCGTACAAATATCTATTTTGAAAAATTACGGGCTTTTAAATAGACCTGCGGGGGTGCTCGCGAACATCGAATCTGTTGCTCCTAATGAGCTCGTATTTGGCTTCTTTGGCTCGAATCTTCTTCCGTTTAATCAGGGTGTGTTTAACCCGTCTAAAAATATTGAGATTTAATTATGTCCAATTATCCTAGGTACTTAATGCATTCGCCAATAGGCAGCCAAGGCGATTTTGTGATTCCTCCTAAAACCGCAACGGAGGCGGGCTTAGGCCGTCTATCGCAACAAAATGGCTGGGGTGTAGAGAACTCTCAGCCAGTTGAGCAGGGCGGAATACCGCCGTTTAGAACCGACTTCAACGGGGCCTTATACCTTCTTTCTCAGTTGGTCTTCTGGTATCAGCAGGGCGGAATTATGAATTATTCCGCCACGATTGACTACGAAGTTGGAAACGAGGTACTACAGAATGGGACTAAATACCGATGTCTACAGCCAAACGGCCCGTCAACTCAGGCCGTAGCGCCCGGGACTAATCGGGCAGTTTGGCGCAACATGGATATTACAGTTCCTGCTGGTGCAGTGGTTCCGTTTTGTAACGTCACACTAGGAGGCTCAGATAATAGAAGGCCTATTTTTTGGGGTTCTACTCAAGCTGACGAAGGGTGGGTTCTAGCAGATGGCGGAAGCGATGGTCGAGGCGGACTAACGCCAAATCTAATAGATAGGTTCATTAAAGGCTCAGCGACAGCTAACCAAGGGAAGATGGGAGGAAGGGCAAGCCTAAGTATTAACAATATTCCAGTCAATGGAACTATTGGAGGAACAGCCCTAACCGTATCTCAGTTGCCGCCGCATACTCACGGCGGCTCAACTTCTCCTGCGGGTAACCATGCGCATACCAGAGGGAGCATGAACATTACTGGTGAGTTCGGAGGGCTGGAGGCCTATGACTCTGTTATTGCCACAGGATGTTTCTATAAATCCCGTAAGGGAGTTATAGGGACAAAGGGCTCGGATGAGGACAACTGGGCAATTGGAATGGATGCGGCCCGTGCTTGGACTGGCAAAACTTCCTATAACGGTCAACACCAACATGGGTTGAGTATTCAGAATACTGGCGGTGGCCAAGCTCATACTCATACGTTGAGCGCAAATACAAGCATCACGGGGGTCCAAATTGAGCCCCCGTTTTTCTGCATGGCGTATTTTGTTCGGCTGCCAGAGTGAGGCGGGAAATGGCTAAATTAAAGAAATTTATTTTTCACTATACGCCGACGGGCACTGGAGTAATTGATGGTCCTGCAGTTCTGCAACAGACCGAGGATGCGATTAATGAGATTGGAGAATATGCAGATAACGCTTCCGATAACTCAGAAGAAGCGCTGAATATCGCAAAAGAAGCTCGGGAAACTGCTCAGACCGCTAACTCAACGTCTTCTAATGCGCTAGCTGAGGCGAATGCGGCATCTGAGCGGGTGGCAACTCTTAAACAGGTTGTTGACGATTGGGACGCGGATATTCAAACAGCTGTAGCCACTTCTAAATCAGCGGTAGAGGCCTCAACAGTTGCGATCAATACCGCAAATTCTGCTCAAACAGCCGCACAAGCCGCCCAAACAGCGGCCGAATCCTCCGAGGCAAACGCTCAAACAGCCGCTAACAACGCGGCTCAGGCGGTACAAACAGCAGAAGCCACTCAGCAAGCGGCAGAGACGGCTCAGGGTAATGCACAGTCAGCGCTAGCTTCCGCAACGACTGCTCAAACGGCGGCAGAAAACGCAGAAGCTAAGGCAAAGGAGGCGGCGGAGAGTGCGTATTGCGTGCGAGTGATTGATCAGGAATTGTCAATCTCTCAGACGATTACGACAGCCGATTTGCAGCCTCAGGGAAATATAAAGATTGGGGATACGGTTGTAGGTGTTGACGGTCGTATGTTTACGATCGCCAGTATGAGCGAAGACGGAGCTCAGGCAGTTCTTAGTAATACGTTCGTTGACTTGACTCCGAACGTCTCGTATTCATTCTCTCAGACGTTGACCGAGGCGCAACAGGCGACTGCCCGCAATAACATTGGGTTCACCACGGGAATTGACAATTACCTAATTCCAATTCTTGAGGAGCTAATCCTTGAATACGGCGGAACGCAGCAGGAAATTGATGATATTAAAAACTCAGAAACGAGCGGATCATGAGAACATTAGATGAAGTTAAACAGGAGTATTTACAACGGGCGTTAGAGCGTCCTATAGAGGCGTACAGCATTCGAAATGCAAACGGTCAAGTGGTAGCACGCTCAACGATTAGACAGCATCACGCATTTACGAACGCGCAAGACGAAGCCTATGCTGCTCAACACTACACGCTTTCAGAACGTTTTAAAAATCAGTCAGGAAACGTCATTAATTACTATTGGATGGAGCCAAGCGAGAAAGACTTGTTCCAAAGTTCCGACGGACAATTTTATAAATCTTCTGAGCTTCCTGAGAATGACGACACATTTGTGAAACGTCGATACGCTGACACGATGAGAGCAGAGCGAAACGCCAGAATTTCCGATACCGATAACTATATTCGTTTACCGGATATAACGGTTCAAAGTGAGTCTAGAGCAAAACGTATGTCGTTAACTGATTCAGACAGGGAAGAACTTAACGCTTATCGACAACAGCTCCGGGACCTGACAGACCAAGCGGATTTTCCGTTTGTCGAATGGCCTGACTTTCCCGTCGCACTGGCGTATGAACTTCAGCAAAAGGTAAATGCAAGAAAAGGAGGAACTAATGCTTAAAAATTTAATGTCATTGTTTTGTGGTTTGTTTGTCCCTAAACGTGTTATAAACGGGGGGGGGTAAGTTAATTTATGGTGTTGATGCCAGTTCTTTAGGATGCGTAGGAAATGTCAATTCCCCTATTCAGACCGTTAGTCTACCTGATGCAGTAAATAAAGAATCCGATATTGCATATGTTGCACCCTATGACTGTGTTGCCAGTTTATACGTTAATTCATATTGCCGTTATGCGGCCTTTACTTACCGGAATAGGTTATTTAACTTATCTCGATCTACAGGAAATCTCGAAGACAATTTGAGTGTCACTATGAGATTTTCCAAGGGTCAGGAGTTTCGTCTGCGGTATTCAGGTGCTGGTGTCACGCTATATATCTATACAGTTTTACCTAATTAAATTCGGAGCAGAGAATGCTCCGAAATCAAGGAACATTTATGCTAAAAAATATGATCTTATCTCTTCTTTCGAGGTTCTACGCAAAGTCGGAGAGTGACCTCGTGAGTCAACAAGCGTTACCTAATTACGCACAGAACATACAGATTGATTTACCCATTAACGAAAATCCTCATGAATCGATCGAATACGAGTTAGTGGCGCCAAACAATGGTTATATTTGTCTGCTTGACCGTGGCGGTTCACCTCAGGCTCATTCGTTAGTTATGTGCAACGGTTTTTTGAACGGAACATACCATCCAAATTTACCCATCGACTCATATGTAACATTTGCTGTTAAAAAAGGACAAACATACACTATTCGCTATTGCGGAACCGGCTCTTTCGTAAGGTTCGTCCGCACTATCGGGGGGGGGTATAAAGAACTGTTTAAACAATTTAGGAGGGCTTGCGTATGCTTAAAAACCTCCTTAGATTGTTTTGCGAAACTTTCCTCAAGAGCAAGAAAGAGTGGATTCAGAACACGACTTTTATTCGAAATAAGGGAAATATTTCTTTGCCTTGGGAACCCTTTACAGGCGGCAAAGAGGTTAAGTACGTGGCGCCAGAGAATGGTCTGTTCCAGTGCGTCATTCGTACAAAAACCCCGAATCAAATCTGGATCATTTGCGACTCTCACAATGCCGGAGCGCCTCGAATGTATTTTGACCAGAGCGCCAATGAATGGCTTGAATGCTTTTATCGCATGGAGAAGGGGGCATCGTACCGAATCAGGATTACAACAGCTGTGTCAGAAAATGACACATTATTATTCATCCCGTTCAATTAGTATTTGTGGAGGTGCATTATGCTAAAAGCCCTCCTACAGAGACTTCTAAACACACGGACCACCAGAGAGGAGGCGGGGCAATGCTCGCGCCCTGCTTGGGGTGCTGATCCGATCCTGTTATCCGGTAATGATGTTGAGTCTGACTGGGACGTGTCCTATTCGGGGACAATGCCTATCGATGGACTTTTAGTGATCGATTTTACGGGAACTGAGTCAACCAGCATAGTTGCGTGCCCCGCTTCAATGGCTCAAGTTCCGTGGGCAATGGGTGTAGGTCGTTCAAGCATGCCAGTAGCGAAGGGGACTTACGTCAACATTTACGGTAACCATGTAAAAGGAGTGGAACTACGCCTTTATCCGCTAGCAGCTTCATTGTGATTTTTAACTTGCCCTCTTCGGAGGGCTTTTATTTTTTATTTAACTAATTTAAGGGAGGGTCTATGGCTTGGAAAAATCCCACTCAGTGGGGAGACATGAGCAACGCATTGAACGTGATTTCAATGCTGCTCATGTTTTTGTGTGCCCTGACAGGAG
>ERZ778516.1618-NODE-1618-length-16747-cov-14.520309_pt1 | contig 16747 bp, 14 predicted proteins | sample MGYA00510342_ERZ778516 | MGnify/ENA primary metagenome ERZ778516 (study PRJEB29527, sample SAMN07138961) | mouse gut metagenome | material: feces | host: mouse | place: China:Nanjing | collected 2016-01-25 ... | reverse complement strand
AAAATGTACTTGCTCCAGCCTTGAAAAAAGATGATATTGTCATCATGGATAACATGAGGACACATCATTCAAAAGAAGTAAAAAAAGTGATAAAAGATTTAAAAATAAATGTGGTTTATTTACCACCATATAGTCCAGACTTGAATCCTATTGAAAAGATGTGGTCTAAAATAAAATCTATTTTGAGAAAATTAAAAGCCAGGGATTTAAATAACTTGCTAGAGGCTATTGGATATACCTTTTCAAAAATTTGTGTTTCTGATTGTATTGGTTGGTTTCATTCATGTAATATTATTTAAACTTTTATTGGATTGCTATAGTTTTTTATATGGATTTCCTGTTTTATGGACATAAGGTACAGACAGTCAAAGAAGTACAGGCTTTTTATAATGTATTATTTGGTTTGGGAGGATGTTAGTGCATATAGGCAATGCACCTGCTTTGTTTTTCTCAAAAGTTCTCCCTCCCAGTTATTTAGATTTTTGTTTCTTTAAAAGTATTCCACATATGATTACTGCCACAAAAAAGACAAGGATTAGATACCACAGGTTTTCAAGACAAAAGCCATTATCTAACATCAACTGGTATCCCCAAGAAGCGGGGAATATACGTCCTGTAATTTCAAGAAAACGTGGTAGCAAATCAATGGGGAACATAATCCCTGAAAGCATAATTGAAGGCAGAAATACTAACTGCGCTATCATTGTCAGCTTTGCTTGGTTTTTTATAATTAGCCCTAAAATACTTCCCATGCTTAACGACACAATAATGTATATAGCAAGTGCAAAAAAGAAAACCAGAAGTTGTTCTGGTAAAACTGCTTCAAATAATCTGGAAGCCAGCAACACTATCACAGCACAGCTAATCATTAAATGTACAAATGTGGAAATAAACATCGTAACAAGACCTAAAGAGACAGGTATTCCATTTGCTTTATAAATTTTATTTATGTCACTTCCATAGGTTTCAATCAATGATGGCGGCAATCCAATAAATGCTCCCATTGAAACACTCATTACAATCATAGATTGAATAAGTGTACTTCTCATGCCAGGCATAACAGAAGTGAAAATACCACCCATAAAAAGAAAGAAAAAAAACGGAACGATATAGCAGGTGACTAATAAGGATTTACTTCGTATATCCAATTTCCACTGTAACATAATACCATATAAAAACCCATTCATTCTGTTTCCCTCCTTGTCATTTCTATAAAATGCTGTTCTAGTGTGCCACTGTCAATTTTAATATCTAACACATGAATTTCCTTTTGTTTCAACCCGCCAAGCAGGGAAATTAAAGTATCTTCAATATTGTCTGTTTCAAAAGTACTGTCCCCTAGCTGTGTTTTGATATGGATAAAATATTTTTTTCCAATATTGTCTGTAAGTTCTGAAGTTGTGCCACAAAAGACAATATTTCCTTGGCTTAAAATAGCAATACGGTCACATAAGGTTTCTACTTCCGCCATATCGTGGCTTGTCAAAACAATGGTTTTTCCTTGTGATTTGAGCTTCCAGATTTGCTCATGAAGTGAAAGTCTGCCCTCGGCATCAAGTCCTGCAGCCGGCTCATCGAGAAAAATAATATCTGGGCTACTGATAAGTGCAAGGGCAAGATGCAACCGTCTTTTTTGCCCTGTAGATAGCTGGATATACTGCTTCTTTTCAATTTCTTTAATACCAAGATTATTAAGCATATGATAGTCAATTTTTGATTTGTTCCATTTTGCAAACAGCTTTACAGCTTCCATTGGTTTGATATGGGCGGGCAAAGATGATGATTGCAGCTGGATTCCTATTTTCCCATTTACGATAATTGTACCGCTGTCATATTTCCTAAAGCCCTCGATACATTCGAGAGATGTCGTTTTTCCTGCTCCATTTACACCCAGCAGAGAAAAGACTTCACCTTTTTCGATTTGAAAATCAAGTCCCTTAAGAACAATATGGTTTCCATAACTTTTCCTTAATCCACTAACCTGTATTGCATAATTCATTGTTTTACCTCATCGAACGGATTTATTCCGGGTTTTGAAAAGTAGACTTGTAAAGCTGGCTCTAAATAGCTGTTTATGGTTTTTTGTCTTGTTATCAGCCTGTCCAGTAAGAGCGTTTGCAACATCCGCTGGTGTTTCTAAAGAAATTAAGCATTGCTTTATATCATCCAAAGAAAATCCTAATGATTTTAAGGACAAAATCTGATGAAGTATAACTAAATCTTTATCCGTATAAAGCCTGCGCCCACCATCACTTTCTGCTGATGGAGAGAGTAATCCTTCTTTGTCGTAATATTGCAAAGTATGGACAGTTGTTCCTATTTTCTTAGCAACTTCTCCAACTGTCATATATCCATCTGGAATTGCTCTGTATTTTGCCATAGTTTTTTACCTCCTGAAATATATTATAAATCATTACGTAACGTCACAAGCAAGATTTTTTTGGAAAATTTTTAGGCGGCAAAGATTTTTTCTACTTATTTAGTTTCATTTATCTATTATAATTTATAAAATAATGATATAATAGTTACTAGGACGTGTTTGAAAATTGCTTTTAAATTGTCAAACACGCCTTAGAGTAAGTAATAAAAGGAGAAGTCATGCCAAAGACAGAATACACTTTTAAGCGTTATGAGAAAAAATTTTTGCTTGGAACTGCCCAATATAATAAAATTATTGAACAGCTTGGACAACGCATGGAAATAGATGAATATGGGATGCATACTATATGCAATATTTATTTTGATACAGATAATTTTGACCTAATACGTACTTCTATAGAAAAACCACTATATAAGGAAAAATTCAGGCTGCGTAGTTATGGTATTCCAGGAAATAATGATAATATATTTGCAGAAATTAAAAAGAAGTTTGATGGCATAGTATATAAACGCAGGATAGCAGTGAAACCACCTGGGATACAAGGATTTCTGGATGGCGGTGAAGTTTTGCATGAGGATTTCCAGATACAGAGGGAAATACATTGGTTTTTACATATGTACAATCCAGTACCAAAGGTATTTATAGCATATGAGAGAGTTGCCTTTACAGATATAGAAGAGCCAGGACTGCGTATTACATTTGATCAAAATATACGCTGGAGAACTACAGAACTTGATTTGTGTGCCGGGGATGAGGGACAGCTTATACTGGATGACAATAAAGTAGTTATGGAAGTAAAACTGCCCCAGGCAGCACCAATGTGGCTTGCTTCACTGCTTAGTGAATTTAAAGTATATCCAAATAGTTTTTCAAAGTATGGAACATGTTATAAACAACATCTTCTTGCTAATGCATTTGCAGAAAGGACAGGTAAATTATGTTAAATAGTATTATAAGTAATCCTATTACTTTGCCAGAGCTTTTAGCTTGCCTTTTATGTGCAATGGTTTTAGGAGTATTTACTTCACTTGTATTTTTATATAAAAGCAGGCATAGTGCAGGTTTTTTATTAACTCTGGCAATGCTTCCAATGGCGGTTGCTGTTGTTATTCTGCTTGTTAATGGAAATATTGGTACAGGAGTTGCAGTTGCAGGTGCTTTTGCACTTGTGCGGTTCCGTAGTGTCCCTGGAACAGCAGAGGAAATTGCTGCAATTTTTATATCAATGGCACTTGGACTTGCACTAGGAATGGGATATATAGGTATTGCAGTTGTTTTCTTTTTATTATCTTCAGCTTTTAAATTAATGCTTACAGCTGTTAATTTTGGCAAATCACCACAGACGGTCAAACATCTGAAAATTACAATACCTGAGAACTTTAATTATGAAGGGCTTTTTGATGATGTTTTTGAAAAATATACTACACAGGCACATCTTGAAACGATAAGGACAACCAATATGGGAACTTTATTTGAACTTAAGTATAATGTGGTGCTCCGGGGGAAGAGTGTTCCCAAAGATTTTATTGATGAATTACGTACACGTAATGGCAATCTTAATATTGTAATAGGGGACTTTACAGACAAAGAGATGCTGTAAAGCTGTACTTGTATAACGGAGGGAAAATTTATCTATGTTTGAGCCTTATAAAATGTGGTATGGGGGATTATTATGAAAAAGAAATATTTATTAATAATACCTTTAATTTGTGTATGTACTATATTTTGCTTTTTGTTATACTGGAAAAATAAGCCAGGTAAAAGTGAACTTATAGTAAAGATATGTGAAAATTTCTATTATTTTTCTGCTGGAAATTAATATTACATCAGAAATCCCAATGTAATTAATTATGATGGACAAAAATAATTGCCAGAGCCACATAATTTGTGAAGTATTTTATTTTCAAATGCATCCTGCCAGTTTTTTAAAGACCTTTACAATATTTATATATTGTAAGGTTTTTTTATTTATCCTGAACGATGCCAGCAGGATTATTGTTTTTGAAATAACTGGAAAAAGTTATTAATAAATATGACTTTAGTAATGTATAAAACCATTCTTTTTTCACTTACCAGTATTAAGGTGGATTTGATATGATAATTTTGCTGATATTAAATGTAGTTATTATAGAAAGGATATTATTTATGCCAGATATTATTTTAAAGACTAAAGATTTAACAAAGAAATACCAGAGTAAGACAGTAGTTGATGCACTTAACCTGGAAGTTAAAAAGGGAGAAATTTTTGGGTTGTTAGGACCTAATGGGGCAGGTAAAAGTACAACAATGAATATGATTTGTTCTATTACCAGACCAACAGCAGGAAGTATTGAACTTCTAGGAGCAGACCCATGGAAACAGAAAAAGCAGGTAATAAACCAGATTGGATATATACCACAGGAACTTGCAGTCCATGGAAATTTAAAAGCCTGGGAGAATGTGGAATTATTTGCATCTCTTTATGGAATTAAAGGGAAACAACTGAAAAAGACAATAGAAGAATCATTAGAGTATGTAGGGCTTTTGGACAAGAGAAATGAATATGCCAAAAATTTTTCTGGAGGAATGAAAAGAAGGCTTAATATTGCTTGTGCAGTTGGGCATAAACCAGAACTTTTATTTTTTGATGAACCTACGGTAGGAATTGACCCACAGTCAAGGAACTTTATTCTTGAGAAAATCAAGGAATCAAATAAGAATGGCACAACAGTAGTTTATACCAGCCACTATATGGAAGAAGTAGAAGCAATATGTAGCAGGATAGCAATTATGGACAATGGAAAAGTTATTGCCTGTGGTACAAGTGAAGAATTAAAACATCTTGTAACAAGTGAAGATAATGGAATTACTCTTGAAGAAGTATTTTTAACTTTAACAGGAAAACAGTTAAGGGATTACAGATAAATATGGAGGATGGAATGATTTGGTATTTGATAAAAAATAATTTTAAACTTATGTTAAGGAATAAAATAATCCTTATATGTGTGGTTTTTGGTCCAGTTCTTGTAATTGCGGTACTTTCCAGTGCTTTTGAAAGTTTAATGAAATCTTATGAAACTACAGACAGGTTTAAGGCTGGGTACCGTGTTGAAAAAGGGAGTTTTTGGGAAGAATATGTAGAAATTATAAAAGAAGCAGGCAAAGATGCAGGAATACAGTTTTTAGAGTATCCAGAAGGGAAACCAGAAGAAATTGTAGAAAATAATGGTTTGTCATGTTTTGCAGATTTAGGCAGCAGGGAATACAAAGTATATAAAAGTGCAGATAATGAAACAGAGGGCGTTACCTTAGAATACTTTCTGGTCTGGTGTCTGGACCAAAGCCTGGACCAGGCGTTAATAATGTCTGTACATGCAGATATAAGCAATAAGGAAGATATAGAAGTCCCCGTACAAAAACTTGATTATATGCCAGCAGTTGATGCTAAAGATTATTATGGAATAATTGAAATTGTATATTTCAGCTTTTTAGGAATAATCTGTATAGCAAGTATACTTTCTAGTGAGAAGAAAAATGGAATTGGACAAAGATTACAGATTACATCATTATCCAGTTTTAAATTATATTTTGCTAAATGGATACCTTTAGTATCATTTATGGCATTTGGCATAGGGGTGTCTGTTTTAGTTTCATCCTTTATGTTTGGAATACACTGGGGAAACCTGGCATTGTCTGTGATTTTGGTTTTATTAGTTATAATGGCAGGGGCATCATTAGGTTTAATGTTTTATAGTATTTTTAAAAATCTTGCAGTTACAGTTATTATATTATTTACAATTACATGGTTTATGGGATTTTTTGGTGGCAGTTTTGAAACATATATGTTTTCAAGTTTTCCGGAAACAGTTAAAAGGATTTCACCAATTTATCATGTAAACCGGGCATTAATAGAGTATTCATGTATGGGACATAGCACTTATACATTAAACAGTATCTTTTATTTGCTTGCCATAATAGCAGCAGGTACAGGAATTGCAGTATTAACAGACTGGATAAGAAAGAAAGGAAAAGAAAAGGGATGAGCCATTTTTTAACATTATTAAAGATAAATATAAAGTTGTTATTAAGAAATAAAGGGTTTCTGTTTTTTCTTGTGGTTACGCCAATAGTATCAGTTATTATTCTAGGGTTAAAAACAGAAACTGCAATAATAAATAAAGAATATAATGAAGAAATAAATGAACTTAAAGATGCCAGCAGCAAGGCAATATATTGTGGAAATTCACAGGCATTTGCTTTTATTGTAAAGGTATATGATTCGTCCATGACAGAACTTTCTGGTTATATTTTAGAAAAACTTGCAAATACAGGAATGTTTTTTGTCTGCCGTGCTGATACAAACAAAATGACAGATGAAGAGATATTAAAGCAGGCAGAAAAAGATGCATTTAATGACAGGGCAGGGACAATTTTATACTTAAAAAAGGATTTTGAAAAGGGAATAGCAGAAGGTAATATACAAAAATCTCTTATTACATATGAGGTTTCAGGGGATAAAAGGTTTGAAATATTTACGGAAGCTTTAAATGTATATTTAGAACAGCTGCATATGCTTTATAGTACAGGAATGGACACAAAAGAGGTATTAGAAGTAATTAGGACAATACAAAAAAGACAACCAGCGAAAGAAATAATAAATATAAGTAAAAAGAATGATATTGTACTAGATGAAGAGCAAAGTTCTGCTAAGGATAAAATAGGATATGCATTTGCTATTATTACACTTGGATTTGTATTCTGCGGGGTATGTGTAGCTTATACTGTGATTGAAGAACAAGAGAATAAAGTATATACAAGAATTATGCTGTCTGGCATAAACATGTTTGAATACCTTGTAGTAAAATTTGTTATGGCAATAATAATTTCTGGCCTGCAGACAGGAGTTTTAGGAATATGCATGTATGCCAGGGGAGAACTGGATTTTGGAATAGATAAGATAGTTTTTCTTGGAATTATATTTTTATTAGGATTGGTTTTTAGTGTTTTAAGTCTTTGTACAGGTGTGCTGGTTGGGGATATAATGAGTGCAAATTATACTGTGTTTACTATTTGGAGCATTTCAAGTCTTTTAGCAGGGCTGTATTTTCCGCTTGATAATACATCCAGCACATTAAAAGCTGTTTCTTTCCTTATGCCACAGAAATGGTTTATAAAAGCTTCAGAAATATTATTATCTGGTGACAAAAGTGCTTATACTATGTTATTATGTGTTACAGCAGCGTATCTTATTATAATTGCCAGTATTGGTGGTGTTGGTTTGAAAATACAACACCAGGACAACTGATAAGGGATTAGTGGTGAAAGGAATTATAAGAATGGAAAAACGGTTCCAGGGGGATTTTTTCCTGGCAGTGCGTATGGGTTTATTGATTATACTTGAAATATATATTGTTATATCAGATTATATACTGTCAGGGGCATCTGCGTGGGTGCTCCTGCTTTTAGCATTTTTCACTGGTGCATCTGCAGGAAAAGAGCTTGCAGAAAAAAGGGGAAGATGGATTTTGGCAGCAGTTTCATGTATATTATGTGTATTTATAATATGTATAATTGGAAAAGAATTTATGCCACTTGCCATTTATACTATATTTGAGGTATTTTATATAGTGAAACCAGGGATTTTGTGGTATTTTTTGCCGCTTATTCCAGCGTGTATTCCAGGATGGGACAGGACAGGGGTACAGATTTTAGAAACTTTGCTTTTAGGAATAATTTATATACAGAATGATTTTGTTGTTCTTTATTATAAAGAGCTGGAAAAAAGTGATGTGGTTTCAAGCCAGCAGCTTAAAAAAAGTTTGTATAAAAAAGAAGATGAATTGCGGGAAGAGATAAACAAAGAACGTTTAAAAGTACAGAACCAGATTCTTGAAGAGCGTGCCAGTTTGTCACAGGCATTACATGATAAACTTGGACATGCAGTTAATGGTTCAATATACCAGCTTGAGGCAGTTAAATTAGTTATGGAAAAGAAAACAGAAACCGCCAAGAACATGACCCAGGCTGTAATTGATGAACTTCGTAGCAGCATGGATGAAATCAGGGCTATTTTAAGAGATGAAACTCCTAAAAAACATGAAATGGCATTTATACAGCTGGATAAGCTTTGCATGGAGTGTAAACAGAAAGGTATAGAAGCAGAACTTTTTATGGATGGGGAATTGTCACAAGTGCCAGAAAATTATCTTGAGATTATACTTGATAATGCCTATGAAGCAGTTTCTAATTCTTTGAAATATTCAGGCTGTACTAAAATAGAAATTAAAATATATGTTATGAATAAGGTAATCCGGTGCATTGTTTCAGATAATGGTAAAGGATGTAATAAACTTATAGATGGAATGGGGATTTCAGGTATGAGAAAAAGAGTCCGGGATGTAAATGGAATTATTGGATTTGAAACAGAAACAGGTTTTAGTATTAATATGTTGTTTCCAAGACAGGATTAATATAGTATATTTAAAATTTTTGTGCAGGCTGTATATTTTTTGTATTTTATAATTTAAGGAAACCAGATATAGCAGGAAATGTCAGGAGTTTAGGAACAAGTTTTATAATATAGTTATGTAACAATATGAGGGATGTTTATGGAAAAAATAAAAGTAATTATTGCTGATGACAGTGATTTTGTAAGAGAAGGAATGAAGATTATACTTGAGGTTGATGATGAATTTGAAGTAATTGGATGTGCTGCTAATGGAAAGGAAGCTGTAAGTATAGCAGAAAATGTAAAGCCAGATGTATTTTTGATGGATATACAAATGCCTGGAATGGATGGAATTGAAGCAACAAAGCAGATTGTTGAAAGAAAACTTGGGAAAGTCCTGGTTCTTACTACTTTTGATGATGATGAGCTGGTACAAAAGGCATTGCAGAATGGTGCAAATGGATATCTTGTGAAAAACCATACACCAGAACATTTAAAACAGATGATTAAATCAGTTTATAATGGTACAGGGGTAATGGAAGAATCAATGCTTCTAAACCTTGCAAAGAGTAACGGGCGGGCATCATCTGGATTTAATGCAGGAAGGTATACAGCAAGAGAACTAGAAGTAGTAAAGGCAGTTGCAGAAGGTCTTTCTAATAAAGAAATTGCAGAAAAACTATATATCAGTGAAGGGACGGTAAAGAATTATATTACGTCTATCCTTGCAAAAGAAAATCTTTCACACAGGACGGCGCTGGCGGTTTATTATCTTACAGGAAAGAAATAAAATATACAAATTATAACAGAAACAGCATTTTTCTAAAGCAGGCTTGTCCTGTTATACTATTTGGGACGCAAAAGGCGTGGCATGGGGGATATTATGAAAAAAGATAGAGAAAAATTATTTAAAAATCCAGCGGTTATTGCATTATTAGCATTAATATGCTGTGCATTATGGGGAAGTGCATTTCCATGTGTCAAAGCAGGATACAAGATGTTTGCTATAAGTGGTGCAGGAAGCCAGATACTTTTTGCTGGATACCGTTTTTTCCTTGCAGGAATTTTTGCATTATTTTTTACAAGTTTTATACAGCATAGATTTGTTAAAATAAAAGCATCTTCTATACCATATATTGCAGGCCAGGGTATTTTACAGACAACATTACAATATGTATTTTTTTATATAGGAATGGCACATACAACAGGTTCCAAAGGTTCAGTAATTAATGCTTCAAATGCTTTTTTTTCAATTATAACAGCACATTTTCTTCTTAAAGATGAAAAAATAACTTTAAAGAAAATGACAGGATGTATCACAGGATTTGCAGGAGTTATACTTGTAAACCTTAAATCTGGAGAGATGGGATTAGGTCTTTCTTTGGAGGGTGAAGGGATGATTTTATTGTGCTCGGCTGCTTATGGTATAAGTTCAGTTACCCTTAAGAAGATTTCAGAACGTGAAACACCAGCAGCAATTACAGCATACCAGCTCTTATTTGGCGGGGCTGTCCTGGTAATTACAGGTATGCTGGCAGGAGGCAGTGTACAGGGATTTACAGTACAGTCATCAGCACTTCTTTTATATATGGCATTGCTTTCAACAGTTGCTTTTAGTATATGGGCAGAACTTATTAAGTATAATCCTGTAGGAAGAATTGCTGTATATAGTTTTTCAATTCCTGTATTTGGAGTGGTATTTTCCGCAATATTTTTAAATGAACATGTTCTCTCATGGCAAAATCTTGCAGCATTGGCACTGGTAAGTATTGGCATAATTATAGTTAATTATGCAAAAGAGTAATTATAGTATTTTTCAAAAAAATAATTATAGGAAAGTATTTGTAAATTTTCTTGGAATTATAAACTGGTTATGCTAGAATATATGTTAAGGGAAATGTCATATATTTTAGAAAGGAAGTTATTCACTATGAAGAAACAAAAAACATTGCTTTCAATACTTCTTGCGTTATTGTTGGCGTTTCAAGTTGTGCCAGTTCCAAATAGTTATGAAAACATAACAAACCAGGTAACAGCAGAAGCAGCGTCAAAAAAGGTTAAAATCACAAATGTTCCAACAGGGACACTTACGGTTAAAAAAGGAGAGTCTTTCCAGTTAAAAGCTAATATTGCTTCTTTAAAATGGAAAAGCAGCAATAAAAAAACAGTAACAGTTAATAAAACAGGAAAACTTAAAGGAATAACAAATGGTGTTGCTACTGTTACTGCATCAGCTAAAAATACTAAAGCATCTGTTAAAGTAACAGTTGGAACAAAAGTAAGCAGGGTCAATGTTGTAAAACCTGCTATTGCGCTTGTGACAGGTGGGCAGTCTACAATTAAGGCAGAAGTTTCACCAGCAGATGCTTCTAACCAGACTCTTATTTTCCAGTCTGCGGACAAAGAGATTGCATCTGTATCAAAAGAGGGTGTAGTAACAGCAAATAAAACTGGTACTACAAAAATTACTGTAAATGCGTCTGACGGAACAGAAAAGAAAGAAACAGTTATTGTAACTGTAAGGGCACCTGGAAGCCCTGTACGTCTGCAGGACGATTTCTACCAGGCAATTAATGCAACTATATTAAATGAACATGCCCTTCAGGGAAACCAGTATGAATGGGATGGGTTTAATGAATTACAAAACCGTATTACAAATGATTTAAACAGTCTGCTTGATGAACTTGTTGCCCAAAAAGAACAGTATAAAGAAGGTACAATACAGCAGAAAATCATTAATTTTTATATGCTGGACAGTGATATGGATACAAGGAATAAATTAGGAACAGAGCCATTAAAACCATATATAGATAAAATTGATAATGCACAGACAGTTGCAGAATTTGTAAATGTCCTTGCGGAACTTGGAAAGGCTGGACAGGGAAGTATTTTTACATTCCAGGTTACACAGGATATAATAGACTCTAATAAATATGTACTTACAGATAATGGACCTAGTTATATTTTATCTAAAGAATATATGACTGGTGATGCAAATAAACCAGTACAGCAGGCAGTGCTTGAGTTTATAAAGAAGATTTTTGTTATGGCAGGGGAAAGTGAAGAGAAAGCTTCTGAAATTGCCAACCAGGTATTTAACTTTGAACAGGAGCTTGCTGTTTCTGGCCTGGGAATGGAAGATCGTTATGATATAAATAAAATTTATCATCCTTATACAAAAGATGAACTTAAAAAACTTTATAGTAATTGTGATATTGAAGGGTATTTAAAAACTATTGGTATTACAAATTTTGACCAGTGCATTGTAAGCAGTGAAGAGAATTCTAAAAAGATTAACAGTTATCTTACACAAGATAATCTTGGACTTTTAAAAAATTATACTAAATTTACATTGTATACAGGTTTCTGTGGCTATCTTACAGATGAACATTATAAAGCATTACAGGAACTTAATTTCATTATTACTGGTGCAAAAGAGGATAAGGATAATGACCAGATAGCAAAAGAAACAACACAGAATTTATTTTTCTGGGAGTTTGGGCAGCTTTATGTGAAAAAGTATTTTTCAGAAGAAAGTAAAAAAGAAATTGAAGCAATGACCCAGGACATTTTAAAGACTTTCCGTAACAGAATACAGAAAATAGACTGGCTGTCTGATGCAACAAAACAAAAAGCATTAAAGAAACTTGATACAATGAAAGTGAAAATTGGATATCCTGACAAATGGCCTTCTTATTTTGATGAATTAAATATTGATATGTCTAAAGGACTGGTTGAAAATATAATGAGTATCCAGACTGCTTTAAATTCTGGTATCCAGGAACTTCTTGATTCTGGAACTGTTGATAAGGAAAGCTGGATTATGGGACCACAAATAGTAAATGCTTGTTATAATCCACAGGCAAATGATATTACATTTCCTGCTGCAATCTTACAAAAGCCATTTTATGATAAAGATGCAGATTATGCCCAGAACCTTGGAGGTATTGGTACTGTAATAGGACATGAAATCACACATGCTTTTGATACGAGCGGGGCATCATATGATGAGAATGGTAATTTTGTTAACTGGTGGACACCAGAAGACCTTGAACAGTTTACAGCAAGGGCACAGAAAGTAAAGAATTATTATAATAACATTGAAATTACTAATGGAATATTCCAGAATGGGGATATGACAATTACAGAAAATATTGCTGATATGGGGGCAATGGCATGTGCGCTTGAAATTGCTGGAGATGATAAAAAAGCCCAGCTTGAGATTTTTAAAAGTAATGCTGCTATATGGGCATGTAACCAGACAGACCAGTACAGGGATTATATGCTTACAGCGGATGTCCACTCCAATAATAAAGTAAGGGTAAATGCCATATTGCCACTTTTTGAACAATTCTATGATGTTTTTGGAGTTACTCCAAATGACGCAATGTATGTAGCACCAGAGGACAGGGTACAAATATGGTAATTATAAATATAGATTATTTTAATAAAATATAATAGTACATATATAAAACATTTCCTGGTTTGCCATTTATTTTTAAAAGATTATAAGAGAGGTTGTAAGAATACAGAATGTTCTTATAACCTTTCTTTTTTGTAGAAGTTTAAGAACAAATGTTTATAAATGTGTAGATATCTATATTTTCTTATGTTATAATAAAAATATAGATGACAGAATATTTGTTTATATATTAATCTTCCAGGGGGTGTCTGGAAAGTCAAGATAATATCTGCAGTCCGCTTGACTGGATAGTTGTGAAAAAGGAGGAATATGTAATGGCAGTTGAACAGTACACAGAAAGTTTGACATTAAAAGAAATGAAATGTGTTATTGGAAAGAATCCATTTGGCTATGTCCTTCCGCAAGGTGATGTTTCTAATATATACAAAATTGAAAATTTGCTTAAGAAAGCAGGTGGAAAACCAAAAGAATGTGATATTGAGGATTATTCCCAAGGAGGGAAAGGAAAGGCTAAACCAGAATATATTATAACTTTTGATGATGATATTAATACAATTATAGTTGTAGAATGTAAAAATAGTATTAAAAAACATTGTAGTGGAAATATAAATAAGCCAAATATGTTTGCTGTAGATGGTGTTTTGTACTATGCTAAATTTTTAAAAGAAGAATACAATGTTGTTGCTATTGCTGTAAGTGGGACAACAATCCAAAATATGAAGGTAGATACTTTTTATTGGATGCGTGGACATGATAAATATACAATATTAGAAAAGGCAAAAGATATTATTTTAGAACCACAAAATTATATTGAATTAATAAAAGGAAATAAATTAAAAAAAGCATATTCATTGGATGAAATTAGAAATACTGCGATTGATATGCATAATTCTTTAAGAGAGATTAAAGTGACAGAAGCACATAAGCCAATTTTTATTGCAGGTATACTGATTGCATTAAACGACGGGGATTTTTCAAAAAGTTATTCTATGCTGACATCTTATAAATTAGTAATGCAAAATATACAAAATGCTATAGAAAATGTTCTGATGGATAGTGATATTAAAAGTAACAGGATTAATTATATAAAACAGGTTTTTAGTACCCTCCAGGACAATACAAAGTTTGCTGAAATACCATTAGGGCATTTAAAATCTATTACTTGGTATATTGAACAGTTGGAAATGAAAATTAAACCAATGATGGATTATGCTGATAGTACAATTGATGCTTTAGGAGTATTTTACCATGAATTTATTAAATACTCAGGTGGTGATGGCAGTGGCTTAGGAATTGTTCTTACACCACAGCATTTAACAGAATTTATGTGTGACCTGGCTGATGTAAATAAAAATAGCCGTGTAGTTGACATATGTTGTGGGTCTGGTTCATTTCTTGTAACAGCTATGAATAAAATGTTTAAAAATGCAAACCCAGATGAAGTTGAGAATATACGTAAAAATGGATTATATGGTGTTGAATTTGATGATGGGTTATATACATTGGCAATAGCAAATATGATTATACGCAAGGATGGCAAATCTAATATTTATAAAGGTGATTGCTTTAATATAAGTATTACAGAAGAGCTTAAAAGTAAAAATATTAATATAGGATTAATTAATCCTCCTTATTCACAAAAAGATGTTGTTGAACTGGAATTTGTTGAACATTTGTTAGATATTTTAACAATAGGAGGAACAGGCGTTGTTGTTGTTCCAATGAGCTGTGCAATTGGTACAAAATTCAAAGATGTCAGGGAACGATTAATGAAAAAGAATACATTAAGAGCTGTGTTTTCAATGCCAGATGATATATTTTATCCAGTTGGGACTAATGTATGTGTAATGGTCTGGACAGCACATACACCACATGATAGTACACAGGAAACATTTTTTGGTTATTGTAAAGAGGATGGATTTGTAAAACGGAAAAAGATGGGCAGAATTGATGCTTTGGGAAATTGGGAAAGTATTGAAAATAAATGGTTAAAATTATATAGAAACAAAGATGTTATTGATGGTTTATCTGCAAGACACTGTATTAATTATAAAGATGAATGGTTATGTGAAGCATATATGCAGACAGATTATACAAAGCTTACACAAGATGATTTCCAACAGACGGTTAATGATTATCTTGCTTATTTGGTGAAAAGTGGTGAAGTTTATGAAGACTAAAGTATTTTTGTTAAATAATATTGTAGATATTACTTATGGAAATAAGTTTGACTTAAAAAATATGACTTTTGATAACCCATCTGTTAATTTTATATCCAGAACTGCTTTAAATAATGGTGTATCCGCTAGGGTTGACAGAATTAATAATATTAAACCTTATCCTGGGGGATGTTTAACAGTCGCTTTAGGAGGCAGTATTGGTGCAGCATTTTATCAGGATACTCCTTTTTATACAGCTCAAAATATTGCTGTTATACATTTTAAAGAGAATATTTCTTATCTGGCAAAATTATATTTGTGTCAAGTTATAAAATTTGAAACACAAAATAAATTCAGGGCATTTGGCAGAGAATTAAACAAGCATATAAAAGCAGATTTTACTGTAAAATTACCAGTAAACCAGGATAATTGCCCAGATTGGGAGCTTATGGAAAATTATATGAAATCTTTAAAGTATAAATATATTACAACAAAAATAAAAAATATGCCATTAAACTTAAATACCAGGCTTTGGAAAGAATATATCCTGGAAAATCTTTTTAATTTTTATAAGGGTAAAAGGTTAACAAAAGAAGATATGGTTCCAGGAAATATAAATTTTATAGGGGCAATTAGTGAAAATAATGGTGTAAGGGAAAAAATTGAAACAGATTATTTCTATCCTCCTAATTGTATTACTGTTAATTATAATGGAAGTGTAGGAGAGGCGTTTTATCAATCCCAGCCGTTCTGGGCTTCGGATGATGTAAATGTTTTATACGCTAAAGATTTTTGGAATATGAATAAATATATAGCTATGTTTATTATAACAGTATTAAAAGCCAATAAGTACCGTTTTGGATATGGAAGAAAATGGACTATGGAGAAAATGAAAAAGACTGTAATAAAATTACCAGGCGGGGAAGACGGAATGCCAGATTTTATATTTATGGAAAATTATATAAAATCTTTACCTTATAGTGATAAAATTTAAAAGCCATAGAGCTGGTTATATAAAATATTTATTTTATGTGTTTATACTTGGGGTGTTAATAATTTTTGAGTTTCCCCATTTTTTTAATACACAAGTTATGTAGCTCTGGCAGTTCCAAAATTTTACCAACAAAAAGCCATGTTGCACATGGCTTTGCCTGCATTCCGCTTGGATGGGATACGCAATGGTGCATAAAGCCCCAAATGCTTAAGCAACAGCGTCCCCATAGCAACTGCTTTTTGGTAAAACATTTGGAACTTGCCATAGCAATATAGTTTTTGTGTAATTTAAAAAATGGGGAAACTCAAATAACTTCAATTAGTCTTTTGAAAATATTATAAAAAACATGCTATACTTTAGCAAG
>ERZ778516.1611-NODE-1611-length-16791-cov-13.319192_pt1 | contig 16791 bp, 22 predicted proteins | sample MGYA00510342_ERZ778516 | MGnify/ENA primary metagenome ERZ778516 (study PRJEB29527, sample SAMN07138961) | mouse gut metagenome | material: feces | host: mouse | place: China:Nanjing | collected 2016-01-25 ... | reverse complement strand
CACCCCGTGAAAGTAACGAAACCGGGAAAAACCGGCGAAAAATTTACAGATTTTACTTGCATTCCGGTTATGTCTTTGCTATAATATACAGGCATGATTTGAGGGGGCAGTATGCCCTCAGGAAGGAAACGATGAAAGGAGGACTTTACTGTGAAGGTTAGATCATCGGTGAAACCTATTTGCGAAAAGTGCAAAATCATCAAGAGAAAAGGTAGTATCAGAGTAATCTGTGAAAATCCAAAACACAAACAGAGACAAGGCTAATTTGTAACAGTTGGAGCTCCGGCAGAGGAACTTCAATCGTTTTCTGTGAATGTTAGCACTTGCTGGTTTTTCATATGGCGGCTGCAGTTGAAACACACGGAAGCGTGGGACAACTGATATATATAAAAGACTGAAAGTGGACGATTATTCATTAGAGAGATGTTACCTGAAACCGGGAAGGATGGACGGCGCATGCCGTAAGTACCGGAAAGAGTGGGTCCTTACCCATTTGGGCAGACGGGTGGAATCCGTCATTCGCTGCCTCATTTAGGAAAATATTGTAGTAGAAGAAGATGGAGGAATAATCACAATGGCTCGTATTGCTGGTGTAGATTTACCAAGAGAGAAGCGCGTGGAGATCGGCCTGACCTATATCTACGGAATCGGCAGAGTAAGCTCTAACCGCATTCTGAAGGAAGCAGGCGTGAATCCGGATACCCGTGTCAGAGATCTGACGGATGATGAGGTGAAAAGAATCAGCTCTGTGATTGATCAGACGCAGACCGTGGAGGGGGAACTGAGAAGACAGATCGCCATGGATATCAAGAGACTGCAGGAGATCGGATGCTACAGGGGCGTTCGTCATCGTAAGAGTCTGCCGGTTCGCGGTCAGAAGACAAAGACCAACGCAAGAACCAGAAAAGGCCCGAAGAAGACCGTGGCAAATAAGAAGAAATAACAGATAATAATTGACGATTAGAAAGTAGAAGAAAGTAGGTTAGTTTAGAAATGGCTAGAGTTACGAAAAAAGTGACAAAAAAGCGTATTAAGAAAAACGTTGAACGCGGACAGGCACATATCCAGTCATCTTTCAATAACACGATCGTTACCCTGACCGATGCAGAGGGTAATGCGCTGAGCTGGGCAAGTGCCGGTGGTCTTGGTTTTAGAGGTTCAAGGAAATCTACTCCGTATGCAGCACAGATGGCTGCAGAGACTGCTACAAAGGCAGCACTGGTTCACGGCTTAAAGACAGTAGATGTATTCGTAAAGGGACCTGGTTCGGGAAGAGAAGCTGCAATCCGTGCATTGCAGGCATGCGGCCTTGAGGTGATCAGTATTACGGATGTGACCCCGGTACCGCATAACGGCTGTCGTCCGCCAAAACGTAGAAGAGTTTAATCAGGAGGGTATGAAAGATGGCAATTAACAGAACACCAGTCCTTAAAAGATGCCGGTCCCTTGGTCTGGATCCGGTTTATTTGGGAATTGATAAAAAATCCAAGAGAAATTCTCAGAGAGGAAATAAAAAAGTCTCAGAGTATGGCCTGCAGCTGAAAGAGAAGCAGAAGGCAAAATTCATCTACGGCGTGCTGGAGAAGCCTTTCCGCAACTATTACGAGAAGGCGGACCGCATGAAAGGCATGACCGGTGAGAACCTGATGATCATGCTGGAGACCAGACTGGACAATGTGATCTTCCGCCTTGGCTTTGCAAGAACCCGCCAGGAGGCAAGACAGATTGTTGACCACAAACATGTACTGGTAAATGGAAAACAGGTAAATATTCCGTCTTATCTTGTAAAAGCAGGAGACACGGTTGAGATCAAGGAAAAATGCAAGAGTTCTGACCGCTATAAAGCGATTGCAGAGGCAACCGGCGGCAGACTGGTGCCGGAGTGGCTGGATGCGGACCTTGAGAATCTGAAAGGCCTTGTAAAAGAGCTTCCGACCAGAGATATGATCGACGTTCCGGTAAACGAGATGCTTATCGTCGAGTTGTATTCCAAATAATTGAAAACCGGCAGTTTTGTCACCCAGCATAGAACAGGAGGGGCTTTTTAGTGGTAGTATTTAATAAACCCAAGATTGAAATTGCAGAGATTTCAGAAGATAAAAAATATGGCAAATTCGTAGTGGAACCATTGGAAAGAGGCTATGGCACGACCCTTGGCAACTCCCTGAGAAGAATTATGCTTTCTTCTTTGCCGGGCGCAGCAGTAAGCCAGGTGAAGATTGACGGTGTACTTCACGAATTCAGCTCCATCCCGGGTGTAAAAGAAGATGTAACGGAAATCATTATGAACATCAAGAGCCTTGCACTTCGGAATACCAGCGATTCCGAGGAAGCAAAGACGGCATATATTGATTTCGAAGGTGAGGGTGTCGTTACAGCAGCAGAGATCCAGTGTGATCCGGATATTGAGATTCTGAATCCGGATGTGGTGATCGCCCATCTGAACGGAGGTGCGGACAGCAAGCTTTACATGGAGCTGACCATTACCAAAGGCAGGGGATATGTGAGTGCTGACAAGAACAAGAATGATGAGCTGCCGATCGGTGTGATCGCAGTAGATTCTATCTATACTCCGGTAGAACGTGTGAATCTGACCGTAGAGAACACCCGTGTGGGTCAGATTACCGATTACGATAAACTGACACTGGATGTGATCACGAACGGGACGCTTGCCCCGGATGAGGCAGTCAGCCTGGCTGCCAAAGTCTTAAGTGAACATCTGAGCCTGTTTATTGACCTGTCGGAAAACGCCAAGTCTGCAGAGATTATGGTGGAGACAGAGAGCGATGAGAAGGAAAAGGTTCTTGAGATGAATATCGATGAGCTGGAACTTTCTGTCCGCTCCTTCAACTGTCTGAAGAGGGCAGGTATCAATACCGTACAGGAGCTGTGCAACCGGACGCCTGAGGATATGATGAAGGTCCGTAATCTGGGCCGCAAGTCCCTGGAGGAAGTCCTTGCAAAGCTGAAAGAACTTGATCTGGAACTGAGCCAGAGCGAGGAGTAAAAGGCAGCCGAAAGCCGGCCGGCACGTTCCGGTTCATGCAGTGAACCCGGGAAAGCGCACAGGACCGGGTCATATCAGGCTGACCGATGATTCTGTGCCCGCAGGCGGGCCAGGATGAATGAGAAAAGTTGGAAGCCAGACCCTCTGTCAGTAAGACCGAAGAAGCATGACATGGGGCGCAACGAATGGAGGAAATCAAATGGCAGGATATAGAAAACTGAGCAGAACCTCTTCTCAGAGAAAAGCTTTATTGAGAGGCCAGGTGACCGCTCTGCTGTTTAACGGAAAGATCATTACAACCGAAGCAAAAGCGAAGGAAGTACGCAAAATTGCTGAGCATCTGATCGCTATGGGCGTGAAGGAGAAAGATAACTTCGAGATGGTAAAGGTTACTGCGAAGGTTGCCCGCAAGGACAAGGACGGCAAGAGAGTCAAGGAAGTCGTTAACGGCAAAAAAGTGACTGTTTATGATGAAGTAGAGAAGGAGATCAAGAAGGATCTTCCGTCCAGACTTCATGCAAGAAGACAGATGCTGAAAGTACTCTATCCGGTGAAAACTCCGGTAGAGGGCAAGAAGAAGAAAACGCAGGAAGTGGACATGGTTGCAAAGATCTTTGATGAGATCGCACCGAAATACGTGAACCGGAATGGCGGTTACACCAGAATCGTGAAGATCGGACAGAGAAAAGGCGACGCAGCGATGGAAGTACTGCTGGAGCTGGTATAAACCGGAGGAAAATGATCCTCACAGACGGACGATGCGGTCCGCTGTGGGGATTTTCTTTATAAAATGTATCATAATTGGAGGACAGTAGACATGCTGAATGAACAGATGTATGAATATGGAAGCAAAAGCTCGGTGATTCGGGAACTGTTCGCCTATGGGCTGGAGCGCAGGAAAATCGTGGGAGAGGATAAGGTGTATGATTTCAGCATCGGAAATCCCAGCATCCCGGCGCCGGCAGAAGTCAAGGAGGCGCTTCTGGAACTTCTGGAGGAGCCGGCAGAAGCGCTTCACGGATATTCTCCGGCGGCAGGCGACCCGGAGGTGAGAAAGACGCTGGCGGACTCTGTGAACCGGAAATTCGGCACGCGCTATACGGCGGACAACTTTTATATGACTGTTGGGGCTGCAGCATCGCTGAGCATCATTGTGAAAGCTTTAACAAGACCGGGGGATGAATATATCACCTTTGCTCCGTTTTTTCCGGAGTACGCGGTGTGGGTGGAGACGGCAGATGCAAAGCTTGTAGTTACTCCGGCGGATACGGCAGATTTCCAGATTGATTTTGAAGCTTTTGAAAAACTGCTCAGTCCGAAGACGAAGGGAATCATCCTCAATTCTCCCAACAATCCCAGCGGTGTGGTCTATTCAGAGGAGACGATTCAGAGGCTGTCAGAGCTGCTTGCGAAGAAGCAGAAGGAATACGGGACGTCGATCTATCTGATTACGGATGAGCCTTATCGGGAGATCGTCTATGACGGCATGGAAGTTCCCTTTGTGCCGAACTATTACAAAAATACGCTGGTGTGCTACTCCTACAGCAAGTCTCTGTCTCTTCCGGGAGAGCGCATCGGCTATATCATCGTGCCGGATGAAGCAGATGACGGAAAGAAGGTCATGGCGGCTGTGGCGGGCGCAGGGCGCGCCTTTGGTTATGTGTGCGCCCCGGTGCTGTTTCAGAAAGCCATTGCCCGCTGCGTGGACGTGCCATGCGACGTGTCCGCATATAAAAAGAACCGGGATCTGCTCTACCATGGACTGACGGATCTTGGGTACGAATGCGTCCGTCCCCAGGGGGCATTTTATCTCTTTGTGAAATCTCCGGAGCCGGATGCGAAAGCTTTTTCAGAACGTGCGAAAAAATATGACGTACTGGTGGTTCCGGGCGACAGCTTTGGCTGTACCGGGTACGTGCGGGTGTCCTACTGCGTGTCGGAGCAGACGATCAAAGACGCGCTGCCGGTATTTGCAGAGATCATGAAGGAATATCAGGAGCAGAGATAAGAGCGGAAAGTATTCGTGGACATCCGAAAAATCATTCCGGAATCCGGGTGTATTCACGAAGAAAAAAACGAAGGCTGATCCTCCTGCCTGTACGGCTGCAGCGCACTTTGATAATTTTTTATCATTCTGTCCCGCAGAGACGGCGGGCTTAAGACCTCTGCCTCCGGGCCGAAGGCGAAAAAGTAATTATAAGCCTGATGTTCTGAACAGTAAAATACGTATACTTCGTCCGTGGACCGGGTCTCGTCTTTATCCGGTCTGGAATACAGTCGTGTCTGATAGGATTTTTTTCCGCGGTCCGTAAGCCGTACCCGGATCTCCTCCGGTTCGCCCAGGAGATAGGCGACGGACAGCTTTTCCAGATCCTCCTCGATCTTTGCGATGTCGTCTTTGCTCAGAAAAGCCTGCTGTTTTAAGACGACGGGCTTCTCCAGCCGCGCCATGGAAAAAGAAGCGTCTCTCTTCTGGCTGGAGGCTTCCTCTGCCGTCCGGGTAAAACAGGCCAGATATTCCTGCGTGCAGAGCGGGTCCGGGATGATTTTATACGGATATACAAAAAAGGTCAGCCGTTCTTTGTATACGTATGTCCGGACCTGCATGAGACGGTTCATCCTGCATGCATACTCCACCATTTCATACACTTCTTTTTTGAAGATCCGTTCCCTCTTTATAAAAGGAAGGGCGGCATATTCTTCCAGCAGGCACTTGATATAGGCGCCTGCTTTTTCATGGTAAAATGCTTCTTCTTTACAGTCGTAACACAGATACTCATAATTGGCATTGTTGATATGATACAGTTTACTGACATGTTTTTCTTTTAAATAATCCTGCAGCTCCAGGACTGTTTTTTCTCTTTCATTCCGGAGCATGTGTTCAATGGCAATCCTTTTCGACCGTTCATCCAGCTGCGAACCGGCGAAGAGACGCTCTGCTTCATACCGTTTCTTTAAAAGATACAGCGACAGGGAAGCTTTTGCGCTGTCATGAAAATTCCGGATGATCGTGTTGATGAAGCCTGCCTGCTTCGTAACGGAAAAAGCACGCATGTCATCGGACATCACGATAGAAGCCCGTCTGCTCATGGATATCCGGATTTTCTGCTGGTCGTTGATATAATGAAATCCCATTGGTACCTCCTGCCTGTTTTCTGTTACTAAGACAGTAACATAATTATGGGAAATATTCAATGATATCTTTAAAAAGGTAACACGATAACGGAGCAAACGTTCCGTTGCCATGCTGCCGGAATCATGGCATAATAGAGTACACAAAAAAGTTGATGCAGTGCAGGATACAAAAACGGAATGGAAAACAGGATAAGGAGATGCCGGATGAAAAAAGAAACAGCACGTAACTTTTGGCGGAGATATCTTGGACTTGTGTGTAATGGAGCGTCTTCGCAGTATGTGGAAAATCCGAGCCTGAGTTTTGTCGTGGAAGCGAAGGCGGGAGAATATGACGAGATATCGGACAAAGAGTACGATGTGATGCTGAAAGACTGCGAACAGTTTTCGGCCATATGGCGCAAAGAAGCCCGGCGGGAGGCGGGGGATATTTTTCTTGATGCGCTGCAGATGACAAACATCAGCAGAGAATACCGCGAAAAGCTTGCGGAACTGCTGGCAGCCTGTTCTTTGCATACGGATTATCTTTCGAAAACAGAGTCCTCTGTCAGCAGTGCCCGGCCTGCAGGGAGCAGATCTGACGCTGACCATATGGAAGACTTGCGCAGTCTGTCACCACGGGAGATCTACAATGCGCTCTGCAGGAGAATCCATGGACAGGAGGAGGCAAAAAGAGCAGCTGCCATGATCACGTACCATCACATGAAGGGACGCCGTTCCAACGCGGTATTCTGCGGTCCGTCAGGATGCGGAAAGTCGGAGCTCTGGCGTCAGCTGGCGAAAGATTTTCCGGGAATCGTCCGGATCGTGGACGCCAGCCGCCTGAGCGCAGAGGGCTGGAAGGGAAGCTTTCATCTGCGGGACATTTTCGAAGGAATTCCGGCCGGCGATATCGAAGCCCGCGGCCGGATCATCGTACTTGATGAAGCGGACAAGATCTGCTGCGAGACGGCCATGGGGGCAGGAGGCACCAACTACAATTCTCTGGTTCAGAACAATCTGCTGAAGATGCTGGACGGAGATATCATCGAATTTGGCAATGAAGACAACAGTAGAAAAGCATTTAAGGTGGACTGCTCGCATGTGTCGGTTGTGCTGTTGGGCGCATTTGAATACCTCCTGAAGAAGAAAAGCGAGAACAGAGGAGGGATCGGTTTTGGTTCCGCTTCCCGCATCCGATGCGATTACAGCAATACGAAGATATCCTATGAGGATCTCATTGCCGCCGGGATGCGCCGGGAGATCGCCGGCCGTATCAACCGGATTGTTTTGCTGCATTCTTTGTCGGTATCCGATTACCGGGCGCTTTTGACCGGCCCGATCATGGAGGAGCTGCAGTCCATGGGGCACTGCAGGATCCGAATCGACGACCACTCTGCGGATCTTCTCTCCAAAGAAGCATCAGAGTCGAAACTGGGCGCCAGATGGATGCGGTCTCAGATAATGAATGCACTGGATGATCTCATGTTTGATGATCCGACTGCAAATGAATACACGGTCAATTACCCGACGGCAGAGTAACCGGCATAAAAAAACTCCCATGTTTGTGGGAGTTTTCTGCATGGAATTTTTTCTGTTCAGAGTTTTTCCGGTTCCGGATATTCGACGCCGAAGGTGTCCGCAGTTATGGATTTGATGACCTGCGGCACGATGGGGCGGTCGTTGTAGTCCACATCGACTTCTGCGATTTTATTTACCACATCCATTCCCCCGGTTACTTTTCCGAAAGCCGCATAGCTGCCGTCCAGATGCGGGGAATTTTTGTGCATGATGAAAAACTGGCTTCCTGCGCTGTTGGGATTCATGGCTCTTGCCATGGACAGGACGCCTTCCGTGTGCTTCAGTTCATTTTTAAACCGGTTCTGTGTGAACTCCCCCTTGATGGAGTAGCCGGGGCCGCCCGTGCCGTTTCCTTCCGGACATCCGCCCTGAATCATGAAGTCCTCAATGACCCGATGGAAGATCAGGCCGTTGTAGAACCCCTTTTGTACCAGGCTTAAAAAGTTGTGGACCGTATTGGGGGCGATATCCGGGTAGAGCTCTGCCCGGATGATGCCTCCGTCCTCCATCTCGATTGTGATCACTGGATTCTGTGCCATCTGTATTTCTCCTTTTTGATGTGAATTTCGTTACTTATTCTAACTGATAAAAGGCGATTCGTAAAGAGGGTATTATGTTCAATAAATATGCTCCCTTTTCGGAAAATTCCAGCTGTTTTCCGCGCCTTGATCTGTACCGTCAAATATAGTATGATATAAAAAATATCTTTTGGAGGAGAATAGCCGTGAAAAGGAAATTATACTGTATTGTTTGTCTGTGCAGCCTTGTTTCGTTGATGTTGTGTGCATGTGGAAAAAAAGAACAGGGGAATCCGGTCAGACTGCCGGCTGAAGAGGATATTGTATCTGTTGGTGTTTCGGACGGTGATAAATATGCTGTGTCACCTGATTCAGAAGCGGAAGCTGCAGAATTTATTGGCGAATTTTTATCCATTCTCAAGGATATGGAAATAACCGGTCGGGAGTCGATCAATGATGTACCAGTCAATAAAGATTTTATTACGATCCATATAAATTGCGATGGGGTGGCGGGAACGACTCTTTTTTACTACGTAGATAAAGGAACCGAATACGTGGAACAGCCGTATCAGGGAATTTATAAACCGGCGCCTGCTTTAGGCAATTGCATAAAGGAAATGCTTGCTTCGGCAGACAATACACCGCTCATGATAACGTTTCAGGCGTCCGTAATTGAAAAAAACAATGATGCAGTCACAGTAAAACCGGCAGATGGTTCCCCGGAGCTTGATTCAGCAGATCAGTTTTATATTTCAAACGTATCAAACGAAGAAAATCCTGAATTGCAAATTGGAGATTTGGTAGAAATCAGTTATAATGGAGAAATAATGGAATCCTATCCTGCACAATTAGGCGAGGTCTATAAAATTACCGTGATCGAACAGGCAGGAGAATGAGAAAGGAGGGCGGACTGTGAAACGGGAAGAATATATTTCTGATGAGATGGTTGTGAAACGGGTAAATGAAGCGGTAAGGCTTGAACTGGAAAAGAAGAAAGCCATGGATGTTCCGGCAATTATTTATGATGGAAAGTCACAGATTATCTATCAGGAAAACAGTGATGGAACAAGGGTAGAAGTAGGCAGGAGAATGAGAAAGGGACGTTATAGTGAGCGTGTTGCAAAAAAAGCCTGAAGTAGTTGTTTTTGCCGGTCCAAACGGCTCTGGGAAAAGTACTGTTACTGAATTATTAAAGCCTCCAATGGATTATATCAACGCTGATGAGATTAAAAAATATTTGAAATGCTCCGATTTGGAAGCGGCACAGCTGGCAGAAAAACAACGGGAGGATCATATAAAACAAATGAATTTGATTGAGATCTGCGATATATGTCATATATATGATAATTCCGGAAGCAAACCATTCCGAATATTGAAAAAACGAAAAGAAAAGGTTTTTTATGATGAATGTGAGGAATGGTATTATGAAGATATTCAGACATTGACGGGGATTTGTGATATGGAGAAGAAGAATCTGAACGAATAGAACAATCGAAAACCGTGATGGATGGTAAAGGAAAATGTGGAACGAAACGGATCTGGATCCTGCATTTGCAGAGCGCGATCGATGCAGGAAAGCGGGGCTTCCGGTAAAGATTGCAGAGACAAAACGGCTCCTGATCCGCGAGACGGTGCTGGAGGATGTGCCGAAACTTTATGAGATCCGGCAGCAGCCGGGAATGAGCGATTATGTGGAACCCATGCAGCCAACGCTTCAGGAAGAAATGGAATTTATGGAGGCATACATCCATCATATGTATGCCTTTTACGATTTTGGCCTGTGGACAGTGCTGGAACGGGAAAACGGCAGGATCGTCGGCCGGGCGGGATTATTTCCGTCAAAGTTTCTGGATGAGGGTGTGGAGCTTGGATATATGGTTGCAGCAGAACGGCAGAGAAGAGGCTATGCTCTTGAATGCGGCCGGGCGATTCTTGATTATGCCTCAGATGTACTGGATCTGCCGGAAGTCCATGTGCTGATTCATATCAGAAACCGGGCTTCCATCCGGACAGCTGGAAGACTTGGATTTACAGAGTACGAAATCATACAGAAGAATCGTATGGAATACCGGCATATGATATGGAATCTTCATGCACTGGGAAAAACAGAAGACGAAGTTGTGTGAGACTGATGAAGGAAATAAATTTGCAAAGTACAGAATCATCATCGGATTTTATGAAACAGCCATTGGAGCGGCTGAAAAAAATGATACTGAATTATGGTTCTTTTTCATGTACAGCGGAAAAACTGAAATGGCTGGATATGGAGGAACGATATGAATACTGGCACAGGTCCCATTCGATTTGCATTCAACTGGAGGTTTTTACATTTCCTCAGGATTACAGGATATGGAACCATATGGAGGATGTGTATGTACAGGTGGTTCTGTCTGAGATGGCGCATTATGAAGAGTGGGAACCGGGATTTTGGGACAACATATCGCAGAAGGAAAGAAGAGGGTGTCTGGAAGGTCACATTATGCGGCATCTGTATGAAAATTATGCAACTTTCAAAGAGCTGCGCCTGGTGAAAAGGGACTGGGCTTTTCTTGCAAAGGAAATTCGATTTTTTGCAGATGAAAATAAAGTTCCTTTTTCCAAGCAAAAACAGTATCTGGATCTGTTTGAAAATGCGGCAGTGATCGAACTGGGGGGCCTTTACGCAAGTGACGCTTCTTACTGGGCAGTAAAACACAATCTTTTACTGGTGGTCGACTGTGGATGCTGGGATTAAAGATGAATTGAAATGGTATACAAAAATGGGAGGTAGATTATGATGTCACTGAAAGAAGACATGAGTGGGATCAAATTTCAGTCCAGGTGGTTTGAACGGTGTCTCAAAGATTTTCTGGGGATCAGGGAGCGGAGCATTACGAGTGAGGACGTTCGAGAAATTAAATATCTCTTTGTCTCCACAACGCACAGCTATGAGCTGGGCTTTGCCAAATCCCTGCCTCCTGAGCTGTTCCTGACCTGTGCGTTCCAAGATGCAGGAGATGAATGGGAAACGGAGTGTATCAAGGATACCGGAAAGTATCGGGCTGCCGATGAATTCCTGAAATTCGGCACCTTAAATCTGAAGATTGACCACCAGGTGCGTACGATCAGGCTCAAAGAAAAGATTGAGCGTTTTGAAGCCGATCCTTCCATGGAGTCCTACAGGGTAATGAAAGATTTTAAAAAGAGCGTCAGAAAATATGGTACCCAGGACTGTGACTTTGACGGTCTGGAGGAAGACGAGATAACCTGCGATTATGGTATTCTGGTTCCAGAAGATATTTCCCGGCTGACCAGTCTGGAGGTGCTCCGCCTGATGAGCTGTCAGACAGAGATTCACAGTCTCAGATTTCTGGAGGACCTGCCTGAATTGCGCATCCTGGAGATAGGCGAGGTGTTCCTCAATGACTTGGAAGGTCTGGAAAAACTGATTGGTTTGGAAAAACTGTGTATCTGGAGCAACTGAACATAAAAAGGGAACTGCTTTTCTGACGGGACAGCAGTCTGCCCGGCGGCATTTAAGGAAATCATGGATTTCTTTTTAAATGCAGATGTTGGCATTGCTCAAATGCTTTGTCCAAAGTTTTTCTGCTTGTGGCTGGTCAGAGAAAATATATCAATTCCAATGACGGGATGAAAAGGGAATGATAATATGAGCAGTAAATGTGCAGCTGTGAGGAGGTCGTTATGTCAAAAATTAAATGCAGATGCGGAAATATATTACCGGATATTACGGATCGAATCCGGCATAAGGGATATATCATTTCTGACATGGAAATTTTCGATCTGTTTGATTTTGCGGATGAAATGATTGAGTCCGGCGATCCGGGGAGAGAAGCTCTGGCAATGACGTTCCGCAGAAATGTTGGCGTCGGTGAAAAGTATATTCGGTTAAAGGAAATGTACCAGTGTCCTTTTTGCGGAAGAATGATTATTGAGGACAATTCCGGGGATTTCTGCTTTTTTGCGCCTGAAGAACACAATGAAAAGAATCTGCTGGATTATGGAGCGGAATGTGAGAAAAAGCACATTTGAAATAATTCCTTGATATTTTGCGGGGACATGGTATAATTCTACATAGTTTTCAGAAGGTGTCCGCAGGGCACAGATAAGAGGAGAGCAGTCTATGGTACGGACAGAAGAACTGACGTTCGATTATGAACGGCTGGATGAAGAAGGAAACATCGAGTCGAAAAAGCGGGCGGTGGATCATGTAAGCCTGCATATCCGTCCGGGGAAATTTATTGCAATTCTGGGGCATAACGGTTCCGGCAAGTCCACGCTTGCCAAGCATATCAATGCCATCCTGACGCCTGCCGAGGGGACGCTGTGGGTGGACGGCATGGATACGAAGGATGAACAAAAGCTTTGGGATATCCGTCAGGATGCGGGCATGGTCTTCCAGAATCCGGATAACCAGATCATCGGCACCGTGGTGGAGGAGGACGTGGGATTCGGCCCGGAGAATCTGGGCGTGCCCACAGATGAGATCTGGACACGGGTGGAGGAAAGCCTCAGTGCGGTAGGCATGCTGAAATACCGCCATCATTCGCCCAATAAGCTGTCCGGCGGACAGAAGCAGCGGGTGGCCATTGCAGGCGTCATGGCGATGCATCCCAGATGTATCGTGCTGGACGAGCCTACGGCCATGCTGGATCCCAACGGACGAAAGAGCGTGATCCGGACGGCGCAGAAGCTGAACCGGGAAGAAGGAATCACGATCATTCTGATCACCCATTATATGGAAGAAGTGGTGGAAGCGGATCATGTATTTGTGATGGATGACGGAAGACTGGTCATGCAGGGAAGCCCAAGAGAGGTGTTTTCGCAGGTGGAAGCATTAAAGAGACTGCGCCTGGATGTGCCTCAGGCGACGCTGCTTGCCTTTGAACTTCAGAAAAGAGGGCTTCCGCTTCCGGACGGAATCCTGAGTAATGAAGAACTGGTGGATGAATTATGTCAATTAAAGTCAAAGATGTAAATTATATATATGCAGAAGGTACAGCCTATGAGATTCATGCGCTGAAGGACATCAATCTGGAGATTCCGGACGGACAGTTTGTGGGGCTGATCGGACACACAGGATCCGGCAAGTCCACGCTGGTCCAGCATCTGAACGGGCTTGTGAAAGCGACCAGCGGAAGGATCTATTTTAATGGAAGGGATATCTATGGAGAGAATTTCTCCATGAAGGACTTGAGGAGCCAGGTCGGGCTTGTATTCCAGTATCCGGAGCATCAGCTGTTTGAGATCGATGTGCTTTCGGATGTGTGTTTTGGTCCGAAGAATCTGGGCTGTTCTCAGGAGGAAGCAGAGAAGAAGGCGAGAGAAGCGCTGCGTATGGTGGGGATGGGAGAGGAATATGAGAAGCGTTCCCCGTTTGATCTGTCCGGCGGACAGAAGCGCCGGGTGGCGATCGCCGGAGTTCTTGCCATGGATCCGCAGGTGCTGATTCTGGATGAACCGACTGCGGGACTGGACCCCAAAGGAAGGGATGAGATCCTTGACCAGATCGGACTTCTCCAGAGAGAGCGGGGGATTACGGTAGTCCTTGTTTCCCACAGCATGGAAGATGTGGCCCGTTATGTGGACCGTATCATCGTCATGAACCATGGGGAGGTGCGTTTTGACGGAACGCCCAGGGAGGTTTTCCGGCATTACAGAGAACTGGAAGAGATCGGACTGGCGGCCCCGCAGATGACCTATCTGATGCAGGGGTTAAAAGAGAAAGGCGCAGATGTGGATACGGATGCGACAACCATAGAAGAAGCAGCGGATGCCATTGTACAGTGGCTGAAGAGCAAACAGGAGTGATTCCATGATTCGAGATATTACACTGGGACAATATTATCCCGCAAAATCCACGATTCATAAGCTGGACCCGAGGGTAAAGCTGGTAACTACCATTGTCTTTATCATCTCGCTTTTTGTGGCGAAAGGAGTCGTGGGGTATGCGATAGCCAGCCTGTTTCTTGCCATGGTGATCCGGATGTCCAGAGTTCCGTTCAGCTATATGACCAAAGGGCTGAAAGCCATTATTATGATTCTGATGCTGACCGTCCTGTTCAACCTGTTTTTGATAGACGGGGATTTCGTACTGTGGCGGTTCGGATTTCTCCGGATTACGGATAAAGGTCTGAAGACGGCGGTTTTCATGGCGGTCCGTCTGATCTATCTGATCCTGGGGTCTTCGATCATGACGCTGACTACAACGCCGAATGATCTGACAGACGGTCTGGAGAAGCTGCTGGGACCGCTGAAAAAGCTTCATGTACCGGTCCATGAGATCGCCATGATGATGTCGATTGCTCTCCGCTTTATCCCGATCCTTCTGGAAGAAACAGATAAGATCATGAAGGCGCAGATTGCCCGCGGAGCAGATTTTGAGACGGGAAACCTGCTTCAGAAAGCGAAAGCCATGGTACCGCTTCTGGTGCCGCTGTTTATCTCTGCTTTTCGCCGGGCCAATGACCTTGCCATGGCCATGGAGGCCCGCTGTTACCACGGCGGAGACGGCAGAACAAAGATGAAACCGCTTCACTATGAAAGCCGGGACAGGATCGCTTATGCCGTTGTGTGGGGATATTTTCTGCTGATGGCCGCCGCCGGATGGGCTGCGTCTTTTTATGCGGTCATGTGGCTGTAGAAAGGATTTCCGGAATGAAACGTGTGAAACTGGTCGTTGCCTACGACGGCACGAATTACCGCGGATGGCAGATTCAGAAAAATGGCGATACAATCGAATCCATGCTGAACCGGGCGTTGAAGGAGCTGACCGGTGAAGAGATTCATGTCATGGGAGCGAGCAGGACGGATTCGGGAGTCCATGCCATGGGGAATGTGGCGGTCTTTGATACAGAGGCAAAGATGTCGGCGGATAAATTTGTTTATGCACTGAACCAGCGTCTTCCGGAGGATATCCGGGTACAGCACTCCTGCGAGGTGGCGCCGGATTTTCACCCCCGTTATCAGGAGACGGTGAAGACCTATGAATACCGGATTCTGAACCGGCAGTTTCCGCTGCCGGCATATCGGCTGAACACATACTTTACCTATTATACACTGGATGCGGACCGTATGCGCCGGGCAGCTGCATATCTGACCGGCGAGCATGATTTTAAAAGCTTCTGTGCGGCGGGCGCTCAGGTAAAGACAACGGTCCGGACCGTTTATGATCTGCAGGTGCAGAAGGACGGCGATCTGATTACAATCCGGATTACAGGGAACGGCTTCTTATACAATATGGTACGGATTATTGCGGGTACCTTGATGAAAGTCGGAAATGGAGAATGGGAACCGGAATATGTGGAAGAGATACTGGATGCAAAAGACCGGAGGATGGCAGGGCCGACAGCGCCGGCAAAGGGCCTGACGCTGATGGAGATTCTGTTTCAAGGAGAGAGCCGTCTGGCAGGACTGTCCGGAAGTTCTTCGGAATAACGGAAAAACCTTGAAAAACAGCCGAAAATTGCATATTTTCCGCTTGACACACACGGCCTTGTGTCATATAATATAAAACTGTGACGACGCGAGAAAATGTCCGATCCAAAGCCCCGGTAAGACATTTTTACGTATATATATTTCCGGCATTCATTGCCCGGAAAGTCTGATAAACGGCATAAAACCGACGTTGTTCCGCAGGGAAGAATTCCATGCCGTTTATATATGATTCAGTCGATTTAATTTTAACAGGAGGTACACCTATGAACAGTTTCATGGCTAATCCAGCGAAAGTGGAAAGAAAATGGTACGTAGTTGACGCTACCGGATATACATTAGGCCGTCTGGCTTCTGAAGTAGCAAAAGTGCTGAGAGGAAAGAATAAACCTGTATTCACTCCTCACATTGATACAGGTGATTATGTAGTGATTGTAAATGCAGAGAAGATCAAAGTAACCGGCAAGAAGCTGGATCAGAAGATTTACTACCATCATTCCGAGTATGTCGGCGGTATGAAAGAGACGACTCTGAGAGAGATGCTTGCAAAGAAACCGGAGAAGGTTGTTGAACTTGCAGTAAAAGGCATGCTTCCGAAAGGACCTTTGGGAAGACAGATGTTCACCAAACTTCATGTGTATGCTGGTCCGGAGCATCCGCATGCAGCTCAGAAACCAGAAGCACTGACATTTTAACAGGAGGTAGAGATCATGGCTAAGACAAAATTCTATGGAACTGGAAGAAGAAAAAAATCCATCGCCAGAGTATATCTGGTACCGGGAACCGGTAATATTACAGTAAATAAAAGAAGCATCGATGATTATTTTGGGCTGGAGACCCTGAAGGTGATCGTACGCCAGCCGCTGGTAGCAACAGAGAATGTTGACAAGTTTGATGTACTGGTAAATGTACATGGCGGCGGCTATACCGGCCAGGCAGGCGCAGTCAGACATGGGATTGCACGTGCACTGGTACAGGCGGATCCGGATTACAGACCGCTTCTGAAGAAGGCAGGCTTCCTGACCCGTGACCCGAGAATGAAAGAGCGTAAGAAGTACGGCCTCAAAGCCGCTCGCCGCGCGCCCCAGTTCAGCAAGCGATAATCGGCTGTTCAAACCGTATCAAAATTGCTCAAAAACC
>ERZ778516.1607-NODE-1607-length-16800-cov-11.340878_pt1 | contig 16800 bp, 30 predicted proteins | sample MGYA00510342_ERZ778516 | MGnify/ENA primary metagenome ERZ778516 (study PRJEB29527, sample SAMN07138961) | mouse gut metagenome | material: feces | host: mouse | place: China:Nanjing | collected 2016-01-25 ... | reverse complement strand
GAGTTCTTTGGAACACCAGTATTTTCAAGGGCTGTGAATTTCCGAGAGTACTCGACAAGAAAAAGGAGGTGAAAAGAGACGGAAAAGAAAAAACTAATTAAAAGGGCTGAACAATGGGAGCAGCAGTCAAGAGAAAAGCCATTGTACGGTTATCCGAGAAAAAGTCCAGAAATAGCAGAGACATCCGTTGCCATAATCAAAGCAATATGTGAACAGGAAAACGTAACGCCATTTATAGCGAAATATGCGTTGAAAATGGCAGCGGAAATCATTGAGGATGAATCACAATATGATGCTATTTTATAGATTCCATGAAAGCATCATAGAAAACAAGCAAAAGGAGGCGGTGAAAAAATGATTTGTGTTCCGGCAGAAATAGAGATTGATGACAAGAGTATTCTTGCACAGATGGAGTGTGTTACAGATGCACAATACAAACTTGAAAATGAAATGGATAAACTGCGTAAGATGATTCTTTCGACAAAGGCAAAAGAAAAAAAGGAGGTGAAAAAAGAGGATGGCAAAAATCAAGGGAAATAACGGAGGAACAACTATTGAGAGGATAGTCGATTTTGGCACGGACAAACATGAATATCAGCAAATAAGAGTGACGGCATATTGCGAGGGAACGGCGACACCGGATGAAGTAAAGCAAATAGCAGAAGTTATTGAAAAAGCGAGAGACGAAATCAAAAAAATTGTGGAGGAGTGGTGATTCTCCTCCACATGGCACTATTTGAGATTGTGGACATGATTTGAAAATTCAGCAGTCTCAACGCAAGCCTTGATTGCGGATGCAAGAAGTATTTCAAATTCTTCTTTTGTTAAGTCAGACACTTTTGAGAATTTAATGTCGCTATTTTTAAACGCATTTGCAATCGCACTTTTAAAAATGTCATGATGCACAGACAAAGTCCTCACCTCCTGTCATTTATAAGATGGTCGCACATTTATTATATGGCAGGAGGGGCAGCAGGACAAGCAAAAGGAGGCGGTGACGGTGGAAATCGGACGAATATTGCCGACCGAGGCTGCGATGATTCTGAATGTATCACCGCAATTTGTCCGGATAGCAATGCAGCAGGGCAAACTACCAATCGGAACGGCGATAAAAATGTCCTCAATATGGACTTATCATATATCGGAAAAATTGCTTGCAGATTATTCCGGAAAGGATATTGAAAAAGAAATAGAACAAATCAGAGGAGGCGGAACTTATGACAAGAAGTGAGAAAAAACAAGTTATTGAGAGTATGGCGGAGCAGTTTATGAGCGTAGGTGACAATGAGGGTAAATCAATGATTATCATGGTTATGTCTGCGTATATGGAGGGGGAAAGCAGCGGGCAAACAAGAGGAACGTGCAAAATGGGAACGTCAGCAGAGGAAACCGGAGCTTGTGGCACAGTGTTTCTAGTATGCCGAAACGGGGCAGCAGTCGCCCCGTCAATGACCGGATGGCGACCGGACATTCTGACGATGGCAAGCCGAGAGACAAAGTCAGTGATACCGTGAAAACATGGCAGCGGGTGAACCATGCTAGAGAGTTCATAGTCGGATGACAGGTTTTTCTTGATTTTTTAAGGAGAAAAATCAAAACACGGTAGACATCGCCGGGATAGAGGTGAGTGTTTTGAACAGACAGAGAGAACCGCCAACAATAACAAATCAGAGAGGATGTAAATAGGGAGTTATTGCGAAAGTATGGATTATAAAATGTCTTATATTAACGGAAAAAACAGAAGAGAACATAGGATTGTTATAGAAAAAGCAGTCGGGAGAGAACTTTCGGAAGATGAAATAGTTCATCATATTGATGGAAACAAAAGAAATAATCGTATTGACAATTTAGAAATAACAACAAGAAGTATTCATGCAAAAACTCATTTTGCACAGATTGACAGGAGTAAACCTGTTGTTCAAATGAGCAGGAACGACACTTTTATAAAAGTATGGGAATCAGCAAGAAAGGCATCAGAACAAACAGGAACTCATTATACAAGTATTTCAAAATGTTGTCATGGATTTTTAAAAATCGCTAATGGATTTAAGTGGAAATTTTTGGAGGATGAAAGTGATTGATATAAGTGGAACGAAAATGGATTTGGAGAATTTTAAGAACGCTTATATTTATTGTGACTGCATGGACGGGATGAAACAGTTCCCGGACAAATATTTTGACCTTGCCATTGTAGACCCGCCCTATGGAATCAAAGTAAAAAATAACATGGGGCGGAGGCATGGCACAAAGAAAAGCAATTATCCGAAAGCGTATTGGGATAAAGTCGCCCCGCCTCCGGAGTATTTCATGGAACTATTCAGAGTGGCAAAACATTCAATCATATGGGGCGGAAACTATTTTGACCTCCCTCCGACGAAATGTTTTGTCATATGGGATAAACCGGATAAGCCTGAAAACGTGACGTTTGCGATGTGTGAATATGCGTGGACGGATTTTGATATGACTGCAAAGATATTCCGGAAATATGCAAAAGATGACTGCCGGATTCATGCCACGCAGAAACCAGTTGATTTATATATGTGGCTCTTGAGGATATTCGCAAAAGAGGGAGACAAGATTCTTGATACACATGTCGGGAGCGCATCGAGCCTCATTGCCTGTCACAAGATGGGATTTCAATATGTGGGGTTTGAGTTAGACAAATATTATTATGACCTCTCAAACAAGAGGCTTGAGCAGGAAAAGGCTCAAATGTCACTTTTTGATTTTATGGGGGGGTAGTACAGAAACGGAGGCAAGACAGAGTGAAATTGATTTACATATGTTCACCGTATCGGGCGGATGATGACGCAATCTTGCAGCGGAATATTGAGTATGCAAGGGAATTGACAAGAGGTGTATTGCTGCAGGGCGGTGTTCCGGTGGCGACACACCTCTATATGACGCAATGCCTAGAGGAATCCATTGAGGAGGAAAGAAACATCGGACTGGCAGCAGGGCGGGAAATCCTCCGGAGGTGCGATGTGGTTTTCGTTGGTGCGAAATATGGTATTTCCTCCGGGATGAAAGCGGAGATTGAATTTGCAAAGAAAAATAATATCCCGGTCGTGTTTAATGAGGTGATGCGGGAGGCAACTTGAGGACAAAAAAGACGGCTATTGCGAGTAGCCGTCCGGTCTCAATCACGGTGTCATGTATGCGATTGATACTATAAATATTATAGCAAATCTGACACCGGAACGCAAGCGGTATTTTCTTTAAAAGACCGCAAAAATAAAGGGTTTTCGGAGGGTTTACCGACCTTGTAATGGATAGTAACAAGTCTACGAAAACCGGGATAGAGGACGGTGTCAGATGGAGCGGAAAGGAAAGACAGGAAAGAGGAAAAAGAGGGGGATGAATTTCATCCCGTATGACTATGAGGCAGCATTTAACAAAGCATTGGGGGATTTGCATGAGTGGATTGTTGAGCAAATGTTCTCCCACGGAAAGAAAATGGTGTATGCGCTCAAGGAGATAAAGGCGGGGGAGCAGTTTGAGGTTGAGATATATCCGCAGTTCAAAAGTATGGATGAAGTACCGGAGGAGGGGCGGAGCATCAAGAGGGATAATTCAAGGGCTCAAAGGAATCTGAACGATAAGAACGCCCGGAAATATGTTGAGAGGCTAATCAACCGCAATTTCGGTGATAAGGATTTATGGATAACGCTGACCTATGATGACGCTCACCTCCCTCCGGATGGGGATATTGATGCAGCAATCAAGAATATGCAGAATTTCATCCGCCGGGTGAACTATCAGAGGAAAAAGCGGGGATTGTCAAAAGCAAAGTATGTCTATGTAACGGAATACAATGAGGCTGCGGAAATCCGGTGGCATCATCATCTAGTGATGGATGGTGCGCTTGACATGGACACGGTTGAAAAGTGTTGGGGGCAGAGCAGCAGGAACGAGGTGAGGAGGCTGCAAAAGGACGAAAACGGTCTTTCCGGGATGGCAAACTATATCGTCAAGGAAAAGAAAAGAATCCGGTCGGAAAAACGGTGGAACTCCTCTCAAGGTCTCATAGACCCGGACATCCGGGTTGTCCATTCAAAGCAGCCGGAAAAGGGGAAAGGCAGCTATAAGAAGATAGGGAAATATGTTGACGAAATGGTGAAGAATCAGAACGTCATTGAGGGGCAGATGAAAAAGTGGTATCCGGATTTTGATTTCAAGGATGCAGCAGTCTACTACAACGATTTTAACGGCATGTTTTATATACATGCACGAATGAGGAAAAGGAGGTCACAGACGAATGACGAGAGGGCAGAGGGAAAGACATAAAAGGACGTGCAGGAGGTTCATTCTTGCGGTTTTGGTCGTTATAGTGGCAATTATAGCCACGGCAGCGGTAAAAGGCAATACGGGGCAGCAGGAGGGGCAGGAACGGGCGGAAATCATTGAGACGGGGGTTCAGCTTGAGGCGGAAAAGCGGGTGGAGGCATCCGGCATCAGCAAGGCAGCACCGCCGGACAGATACGCCGTCTTTGATGGCATGTCAAGGGATTGGGGAGACGAGGCGGAGGGGTTCGTGTTTTATGAGATTCCTCCGGGATATGAGGAAAACGGCGGGTATTTCCCGGAAATCATGCAGGTATATACATATTGCCTGTGCAAGCAGGAGGGCGTGAGTTATCCGCTCATAGTGGCGATGATTGAGAGGGAATCCGGATATAGGTTTGACTGCATCGGTGATGATGGCGGGTCGTCCGGATATATGCAGATTATGGAGGTTTACCATGCTGACCGGATGGAGGAGTTGAATTGCACCGACCTCATGAATCCATATCAGAACGTGCGTGTCGGAATTAGTCTCATGAAAGACCTCATTGAGAAATACGGAACGGTTCAAGATGCGCTTGCAGCTTATAACTACGGTGAGACCGGGGCGAGACGGCATTTGTGGAGCAAAGGGATATATGTCTATGAGTATAACGAGGGCATCATGAGGCGGATGCGGGAGATTGAGGAGGAACTAAGGGAATGAATGTAAAACGGATTCTTGAGCGGTTGTCGTGGATGTTCAAGGTCAAGGGTTGCCGTCATGTATGCCTGTTTTGCGAATATTACGACATGTGCAGGGCGGACGGAATACCGGAAAAGGAGGATAAGGTCAAATGAATATGAGATATGCAATGAGGAGCGAGGACACGGAACAAATCAATGTCGTCCAGTGGGCGGAATGGAACGCCGGGAAATATCCGGAATTGAAGTGGCTGCACCATGTTCCGAACGGTGGCAGCAGGAACAAACAGGAGGCGGTGAAGTTCAAGCAAATGGGTGTCAAGGCGGGCGTGTCTGATTTATGCCTCCCGTACCCAAAGGGGATATATTGCGGGTTATACATCGAAATGAAGTACGGGAACAACAGGCAGCAGCCGACACAAAAGGAGTTTCTTGCGGACATGGCAGCAGCGGGACATTTTGTTGTGACGTGCTATTCGGCGGAGGAGGCGACGGGGGTCATTGAGGAATATTGCAAGCTGCCGGGGAACATGCAGGGCGAGGAGTTCAAAAGGGTGTGCGTGATGGCGGGAATCAGCGTCAAAGACCGGAGCATGAGTTTTCCGAACAATAGCATCTTGAAAGATGGCAAGGTCAAGGGAGGCGGTGTGTGATGACGTTGGAGGATTTCGTCAAGGTGATTGAAAATTCGGACAGATTGAGGATTCTCCAGGACGGGAAAGAGGTATTTGTCGGTTTTTTAGCGTTGTTAGTTCCGATTCACGGGCATGGAGGGCATGAGGTATATGAGAGCATCCGGAGGGCGGAGGTCAAGAAATTCAGAGCCGTTCCGGAGATTCGTCATAAGAAGTGGGAAGAACTCAACCTCATGAGACCGTTGCAGCCGGAGGAAACGCCGGAATTTAGTTTCAGTGACCTGCAGATGTCTTTATACTACACATTTTATTTATGACGGGAGGTGAGGTCATGAGGACGACGGGAATGATTGCGGGAGCGGTCATCATCGGAACACTGGCAGCAGTCGCCGGATTTGCGTTCGTGCTTTACAAGGTCGGTGAGGATATGAACATGTATAGATGCGGATGCGGGCAGCAGGACAGAGGATTTTGAGAAAACAAGAGGACAGGAGGAAAGAAACCATGAAAATTATTGCGGTGATGTCACCAAAGGGAGGAATCGGCAAAACAACGACCGCCGATTCAATCGCTTATATTTTGGGCGAGGAACATGAAAAGAGGGTGCTTGTGCTTGACGGAGACCCGCAGGGAGACACCTCAAAGACATTCGGATGCTATGAGCCGGAGGGGATAGGAATGAGTGAACTGCTTGAGCGTCATGTGTGCGTTGGGGGAGATTATCACACGTCGGAACTAATTAAGGCGACGGAGTATTCACACATTGACATGATTCCGGCGAACGGGTATCTCATGAAAACGGATATGAACCTGCTCATGAAACAGGAGGAGAACCAAGTCACACGGCTGCGCGATGCGCTGACGGAGGTATCGGGGGCATATGATTATTGTATTTGTGACTGCGGACGGTTGCTTGACATGGTCGTTATCAACATTCTTTTGTCCGCATCGCTTGTCATCGCCCCGGTCAAGGTCGGCGGGTATGAAAACGAGGCTCTCCACAATTTAGAGGAGCAGGTCGAGAACCTCCGTGAGTTCAATCCGGAAATCCGGATAAAAGGAATAATGACGATGCGACAGAAAAACAAGACCTCTCTTGAGTTTGAGGAATGGTTGCGGGAGGCATCCGGATTCGATATGTTCATTACTCCGGTTCGGCGGTCAATCGTGGTCGAAAAGGCAACAATCGGGATGACCGTTCTCCCGAAATTCTCCCGAAACGGGATTGTGACGCAGGACTATCGAGAGATTGTCCGGGAACTTTTGGAGGAGGTGTAAACGAAAGTTTTGAAATGTGAGACGGTAAGTGAGGAATATATTTCAAATTGCATGATTGAGGCAATAAAAGCAAAAATCCATAATTCAAGTGTAAAAATATATTTTTGCAAACCACGCATAACAGAAAATGGAAACTTTCAAATGTGTCATTTTATGTGGAGCGATGGGAAACACAGTTATGATTTTTCGGATTCTGATAATGATGGGAAAAGATGGTACAAGACATTGCTATTTAAAGGCAGTATAAGAAAATTTGACAAGGATTTTGCAAAAGAATACTCAAATTATAGAAATCGAAAGAAAGGAGGCAGCAGGGCATGAAAAAGATAATGCAGACTGCACCGTGTAGATTTTGCGGTCAGATGGTTCAGTTTGAGGGCGAGGCGGATTTGACAGACCCGCAAAAGGAAGAACTGGCGACTATGACATGCGCATGTGACCGGGCGGTTGAGTATCAGAAAGAAAAGCAGCGGAAAGAAAAAGCATTGAAAAATGTTTCCGTGCTTTTCGGAGAGGATGCAGCATCGGAGAAAAGAATCGGAGAGGGCATTGTGAACATCCTGCGGGCAGCAGTTGAGGAGATTTATTCGGGAGGGTTGGCAAAGGTCACATTGAACCTAAGAGGAGGCGTTAAAGCCTCTATTTCACAAAATAGCAAAGGTGAGATAAACGTCGAGCGGACGGAAACCAAAAAGCAGAAATTGACGGAATAAAGGGAGGATGATGCAGTGTGACGGAACGGGAGATTTGCTTGTCATACCGGGAGGCGAAAAACCGAGACATGCAGTTGCAGGTATTGGCAGAATTGAACAGTATGAGCCGGGTGAGAATCATCGGAATACTTGTAAAAAATGGCGAAAAGGTGTCCGACAAGGTGACAAATCAGCTGTATAAGCGGTTGGACGTTTTGGATGCACAAATCTCCGAGAGAGAACGGGAATATCGTGAAATCGTGCAAGCATTGAACGGAGGTATGTAAATAAATGGATAAAAGACCGAGGAGATCGGACGGGTCGTTATATCCAACGTGTGAAACGTGCGGAATATTGCCGGACACATGCAAGGGATTTTGTATTTTTCAGAGAATAGCGCAAGAGGCAGAGCAGGAAATGAACAGGAGGAAAGCGGATGGCGAATCTAAAAATATTTAAAGTTGATGATTATTCGTGGTATGTGGCACATAACCTCATGGAGTTCTTGAATTGGTATCATAAGAATGTGAACAGCATTGAGACGGAGGAGGATTTGCAGCAGCTTGAAATTACAGAACCGGAGGACGGTCACATGTGGAGCAATACGAATATTACTCCGGAGGACATTAAAGAGTTAGGGGATTATGACGAGTGCTGCCGGGGCGGTGTTGGCGACCTTAAAAGAATGAGCGACGGGGAAATCTATAAAATGCAGTCGTTTGCGGATGTTTTGGGAGACGAGGACATCAAAGAGCCGTATGAAATCGCCTCAACGGAATGGTGAGGTGATTCGGGTGTATGTGTGGAAAAATAACGGAAGTACATATGAACATATGGGAGCAAACATTCAGAAAAGCATTAAGATTGACCGGGAGACGCTTGACATCATAAACGGATGTAGCGGGAGGAGCTTTTCTGATAAAGTGCGGAATATGGCGAAAGAGTATCGGGAAATGAAACGAAAGGATTCATGAATAAAGTAATACAAATTCCGGAAAAGGCATTACTTTTCCGGTCAAAGGATTGGAGGAATAGTCATGGCAACGGGATTCAGCGTCATGGACGCATTAAATAAAAACAGTAAAGCGGGGATTGATGAATCTCCGAAAGCGAGATTCCGGACAAAGGATATTTCAATTTTCAAGATGTACCGGAATGATATGAACTTTTACAAAGTGGCGGATATTGAGGAACTGGCGGGAGACATCCTCATTCACGGGTTGAAACAGAATCTTGAACTTGTATATGAACCGTGTGAGGTTGGCGAGTATAGAATCATTGCGGGTGAAAGACGGTGGGAGGCTCTCAAATTACTTGTCAAAAAAGGATATAAAGAATTTGAGATTGCGACGTGTAAGCTGACGACACCGCAGGATGCGGACGAGGAGCAGGTCGAGATTATCAGTGCGAACGCATACCGGACAAAGAGCATCGCCGACACCATTGAGGAGGAACAACGTCTCAAGACCTCCCTTGAGCGGATGCGGGCAGCAGGAAAGCAAATCAAAGGGTATGACTTGAACTCCGGGAGGCTGCGGGATGTCATCGCCTCTATGCTGCGGATGTCAAAGACAAAGGTTGCACAGATTGAGAGTGTAAGCAATAACTTGATTCCGGAATTTAAAGAGAAATTGAACAAAGAGCGTCTCACGTTCTCTGCTGCCTATGAATTGTCGGGGATGACCGAGGAGCAGCGGGAGGCGTTGGCAGCTTATGAGGAGACTGGGGAAATCACACACAAAGATGTCAAGAACATGAAAGGAGAAAAGGCAGCAGGGCAGCAGGATTCCAAAGAACCGGAGCATGTGTCGGAATCTGACACGGGGGAATATATGTCATATGAGGAGGCAGCAGTCAACTATGGCATGAATCCGCCGGAGGAATTAGAAACAGAGGGAGAGAATTGGGAGCGGTCGTCACAATCCGGATATGAGGAGAGCCAGGGCGGAGATTATGAGACACCGCATCCGGAGGGAATCACATCAATCTGCTATTCATGTACGGAATATGAGACCTGCAATGTCAAGACCGGAACATGTACGAAATGCGACCAATACAAGAACCGGGCGGAGGCGTACAAGACCGAGGAGCAGAAATATTCCGAGGAGCAAGACAGAATTGACCGTGAAACGAAAAAGAAACTCCGGGAAATGCAGCAGGACGAAAAGATGAACAATCTCCCGTCGGATGCATCGGAGGGCGGTCAAAAGATTCATCAAATCCGTTTGTCATCAAAGTATTTCGATGATGTATGCAGCGGGAAAAAGAGTTTTGAGTTCCGCAAGAATGACCGCAATTATAAAGTTGGGGATATTCTTGAAATGACGGAATTTAAAGACGGCAAAAACACCGGGCGGATGGTGAGGGTGATTGTTACATACTTCCTTGATGGATTCACCGGAATAGAGGACGGTTATTGCATATTAGGAACATCGCTTGTGAATAAAGACGGAGAACCTCTCGACCGGGCAGATATAAAACAGATTATCGCAGATTTGCGGGCAAATGGAGACGGCTGCATTGACGGAGGCGAGGAATATATCACGATTGAAAAAGCGGTCGGAATAGTGATGGAGAACGGCGAACATGAATAGGGGCGAATGGGTGAGGCTCAACACATGTAAATTCTGCATAGGGTCTCACCTGCACACATGCAGCGGGTATGATTGCTGGACGGCAGCAAAAGAGGCAGAGGAATATTTTGACAAAATGGAGGCAATGGAGAAGAAAAGGAGAGGAGGCAGCAGGACAATGAATAAAACCGCATTAAAGGCATTATTTATCAATGCAAAGTCGGTCGGGGCAAGATATATCGGAATGAGGCTCACACAAACAGGAATTGAAAAACCGGAGTTTCATATCACGCAAAGAGAGAATTTCGACAAGATGTTTGAGTATTTCATGAAAATGTATGATGATGATTTGATTTCCCTCACTAACAGGGAAATCAAAATCACGGGAATCGCACAGGGGAACACATTTGAGGATATTGAATTTCAGTTGTGCGATGTCGGCGTTGATTGGAAACAGCCGATTTCGGATGCAATCGAAAAATCATACAATAACATGATTTCAGAAACGCCCCCGGCATCCGAGGAGGAAAGGTTGCGGTGTGAGGCGATGAAAGAGGCGGTCAAAGGGATGTTCCTCAATGAGAGCCGGACGGCAGCAGAGGCAAGGTTCATATTTGACAATATTGAGAAGTATGAGGAACTTTTCGACATTTGCATGAATGGCGATGACATTGAGTTCAAGAGAGGCTTGATAGAATTGCAACGCCTGCAGAATGAGTATATCCTGCGGGAAGAAAAGGACGAATAAAGGAAAGAAACGGAGGAATCAGAGTGGAAAAGGAAAAAGAACAGACGGTCATCGGAAAGACATATCTGTATCTTGAGAATTACCGGGAAATGGAGCGGTATATCAATGATGCGGTGTCGGAGGTCTCACAGATTCCAGATATAGACAAATATAACATATCGGCAGAAAAGGCGTTCTTACAGTCAATTAAAGAATGTAAGGCGGAGACAATAATCTTGTATTACCATCTAAAACAGGCTCTTGCGTCATTGAAAGAAGATGCGGAGGCAGCAGGTGAGGCGTACAAATATGAGGCTCTTGAGGCTATATACATTAAAGGAAAAACATATGAGGATATTGCAAGAGAAAATAATTGTGGCAAAAATTCTCCGAAACGATGGTGTAAAAGTATGGTTCAGAAACTTTCAGTGAAATTGTTCGGCGCAAGGGCAATCATAGAGAAATTTTAAAAAATGCTTGACTTTTTGTGCGAACAATATTATATTTAATGTGCGAACAAAAAGTGAGGTGAGAAACGTGTCGCCACGAACAGGCAGACCTAAAACCGACAATCCGATGAATGATAGAATTTACGTTCGAGTTACAAAGGCAGAAAAAGAAGAAATAATGAAATTTTCATCTGAAAGCGGACATACAATTCTTGATTTGATTAGGATTGGAGTTGAAAAGGTCAAAGAAACAAAAAAGTAGGAGTAATCGACCACCTACCAAGTAAACCGATTACTCCAAGCAGAAGTTTCCTTCCGTGAAATATTCTATCATGATTGGGAACTTCTTTCAAGAACGATTTTGAAAGGAGAATGACGATGAACAGTAATGTGTGTGTCAACAAAGCGACGGAGGCAGAAATATATAGAAATGTAATAGTGGATATTATTAGAAAGATAAAGCCGGAGTATTTAAAGAGAATCTATAGTTTGGTTATATATTTATACTTACAGAAATAAGGGGAAATGTATAAAACAGGGTGAAATCAATGTAAAAAACGTGGTAAAACAGTGGTTTTTTTGTGGTGAAAAGATGGTGAACACAAGAGGGTTTAAATGTGGTATTGTGGTAACGTGGACAGTTGAGAGGGCGATTGCAGAGATGCAGTCGCTTTTTTCTTGCCTGTTCGCCCTCCTGTTATATGCGGGCGGTAGGGTGCAGGATTGCGGTCTATTGCCCGCCTCTTGTAAAGGCACAGGAGGCAGCAGGACGGAGAGGAGTGAGGATGCATGTTATTGAAGTCATGCAGGTGTGGCAAGCTGATTCCTCAATCGCTCAAGATGTGCGAGGAGTGTGAGGCAAAGACACCGTCAAGATATGTTGTGTATAACAACACACGGAGGGATAAGAGGGCAGCAGAGTTCTATGTTTCAAGGGAATGGAGGCGGATGCGGGAGTGTATCATCAGTCTCTTTGATAACGTGGATATATACGCTTTATATGTCCGTCATGATCTCCTCACATGCGAACCAGTACACCACATCATTGAACTTGAGGAGGATTGGGAGCAACGGTTGAATCCTATGAATTTGATACCGCTCAATCAATCCTCACATAGCATCATAACGGCTCTATACCAAAAGAGCAAAATAAGCATGAGGACAACACAAAAACAGTTGAGGTCACTCATTGATTACCATTTCCGAGAGGAAGGGGGGTATGAAAAAGTTTTATGTGATTCAAAATTAGTCACGCCCCCTCTTTTCCTTAGAGAAAACTCCCCACGGGAATTTCAGTAAACGGGGTACGCCGGAGGTGGTGTCAGAATGTGACACGAAACCGCTCTAACTCTAGGAGGAAAGGGGGATTGACGTTGCAATGGCAGGACAGAAACAGCCTATTGATTTGGTGGTTATGAAAGGCAAAAAACACCTCACAAAAGCAGAAATTGAGGCGAGAAAAAATTCCGAGGTGACTGCGCCGAACGACAAAGTCAAGCCTCCGGTATATCTGACGGCAGACCTCAAAAAGAAATTCCGGAAACTGGCAAAGGAACTGCTTGAAATCAAGTTGATTGCGAATGTGGATTGTGACGCATTGGCAAGGCTGCTCATAGCGCAGGAGCAGTATCTTGAAATCACGGAGCAGATAAGGGAAACGCCGTTGATGTTAGATGTTCCGGTATATGAGACGAGGAAGAATCCGGACACGGGCAAAGATGAACGTGTGCAGGTCGGAACAAAACAGGTCGTGAACGGTGAACGGGAGCGTCTCATGATTATACAAGACCGATGCATGAAACAGTGTCGGCAGGGGGCATCCGATTTCGGGATGACGGTGTCGAGCCGTTGTCGGTTGGCAGTTCCGAAACCAAAGGATGAAAAGCCGGAGAACAAATTTGCGAAATATGCAAATTAAAGCATGGCGAAAAGTGAGAAGATAACCGACCGATGCACACAATACGCCCTTGATGTCGTCGCCGGGAAAGTAACGGCGGGGGAACTTGTCAAACTGGCATGTCAGAGGCATCTTGACGACCTTGAGAGGGCGAAAGCTGCACCATACAAGTATTATTTCGATGTTGAGAAATCCGAGGAAATCATCAATTTTGCGGAGGAACTCACGATTGCAGAGGGCGAGGAAAATGAAAATGTGACGGCGTTCCCGTTCCAGTGTTTCATTTTGGGGTCTCTGAACGGATGGAGGACAAAAGAAAAGTCATACCGCCGTTTCCGTACTTCCTATGTGCAGTTAGGGAGGCAGAACGGAAAGTCATTCATCAACGGTATTCTTGCAGCTTATTACGGAAATTTTGACGGGTACAGATACGGAAAAATATTTTGCACGGCGACAAAGCAAGACCAGGCGAACATCGTATTTGAGGAAATCGTCAAATTCATCAATTCGGACGAAGATTTGTCGGAGTGGTTCAAGGTGCATGAACACAACCACACGATTGACTGTCTGATTACACACTCCGAAATCAAGGCATTATCCGGAGACACGAAATCACTTGACGGTCATCGGGCATATTTGGGGATTGTAGACGAGTACCACGCCCACAAGACAAATCAGATGTATAAACTGCTTGAGGGCGGTATCAAAAAATTAAAGTCGGCGTTGATTTCCGTCATCACGACCGCCGGATTTGACCTCAAATCACCCTGTTACAAGCTATATGAATACTGCTGCAACCTACTCCGGGGAGTATTTGAAAATGACGCTCAATTCGTCTATATCGCACAGATGGACGCAGACGATGACCTATACACGCCGGAGAACTGGCTGAAAGCGAATCCGATTCTTGAGTTTGATGCGGATGCTCTTGAGAATTTGATTCCGATAGCACATACCGCCCGTGACATGGGCGGGGAGGATTTGCGGGATTTCCTTGTCAAGCAGTTAAACATGTGGATGCAGTGGTCTAATTCAATGTATATCAAAGACATTGCAGCATGGAAAGCCTGTGCCGTTCTGAAATCGCTGAAAGATTTCAGAGGGTCAAAATGTTATGTCGGGGTTGACCTGTCATCCGGAGGCGATTTGACCTCAATCGCAATCGTTATCCCGTACATAGTGGACGGGGTAAAAAAGTATTTCGTCCATACACATTCATTCATACCAAAATCACGGGTGGATGAACATATCAAGACAGACAAGATACCATATGACCTATGGATTGAAAAAGGTCTGGTGACGGTCACGGAGACGTTGGGCGGAATTAAAACAGATTATAAATACATCATCAAATATCTTGAGGATTTAATCAAGGAATACGGGTTGAAACCGCAGTTGATTTGTTACGACCCGCACAATGCGTCGGCGTTCCTGTCTGACCTTGAGGCGTTAGGGTTTGATTCTGTATCAGTGACACAGACAGCGAAAGAGTTGAACGATGCGACCGTGGATTTCAGACTTGAGATTCTTGCGGGAAATGTGGAAATAGAGGGTGTCGAGGTAGGAAAAGAGGGAAATAAAAAGGTTGTTCCGGTGGATGAACTGTTGACGTGGTCGGTTGCGAACGCAAAGACAATTTCCAACAATTACGGGGAAATCAAGATTGACAAAGACATCACGACGGAAAGAATCGACCCGATTGACGCAATCATTGACGCATGGAAAGCAGCAATGAAAGAGGAGTACAGACCGGACGTGAATGAGACGGTGAGTGATTGGCTTAAACAATATGAAAAGTATATGCAGAAAGGTGGTGAATGAATATGAATCCATTTCAGAGGCTTGCAGGGCGGTTCATGAACTGGTGGAGGGGAGAACCGCAGGACGGCGGGGGCGTGATGACGCTGAACTCCCGCTCATTCCTTGAAAGTTTGGGGCTGACGAGAAAAAGACCGACATCCGAGGTGACATATTTCACCTGCCTCAAAATGCTGTCGGAGACGCTTGCAAAAATGCCTATCAAATATTATCAGAGGACGGAGGGCGGAATCGTTGAGGCAGAGGCAACGGACACGTCAAAGCTGCTGACAAAGAGACCTAATCCGTTCATGACACCGACGGTATTTTGGAATACGGTTGAAATCAACCGCAACCATTACGGAAACGCATATGTGTATATGCGAAAGAAGTTTATCCGGAAAAAATACGGAGGAGAGTTCAGAATCATTGATTTGTGGGTGATGCAGTCAAATTGTGTTCAGATAGTTGTTGACGATGCGGGCATATTTGCCGGAGTGGGTCGGTTGTGGTACGTCTACACAGACCCGACATCCGGACGGCAATATGTTTTCAGCACGGATGAAGTGATGCATTTCAAGACCTCATTTTCATTCGACGGAATCACCGGACTGCCCGTGCAGCAGATTTTGAGAGACACGGTCAACGGGGCAGCACAGTCACAAGAGTTCATGAACAAATTATATGAGAGCGGGTTGACGGCAAAGGCAACGCTTGAATATACCGGGGAACTCAATGAAAAGGCAAAAGAGGCACTCATAAAGTCATTTGAGGAGTTCGGCAGCGGGGCAAAGAATACCGGGAAAATCCTGCCCGTTCCGTTGGGGATGAAACTCACGCCCCTGGACATCAAATTGACCGATTCACAGTTCTTTGAACTGAAAAAATACACGGCGTTGCAGATTGCAGCAGCGTTCGGGGTGAAACCTAATCAAATCAACAACTATGATAAGTCGTCATATAGCAATAGCGAAATGCAGCAGTTGTCTTTTTACGTTGACACGGAGTTGTTCATCATCAAGCAGTATGAGGAGGAAATCAATTATAAGATGCAGACGGAGGATGAACAGGACGACGGATTTTATTACAAATACAATGAAAAAGTGCTATTCCGCACAGATTCAAAAACACAAATGGAATATCTCAAAAACGGCGTGGGCGGGTCAATCATAAAGCCAAACGAGGCAAGGAGAAAACTTGACATGTCGGATGCACCGGGAGGCGATGAACTGTTTGCAAATGGCAGCATCGTTCCGCTGACTATGGCGGGGGCAGCATACATAAAAGGTCAACCAGTGACCGAGGAATCTGACGAGCCGGAGGAACAACCGGAGGAGCAGGAAGAAACGACCGGGGCAGAACCGGAAAGCAATGAGCCGGACGATGCGGACAACGCAGAGGACGAGGAGACAGAGGGAGGAGGTGAATAAAAGTGGCAAAGAAAAAAAGGTTTGACTTCACAAAGAAGAATAAAAGAACCGGGAAAACCGATAACGTCGGCTATTTGGATTTAAGCATCGACGAGGAGCAGGGCAGATGTTCCCTATATTTCTATGGGGATATTGTATCGGCGACATGGGAATCCATGTGGTATGAGGAGGACAAATGCCCGCAGGACATTGCGGATTTCCTCAACCAGTTAGATGGATGCGAGGACATTGATATTTATTTCAATTCCGGCGGTGGTGATGTATTTGCGGGATTGGCAATCTATAACCAGTTAAAGAGATGGTGTTAGTATATAAGTGTGGACAGAAAAAGTTGAACAACTTATACTATCAAGT
>ERZ778516.1606-NODE-1606-length-16825-cov-7.481753_pt1 | contig 16825 bp, 16 predicted proteins | sample MGYA00510342_ERZ778516 | MGnify/ENA primary metagenome ERZ778516 (study PRJEB29527, sample SAMN07138961) | mouse gut metagenome | material: feces | host: mouse | place: China:Nanjing | collected 2016-01-25 ... | reverse complement strand
GCGGGAGCAGGAAGGCGACCGGCTGAGTGCGGACACGTCCCTGAACAGGGAAGACAGCTTTTTGCAGAATTACAAAAGGAGCCATGCCAGGAATTACCGTTCCGGGCGGGCATATATTATGAAGGGGCCAAGGCTGCGTTCGCAGGAATTCGGCGTGATGCACGGGTACCTGAATATCCCGCAGCTGAAAAAGGCCTGCAGGAGCCATGATATGAGCATCAACGAATATCTGGTGGCACTGTGTGTCTGGAGCATTTACCAGGGCCATCTGCATGGCGCGCCGGCGCAGCGGCCTATCCGCGCGGCAGTGCCGGTAAACCTGCGGCCGTATTTTGACTCGGTGACGACGAAAAACTTTTTTGTCGTAGTGTCAGCGGAATTCTGGCCGCAGAAGGATAATTATGCCTTTGAGGAAGTGCTGGAAATTATCAAAGAAAGCCTGCGCAGCCAGATAGTAAAAGAAAACCTGGAAAATATTTTTTCTTATCATGTGTCCAATGAAAAAAAGCTGGCCATGCGTGCCGTTCCGCTTCTGATAAAAAACCTGGCTATCCGTTCGGTTTATACCAAAACGGCCCTTGCAAATACGATAACCGTTACCAATATCGGCAATGTCAGAGTCCCAAAGGCGTATGAGCCTTATATCGAAATGTTCCATTCGTTTCTGGCCATGAGCAAGGGGCAGCTGCTGAAGGGCACCATCTGCTCGTACCAGGACACGCTTGCGTTTACGTTCAGCTCGGTATTTGAAAAACCGATTGTCCAGAAAATCTTTTTCCGTACCCTGGCCGCGGAAGGGCTGGATGTGTCGATAGAAAGCAACGGGGTGTATTATGAATAAATGTATGCATTGCGGCGTGCGCATTCTGGATGATACCGATGTCTGCCCGCTCTGCCACTGCGTGCTGCAGGAAGAAGACGGGCAGCCGGCCATCGAGAGCTATCCGGATATCCGGCTGAAAGCAAGAAAGCTGGAGCTGGCAGGAAGGATTGCGCTGTTTCTTGCGATTGTCCTTGGCACGCTGGCCATTATTATTAATTACACGCATCCGACCAGTGTATGGTGGAGCGCAATCGTCGTGGGCGGCCTGGCCGACATGATGCTGATTTTATTTTTTATTGTCGAAAACAAGCGTGCCGGGTACCGCAGCAAGGCGCTGCTTGGCGTGGCGTGCATCGCCGCCTATATGGTGCTGATTGATTATGTGTTCGGCTTTACGCACTGGTCGCTGGACTATGCAGTCCCGGCAGCGCTGCTGGTCATTGATATCATGATAGTCATTGTCATGTTTGTCAATATGCGCAACTGGCAGAGCTACCTGCTGTTTCAGATTTTTATGATTCTGTGCAGCGGCGTGTGCGTGATTTTAAGCCTGACCGGCGTAATCCGCCGTCCGATTATGAGCTATGCGGCCTTTGGCCTGTCCTGTGCCATGTTTCTGGCAGCGTTTATTATCGGGGGAAGGCGTGCCAGAAATGAGCTGAAACGAAGGTTTCATGTGATGTAGGCGTCTGTGGCCAGGCATCCGGCAGGAATCTGCCTGTTTTGGTTTTGTTATAGGAAAGAAAGGATTTGAAATGGCTGTTGATATGGCAGAAAAAGAATTAAAAGAAGAAGCGAGGGAAGAACGAAAAAGCAGCGTGATGGCTTCGATTGTGCGTGATATGATAGCGCGGATGACCGCAGACCGCCTGATCGGGCCAAAGCTGCAGAGCGGGGAAATCCGCAAAAACCTGGTAGAGCCGCCGTGGAAATGCCCGGCATGCTTTCACCTGACGAAGGTAGACCTGCCCGGGTGCGCGGCGGAGCTTTTAAGCCTTGCCCAGAACCCGAATATGGACCGGGCTATCCTGCAGCTGCATGGCGGCGGCTATATCGGTGCCATGCGCAACGAATACCGTTCCTTTGCAGGCCTGTATAATGAAATCGGCGGCGGCATTCATGTGTTTACGCCGGATTACCGCGTGGCACCGGAAAATCCGTACCCGGCTGCGCTGGAAGATGCCCTGGCTGCATATGAATGGCTGCTTCAGACATATCCCGCAGAAAAAATCGTGATTGCCGGGGATTCGGCGGGCGGCGGGCTTGCCCTGGCACTGTGCCTGTATCTGAAAGACCATGGCATGCAGCTGCCGGAAGGGCTGATTCTGATGTCGCCCTGGACAGACCTGACAGCCAGCGGGGAATCCTACGAGACCAATTATACGTTAGACCCGCTGTTTGGAAATACAAGGGAAAGCATGATTTACAACATGGACTACGTCGGGGATGAAAACCCAAAAAACCCGTATATTTCCCCGCTGTTTGGAAGCTTCGGGGGATTTCCGCCCATGCTTGTGCAGGCAGGCTCGATTGAAATGCTGTTAAGCGATTCGGTTTCGCTTGCAAAAAAAGCAAAAGAAGCCGGCGTAAAAGTAAGGCTCAGTATTTATGAGGGCATGTTCCATGTATTCCAGATGGGCAAGCTGATGATGCCGGAGTCAAAACGGGCGTGGGAAGAAGCCGGAAAGTTCCTGCGCGTGCTCGATAAAAGGCGGAAAGAAGCGGTCAGTGCACAGGAAGAAGAAGCAATGTACGGCATATAGATGGCAGGATAGTTACTGGTCACGGAGTGAACAGTAACGTATAAATTAATTATTAAATTTTCTGCCAGCAGTTGCCAAACAGAAGCGACTTTTTTATAATAATAGGGAGTCTGGCGGAACGTGTCTGGTTTGGCAGGTTCATAAGCCGCAAAAAGATGGAATGGAGCTGTATAAAAATGTCAGATTACGATTTTAGGGAAGTGGACATCCATAAATCCCAGAATGATAAGAACGAGAAAAAGGACCAGAAGAAGGACGAAACCAAAAACGAAGAAAAAGACGATTATGAAGAAGTCTGCTATATCTGCCACCGGCCGGAAAGCGTCGCAGGCAGGATGATAAAAATACCGAATCATATCTGCATCTGCCAGGACTGCATGCAGCGTACCTTTGACGGCATGAATCAGTCGGGCTTCCGCCTGGATGACGTATTAGGCCCGATGCACGCAAATGGCAGGATGCCGAATATCAGCATGATTAACCTGTCAGACCTGCAGAATATGATGCCGCATGCACAGAAAATCAAAAAGAAAAAGCCGAAAGAGAAAAAACAGGCTCCGGTGTTTGATATTCATGCAATTCCGGCCCCGCACAAAATCAAGGCAAAGCTGGATGATTATATCGTCGGCCAGGAGCATGCCAAGAAAGTCGTGTCGGTAGCAGTCTATAACCATTACAAACGGATTGCAGGAGAAGATACCGACGAAATCGAAGTGGAAAAATCCAATATGCTGATGGTAGGGCCGACCGGCTCCGGCAAGACGTACCTGGTCAGGACGCTGGCAAAGCTGCTGGATGTGCCGCTTGCCATTACGGATGCGACCTCGCTGACAGAAGCCGGGTACATCGGGGATGATATTGAAAGCGTCGTTTCCAAGCTGCTTGCCGCGGCGGACAACGATGTCGAGCGTGCCGAGCATGGCATTATTTTTATAGATGAAATCGACAAAATTGCCAAAAAGAGAAATACGCACCAGCGTGATGTCAGCGGGGAATCTGTGCAGCAGGGCATGCTCAAGCTGTTAGAGGGTGCAGAAGTGGAAGTGCCGGTCGGGGCCAGCAGCAAAAACGCCATGGTGCCGATGACGACCGTAAACACCAAGGATATTTTATTTATCTGCGGCGGGGCTTTTCCAGATTTGGACGAAATTATCAAAGAGCGCCTGAACAAGGCATCTTCCATTGGATTCCAGTCGGATTTAAAGGATAAATATGATAAAGAGGAAAACCTGTTAACGCATGTTACGGTGGAGGATATCCGCAAATTCGGCATGATACCGGAGTTTATCGGACGTCTGCCAATCCTGTTTTCGCTGGAAGCGCTGACCGAAGACATGCTTGTGCGGATTCTGGCAGAGCCGAAAAATGCGATTATCAAGCAGTACCAGAAGCTGCTTGATTACGACGAGGTGCGCCTGGAATTTGCAGAGGATGCGCTTCATGCCATTGCAAAAAAAGCAAAAGAAAAGAAAGTCGGTGCCCGGGCGCTGCGTGCCATTATCGAAGAATTTATGCTGGATATTATGTACGAGATTCCAAAGGATGACAATATCGGCATCGTGACCATTACCGGGGATTATGTCAATGGCCAGGGCGGGCCGCTGATTACGATGCGCGGTGTCATGGGGCTGCCGGAGCACACAGCTGAAAACCGCGGCGCGTGCTGAACAGGCAGCGGCCAGCACAAGAGCATGCAATGCCGGAATACAGCAGCGTGCAGAAAGGCATATGCTGAAACAGGCAGCAGGTAAGAAGGAGGAACATATGTCAGAATCATATGCAGAGGTAATTGTTCATGATGAAAAGGATATAAAAGGAAAGCAGCTGGCTGTTGTGCTGACAGCGGTTACGGCTGCCCTGCTTTTGTATGGCGCGCTTTTTCAGGCGCTGTTTTTCCCGATTGGCGTCATTATGGTTCCGGTAAGCTTTACGACACTGCGGAGCCGTTACCGTGAATACGAATACCTGCTCGTGTCCGACGAGCTGGATATCGCAGTTGTAAAAAACAAAAGCAGGCGGAAAAAGCTGGCTTCGTATTCCTTAGACGAGCTGCAGTGCATGGCACCGGTGAAATCGCATAAGCTGGATGGATTTCATTCGACTCCGCAGCTGAAAGTATTTGATTATTCTTCCGGAAACAGCGAGCATGACATATACAGCATGATTTTTTCCAGCAGCGGCATGCTGCAGGAGATTCTGGTTGAACCTTCGCCGGCCATGCTGAAGGAAGTGCGCATGCATCATGCGAGCATTGTATATTCCGATTAAGCCGGAATCCTTAACCTTTTCTGATTTTTTTCATATGATGGAACATAGAATGAAAAAGCTGTCAGGAGACGTTTATGCCCGATTGTGAAGAAGCGGTTTATTCAAATGATTATTTTGACTTTCTTGCCACGAAAGAGTACATGGAAGACATACCGCCGGGAGACTACTGCGTGCAGCAGCTGGATGAGGATTATCTGGCAGTTTATGACCAGATGCGGGGCAGGGAGCTGAAAACGGGGGATTTTTCATATGGCATCATTCCGAAATGCTTCGGCCTTTTGAACAATCTTGCACTCGGGGAAAGCGGCATTTTAAAGGTGCGTGACCAGCCAAACCTGTCGCTGACCGGGCGTGGCGTGCTGGTAGGATTTATTGATACGGACTTTGATTATACAAATCCGCTGTTTTGTAACACGGATGGCACAACACGCGTAGAACGCATCTGGAACCAGAAAGAACGCAGCGGAATGCCGCCGAGGGGATTTCTGTACGGAACAGAGTATACAAGGGAGCAGATAAACGAAGAACTGATGGCGAACCACGATTCCATGACTGCCAAAATACCCTATGCAGACGGGCACGGCACATTTCTGGCAGCACTGGCAGCAGGCTCGGAGGATTTTAACAACCAGTTCAGCGGGGCAGCACCGGAATGCGACATTGCTTTCGTGCAGCTGAAGCCAGCCAAGCAGTACCTGAAGGATTTTTATTTTATTCCGGATGAAACGCCGGTCTTTCAGGAAAATGACATTATGGCCGGCATCCGCTATCTGAACATGCTGGCCATTGAGCTGAGAAAGCCCCTGTCCATCTGCATTGCCCTCGGCACGAATATGGGGAACCGCGGCGGGGCGAGCCCGCTGGCCCATTCCCTCAATGAAGTATCGGAGCGCAGGCAGCGCTGCGTCGTTGTGGCATGCGGCAATGAAGCGGACAAAAGGCATCATTTCCTGGGCGGAATCAGCGGCCAGAATGCACAGGAGCGCGTGGAAATCAGTGTATCGGATGGCGTGCAGGGATTTATTGCCGAAATGTGGGCTGAGGCACCGGAGCTTTATGAAGTAACCGTTATCTCGCCAACGGGGGAGCGTTTCCGGGCGCTGCCGACAGCTCCCGGCAGCCATACAGAATACCGGTTTTTGTTCGAGGGAACGGTAGCAACGGTCGATTACCTGCTGACTGGCGCTGCCAACAAAAACGAGCTGATTTACATCCGGTTTACAAAGCCGATTGCCGGCATCTGGATTCTGAATGTATCGGTGCGCAATTTTGCAGACGGCATTTATCACGTCTGGCTGCCAATGGAAGACATGGTTTCGGGAGAAGTATTCTTTATCCGATCCAACCCGGACACAACCATTACCGTGCCCTCAGACGCACAGGCACCGATAACCGTCGCCGGTTACAACAGCCTGGACGGGAGCGTATTCTTCGAATCCGGCCGGGGCTATACCGCAACCAGGGAAATCAAGCCGGACATTGCAGCACCTGCCGTGGACATCTACGGCCCGGTCGGGCAGGGAAAATTCGAAACACGCAGCGGCACAAGCGTGGCAGCCGCCATCACAGCCGGAGCAGGAGCGCTGATGCTGGAATGGACCGGCGTCAGGCGGAATGACATTTCGGTGACGACGGCGAATATTAAGAATTATTTTATCCGGGGAGCGGTGCGGGACAGCTCGAAGGAGTACCCGAATAAAGAGTGGGGGTGGGGACAGCTGGATCTGTATAAGACGTTTGAGAATTTTAGGAATGTATGATCATTGAAAAAGGGCTCTTTTTTCAATAATATGTAAATGTTAGCAAGGTTGTGAATCAGAGGGATGCCTGTAAAAGTGATATGCTCCCCATATGGTAGACAATGGAAATATTCAAAAACTATCATATGAGGAGCATATTTATGTCTAAAAGAAAATAGACAAAAGAATTCAAGCTGAAAGTATTGAAGGAACATGAAGAGGGAGCCTCATTCTATTCCCTTGAGAAAAAGTATGGCATCACATTAGGAACGGTAAAGCGATGGAACGCTGCATTCCAAGCACATGGGGAAGATGCCTTAGCCCCTCAGAACAGTGACCTGTGCCGGTATACGGCTGAATTTAAGAAAGAGGCAGTTCTGGATTACCTCTCAGGCGGCGGCTCAGGTCAGTCTATTGCTGTAAAATATGGAATCCATGCAGAAAGTACTGTTTTAAAATGGGTCAAGCAGTATAATAGCCATGAGGAATTGATTATGCGTCCGCCGTAAAAAAATTTAACTGCTCCTATGGACAGGCATATTCATGGGTAAAAAAGTATGAAACTAAAAAAACTCGGGGAAATCGAGAGGAGGCGACCCTTAGAAGAACAAGACATCTGGATGCCTTACTGCCATAAAAGAGCTTTCAGGGACGCATGACGACTATCCGGTAAGTGAGATGTGCAGGATATTGGGAATCAGCAGGGATGCCTATTACAAATGGAAGAACCATGGCACCAGCCGGAATGACATCCTCAACGAACTGATTGCTGAAAAAGCAGAGACGATACATGAAGTGCATCCTGACATGGGATACAGGCGGATTCGGGATACACTCGCACATGACCACGGTATCCATGTCAATGACAGAAGAATACTCAGGATATGCCGGAAGAAAAAGATACAGTCCTATGTAAAGACAGATATAACTGCTGCACAAAACCAGCTTCCGATCCGGCATATGTTGCTGAAAACATCCTAAACCGGAAGTTTAAATCAGACATGCCTAACGAAAAATGGGTCACGGATGTATCCGAATTTAAATACGGCACCGGAGAAGATGATAAAAAGGGGAAAATATATCTCAGTGTAATACTCGATCTGTGCGGAAACAGGCCGGCGGCGTTTGAGTATGGTGGACATAATGATAACCGGATTGTATTCAACACCTTTGATAAAGCCCTTTTAGCGAATCCTGGCGCAACACCAATCTTCCATTCTGACAGAGGCTGCCAGTACACTTCCAAAACCTTCCGGCAGAAAATAGTTGATTCCGGAATGACCCAAAGCATGTCAAGGGTCGGCAGATGTATTGACAATGGTCCGGTGGAAGGGTTTTGGGGGATCATGAAACGTGAAATGTATTATGGCAGAAAATATAAAACAAAAGAGGCGCTGATAAAGGCGATCGAAGATTCTATTGACTATTACACAAACAAACGGGTACAGCGGAATCTGGGCATTGTGACACCAATGGAATTTTATAAAAAGAAGCTGCTGGAGGCTGCATAAAAAATACCCGGCAAGCCGCATTCGTTGGCCTTGTTCAGGCAGCAGGTGCCTGAACAGGGTGTGAACAGTAACGTATATTTTACAGCTATTGATGGTTTTATCGTATTGTCTTGTAATTGAAATAAGGCTACCGCAATCCCACTGGCTTTAGACGGTGCAGAGATTTCGCTTTTAGATGTGAAAAAGAGTAAAGATTACCGGATTTTCAATAGATATAGAAATAGGGACAGATTTCGGGAAGATTCCTTTTTTTATGTATAAATATTCAGACTTTTTGCATAAATTTTCTTGATTTTTCCTACAAAAAGAACACCTTTCGTGGTATAATGATAGTAAGCAAATACATTATGAAAGAAGGTGTCCTTAATGAAAAATTAACATTATTTAAATTGTTATCTTATATGAAGAGTGTATACCATATCCCGCAAAAAATCAGGACACTGACTGATAAAAGAAAAAGACGTTCCATACCGCTTTTCAATATTGTCATGCCAACTCTGATTTTTCTGATGCTGCAGTACAGGAGCTTTCATACCGTGTTTTCGTCACCGGAAAGCATGAACAGGCGTTTGCGTAACTGCATCCGGGGAAAAATGCCAAAAGTGGACGCTGTACGGGACCTGCTTTCGCAGATTGATCCAGATGAACTGCGTAACATTCACGAAGAGACGATTGACCGGATGAAACGGAACCGGATTTGGAAACACGGAACCATTGGAGGCTGCAGGGTTGCGGCTGTTGACGGGGTGGAACTTTTTGGAAGCACAAAAAAATCTTGCCCGGACTGTCTGGCCCGCAGACACGGCAAACAGGGGACGGAATACTTCCACCGCAGTGTTGTGTGCATGAGCGTAGGCGGACCGCCGCATGTGATTCTGGGGCAGGAGATGCTAAAATCAAGGGACGGGAATGAGAAAGACGAGGGTGAACTGACCGGCGGGAAGCGCCTGATTCAAAGGCTGAGGAAGCGGCACGGGCATTTTGCGGACCTGATTGTGGCAGACGCGTTATATCTGAATGCGCCTTTTATAAATACGGTTCTCTCATGCGGGATGGAAACAGTGATAAGGCTCAAAGATGAGAAACGGCTGATATTTAAAGATGCACAGGGGCTGTTTGAAAAAGGCGCGGGAAAAAAAGAGGCATTCAAAAGGGGCCGCACGGAGATTGAAACATGGGACCTGGCCGGATTTGAAATGGATGGGGTGGCAAAAAAGGTCCGGGTCATCCGCTATCATGAAAAAACCACGAAAAAGAACGGCCGTACAGAAGAAAACTGGATGTGGCTGGTGACAACGGATGAAACGGCGGATAATCAAACCTTATGGAAGATCATGCATAAAAGATGGGATATAGAAGAAAACGGCTTCCATCAGCTCAAAACGTATTACCACCTGAAACACTGTTATTGCCATAAAGCTGTAGAGACCGTATTTTATCTGATCATCATAGCATTTAATATGAAAGAACTCTATCTTTACCGGAGGACAAAGGATTTTAGGGCAGAAAGATAACTCTTATAAGTGTAAGCCGGATGTTTCAGGATGAACTACATATGAAAAATATGAAGAACGTTTTATATGAATCTGAAAAAGGAGGATAACCAGAAAAAACTACATACGAAAGAATAACATCAAGCAGAGGGAGAATCTGCTGTTTTTTTGATTCTATGATACAGAAAATATATTTTTTGTACGATTGACTCAAAAGGCATTCTTCTTTTTATCCCCATTCTTTAAAAATCTATAATTGAATAAATATAAATACTAAAAGCGAAATCTCTGACAGGAAATAATATTTATTGACAAAAGAGTAAAAATTTCATAAAATGAGTTGTAATTAATCAGAAATAGTGTATACTAAATATAGTAGGTGATGCACAGCCTTATAAATGAGCAAGTTATGAGCGGGTGATGCACAGCCCTTAAGTGAGCGAGTTAACAGATGGCAGGGACTGCTTAGGTCTCTGCCTTTTCTGTCAACAAAGGAGTATTATGAAAAACAATATTAAAATATATGGAGTAAAAGATACCTATATAAAATACTTGAGCCAATATCAGGAACATTTATTTTTTCATGAAGGCGGATCGTTCGGGCGAAAATACATAGGTACTGTTTTGGGGATTAACGGATTTTTTTATTTTGCACCATTGTCTTCGTTTAAGTCCAAACACAAGAAAATGAAAGAAAGCGTAGATTTTATCAAAATTAAAGACTATGCGGTTATCAACATAAACAATATGATTCCAGTTCCAAAAGAACAATTGATTGAACTAGATATCAATGCAGAAAAAGATCCGCACTATAAATTTCTTTTGCAGGCTGAAAGCCGTGAAATCAACAGGCAAAAAAATCGGATAAGGAAAAGTGCAGAGATTGTATATAATCATAAAAGGCGAAATAAGGACGCAACACCATTGGCAAAAAGAACAAATGATTTTATATTATTGGAAAAGAAGTGTAGAGAATACTAAAGCAAATTGATTTCATCTGTTACATTTCATCTGTTACATTTCATAATAAAACATTGTTTTTGCACTTGTAGTTGTGCATCTTGGAAATGTTGTGGCTTTTTCTATGTGGCTGATGTTACTGGTATTTACGCCGACAACTTCTCACAGTTGTTCTTGTGTGAGGTGCTTTTTCAGACGCTGCTCCTTTATGCGTTTTCCAAGTTTGCTGTAATCAAGCCCAATATTTACAGGTATCCCCCTTCCATTTATTATATTGTTATTGTATGTCACATTGTGATCTGTTATAATAGCGTAGTTGTCATAATATGATATGGAATCAGACATTGAAAGAGGGCGCGGTCAATTCCGCAAAAAGAATGTTGGCAGATGGAATTTTGAAACTCGAAAAAATTTCAGAATATGCAGGACTTCCGCTTGATGAGGTAAAAAACTGAAAGAGCCAAGAACGTTTAACGTTTGGCTCTTGTTGCTAAGCTTCTTTACGCATATAAGTATTACAATCGCAGTAGAAATAAGTAGTCCTGCAAAAAATACGGAAGGATTCGATACCTGATCCCAAAAATGAAAATGTCCAATAAAATAAAAAGCGAAAAACAGCAGATAAACGGCAAGACCGTACAGAGAACATCCGATCATCTGTTGTTGTTTTTGCTGACGGAAAAGTATTCTTTGCTGCTGCTTTTCCAGTAATTCGGTTTTTACCGACAGATCGTCAATTTCGGATGATTTTAACAGGTCATCTGTAGATACGTTGAAAACAGCGCTCAGCGCTATGATCTTATCCAATTCGGGTGTTGCCTGTCCGCTTTCCCATTTTGAAACAGACTGCCTAGAGACATCCAGCTTTTCGGCGAGCTGTTCCTGGGTTAGGTTATTTGCTTTTCGCAGGGTGAATAGTTTTTCTGAAAAATTCATATATGATTTCCTCCTTGCTTTGATACCTGAATGATAGCAAAATTGCTGGTTGCATTCTATATGGCGGACGATACATTTGTGCAGCCAGTGGTAGAAATATGCATTCAGAATCATCTGCTGCAAGGCAGGAACTTCTGTCTTGTCTACAAATTCAGCAATTCCGCAAGATCCGAAAAATCTATCAGCAAATCTTCATAAATATGCACCTTAATGGTAGAATCAAAAGAATACTGGATATTGAGCATATTTTTTTCAAAATAATTGACCGTTACGATTTTGCGGCGGGGGTCTACGATCCAGTACTCGCGGACGCCGGCGTTTTTGTAGTAGTATAGCTTGCGGATATAATCGTCTGCCGGATTGCCAGGGGATATAATTTCTATAATAAAGTCCGGGGCGCCGTTGCAGCGGTTTGTGTCCAGCTTGCCCGGATCGCATACGATCATAAGGTCGGGCTGGACGATCGTAAGCGGAGAATCATTTATTTTCACATCGAATGGAGCATGGAAGACTCTGCAAGAGCCATGCTTTTTCTTGATATACGTATGGAACAGGGTGGAAAGCTCCATAGAAATCAACTGGTGGTCTCTGGATGGGCTTGCCATATAAGTAATCTGTCCGTCAAAGACCTCGGCTCTGACATTTTCCGGAAGAGCTTCGTACTGTTCCAGGGTAATCGTTTCGGGTTGTGGCTGGAATGCTGACATAGTAACACTTCCTTTCCTTTTTGTAATCTGATTATAACGCATATTTCCATTTAATACAATATCAAATGCACAACGGTAATACATGCGAAAGGATGAAGATACAGGAATATAAGATAATAAACAGCAGATACTATCGCTACAGCAAAAAACGCATGTGAAAACTTGACGAATATATATAAATAGGAAGGAAAACGGTTATGGATAACAGACAGGCAGCCAAGGACATATTGGAAGGTGTTGGCGGAAAAGAAAATGTAGCGGATGTCACACATTGTTTTACAAGGCTTCGTTTTGTGTTAAAGGATCATGCGAAAGCGGATAAACACAAGGTGGAACAGACAGAGGGCGTGATCCAGGTAGTAGTTTCGGGCGGCGAGTTTCAGGTTGTCCTTGGCTCTAAAGTGGGAAAGGTGTATGAGGCGATGCTGCCGATGCTGGATCGGGATGGGAAGCGAAACGGTGAAGGACGTGCGGCGGGAGGGAATGTGCTGGATACGGTGTTGCAGACAGTTTCCAAAGTGTTTACGCCGCTGATTCCTGCGATTGCGGCGTCCGGCTTGATCAAGGGGCTTTTGACGGCGGCAAGGCTTTTGGCGGAGCGCAGCGGCGTGGATCTGACCGAAAATGATACGTATGTGCTGTTTTTTGCAGCCAGCCAGGTAATTTTTTATTTTATGCCGGTCTTTCTTGGCTATACAGCGGCAAAAGCGTTTCGATGCAATGAAATCGTGGCAATGGTGATCGGAGGGTTTTTGTGTGATCCCAAAGTAGATGTGATTATTCAGGATATTGGAACGGCAACGAATATTTTTGGGATACCGGTTGTAAAAGGGGCATGGACAACAGGGGATTCTACGAAAGTGTTCAGTTATACAGAATCGGTCATTCCGATTTTGCTGGCGGTAGCTGTGCTGGCGTATTTGGAAAGGGCTTTGGAACGTGTGATTCCCCAGATTGTGCAGATCATTCTGGTGCCGGGGCTTTCGGTCGTTTTTCTGGTTCCGCTGACGCTCAGCCTTTTGGGGCCGGTCGGCATCTGGGCAGGAAATGGCATACAGGCGGCATATCAACTGCTGATGAATTTTAATACTGCCATTGGCGGTGCGGTTGTGGGCGGTTTATGGTGCGTGTTTGTTATTTTTGGCGCGCACCGGGCGCTGCTTCCGGTGGGGCTGAATGATATCGCTGTCAGCGGAAAGCAGAACCTGCTGGCATTTGCAGGCGCGGCGAATTTCTCACAGGGTGGTGCGGCGCTTGGCGTAATGCTGAAATCGCAAAACCAGGAACGAAAAAGTGTGGCGGCATCCGCTGCCGTTTCAGCAGCGCTTGTAGGAATTACCGAACCAGCTATTTACGGGTGTAACCTGCGCCTGAAAAAGCCAATGGCATGTGCGATTGCCTGTGGCGCCATTGGCGGCGGAGTGATGGGGCTGGGCGGCGTTTATGGAGACGCGTTTGCGAATAATGGCGTGCTGACGATTTTTTCCTACGCGGCGTTTGGCAGGCAGCCGTTTTTGTTTTATCTGGCGGGATGTGCGGTCGCATTTTTTGGCAGCGCTGCGCTGACGTATCTGGTTGGATTTGAAGATGCGCCGGGCAAGACGCAGGCAAAGAAACATACAGGCGAAAATACAAAGGTAAGCTGGGAAATTACCTCTCCGGTAGAAGGAGAAGTTCTGGCATTAAGCAGGGTAAACGATCCGGTGTTTTCGTCTGAGACGCTAGGCAAAGGGATTGCGGTTCTCCCGTCAAAGGGTGAGGTTGTGGCTCCAGAGGATGGTATGGTCACCCTGATTTATCCGACACTGCACGCAGTAGGGCTGACACTGGATCATGGTGTGGAGCTTCTTGTTCATGTCGGGATTAATACGGCGAGGCTGAATGGGAACTATTTTCAAAAGCATGTGACAGAGGGGACGTATGTAAAAAAAGGTACAGTGATTGTTTCTTTTGATGTCGAAAAGATCAAACAAGCCGGATATGATACAGCCGTTTTGGTTATTGTAGGCAATACGCAAGATTATGCACAGGTGGACGGCATGAAGGAAAACGGACAGGCAGATGCGGATACCGCAGTGATTAAGGTGATACCAAAATAAAAACAGTGTAAACAGCAAAGGTGGTGTAACGGAAATGAACAGCAGATTTCCAAAAAATTTTTTGTGGGGAGCGTCTTCTTCCGCGTTTCAGATCGAAGGGGCATGGGACGAAGACGCAAAGGGCATGACGGTAGCAGATTACAATTCATTTCAGCGTTCAGCTATACAGGCGGACAGCAAGGTTGCCAGTGACTTTTATCATCACTGGAAAGAGGACATTGCGTTGATGAAGGAGCTTGGAATGCAGATTTACCGTTTCTCACTGTCATGGGCAAGGATGATTCCCGACGGGGACGGCGCGGTGAATCCGGCTGGGATTGCGTTTTACAGACAGGTGATTGACGAACTTTTGGACAATGGGATTGAGCCTGTTGTGACGTTGTATCATTTTGACCTGCCCTATGCACTTGTGGAAAAATACAATGGCTGGGAAGACAGGCGCTGTGTCCGTGCGTTTGAGCGGTATGCAAGGCTGTGCTTTGAGACGTTTGGCGACAAGGTAAAATACTGGCAGGCGATCAATGAGCAAAATCTGATGATCCGTGTCAACGAGCGTATGAATATCAGGGAAACGGATGCATGGAAGGCAGACAAGATCCGGGCACAGATGGATTACCATATGTTTCTGGCACATGCCCTGGCGGTAAGTGCCTGCCACGAAATGGTAAAAGGCGGAAAAATCGGCCCGGCGGTCTCTGCTTCCTGCACCTATCCTCTGACGAACAAGCCGCAGGATATATGGGCGGCGAGGATGAATGACTGCATGAAGGCGGTATATTGCCTGGATATGCATTATTATGGGGAATATCCGGGCTATTATATGCGCTATTTAAAAGAACGCGGAATTGTGCCAGCGATGCGGGAAGCAGATCAGGAGATATTAAAAGCCAGCAGGATGGACTATATTGCACTCAATTATTACCGTACGCTTTGTGCCAGCTTTTTACCCGCAGATCCGGGGCATCCGGCTGGAATGCGTGTATTTCGCACAAATGAAGTCGATTTTGACCAATATGGCTGCTGCCGGGACGAAAAGAATGAAAACCTTAAGGCAAGCGAATATGGCGCGCAGATTGATCCGATGGGGCTTCGGCTCGTTTTGAATGATTATTACAGCAGATACCGTCTGCCAATGATGATTACGGAAAACGGGCTTGGGTCGCCGGATGTACTGACCGGGGACGGCAAGGTGCATGATTCGTACCGGATTGATTATCTTAGGGAGCATTTAAACGCCTGTGCAGAAGCGTTGGAAGACGGTGTGGAGCTGATTGGTTATTCGCCGTGGTCGTTTCTGGACTTGTTAAGCTCGCACCAGGGATTTCGCAAGCGATACGGGCTGGTTTATGTAAATCGGGAAGATATGGATTTAAAAGATATGAAAAGAATAAAAAAAGACAGCTTTTACTGGTATCAAAAGGTCATACGCACCAATGGGGAGGACTGGTAGGTAGTTGTCATAAGTCTGATCTTCTGCTATAATTGCTAAAAAAGGCGGATAAAGGAATGAATGACTTTCAGAAAATCAAAAACCTAAAATTGGAACATCTTAAACATGCCCTGGCGGATCTTGGCAGCGTGGCAGTCGCGTTTTCCGGCGGCGTAGATTCTGCTTTTTTATTAAAAACTGCCCACGATGTATTAGGAAGCCGTGCGGCAGCAGTTACAGTCCATGCCGCAGTCTTTCCCGACAGGGAGTTGGACGAAGCGGCAGATTTTTGCAAAAGGTACGGCATCCGACAGATCACCCGTTTGATAGACCCGTTTAAAATCGAAGGATTTGCCGCAAATCCCAAAAACCGCTGCTATTTGTGCAAGCGGCAGTTGATGCAGGGTGTCCTTGCGGCAGCTTGGGAGCAAAAGCTTGCTTATGCAGCAGAAGGATCGAATACAGACGACACAGGCGATTACCGTCCCGGAGAGCAGGCGGTGAAAGAGCTTGGCATTTTAAGCCCGCTCAGGGAAGCGGGGCTTTCCAAGGCAGAGATTAGGGAACTGTCCAGGCAGATGGGGCTGCCGACCTGGGATAAGCAGTCGTATGCGTGCCTGGCGTCGCGCTTTGTCTATGGCGAGCAGATTACGCCGGAAAAGCTTGCAATGGTAGACCGTGCCGAACAGCTTTTACTAGACCTTGGCTTTCACCAGATGCGCGTGCGGATGCATGGACAGATGGCGCGGATCGAAGTGCTGCCGCAGGAGTTTGGCAGGCTGTTATTAAATGAAGAGGTGCGCAGGCAGGTAACAGAACGCTTGTCAGCGTACGGATTTACTTATGTAACGATGGATTTAAAAGGGTATCGGACGGGAAGTATGAATGAAGGAATTGGCAAAAGCCTGTCATAAGAAAAGCGATTGAAATTTACATTGATTTTTATGGGCGTTGGTGTATAATGAAAGAAAAATCAGGGGTACTAGAGCGAACAAGTTTGAGTTACTTTGGTAAATTTTTACAAGAAGGGACGCCAGGAGAAAGGATGGGTACACTCTGGCGGCGTCCGTTCCAGAATGTTAAGAATTGCTAGGTAT
>ERZ778516.1604-NODE-1604-length-16844-cov-11.006373_pt1 | contig 16844 bp, 16 predicted proteins | sample MGYA00510342_ERZ778516 | MGnify/ENA primary metagenome ERZ778516 (study PRJEB29527, sample SAMN07138961) | mouse gut metagenome | material: feces | host: mouse | place: China:Nanjing | collected 2016-01-25 ... | reverse complement strand
AAAAGCAGCATAACCTTTCGACTTTTTTTGTCTAAAGTATTGACATAGATCCAGCGAAAAGAATGAATAGAGGGGACTGAAAAGTTTCGGGATGGTGCGGAAGAAAATAAATACATACCTGCTTGGGGCAACCAGTTTCATTTATGGTGTTGCGAAATTCTGTGGCATGGGAGTTTTATAGGAAAGTTTGATTTTCTCATAAACAAAAATCAAAATAACTTAGGGAAAGGGCTTTTGGGCAGAAGAAAGCGGGTGGATCGAGTAGGAGGCTACCCATTAGTTGAGTAGCCGACCTCCCACACCACTGTACGTACCGTTCGGGGCTTTGTCAGCCAAACTGTGTAAGTAAATTATCTGAATATTCTCATTGACTGCTTGATTATTATAATTCGAATTACCAAAATCCTGTCAAAGCAAGGCTTTTCGCCTTTACAGGATTTTGGCAATTTCATAAAATCAGAATTGCAGTCTGGACAATCTATACAGATTATATGGCACTCTCCCGTTCGGTATACAGCGGTTCCATAGTTTTCACGCAACTTTCAGATAATAGTCAAGCATGGATATATAACCCAGCTTGGCCATTATTTTATTGGTTAGGGCTACGCTTAACATCTGCGCTGTCCTCCAGTAACCCTTCCGGCTGTTGGCTATCTGATGCACCTGCCACTCTTCGAGTTTCAACGCTCTTAAGTTTCGGTACCTCGTCTTCACCTTTTTCCATTGTTTCCAATAGATTGCCCGTATCCTGCGCCGGAGCCATTCGTCTGTTTCCGTCATCAGTCCTTTCATGTCCGCAAGTTTGTAGTAATTTATCCACCCTCTGACATACTCCGCAAGTTTCTGTCCCCAGTAATCATTGCCCTATCCTTTGTTCTTCTGGGTAATTTCCCTTATCCGGTCTTTCATTTTTCTGGCCGTTTTGGGATGTACCCGGAATCGTCATTTCCCTGTGTTTCTGTAAAATGCGTATCCCAGATACTTTATTTTACTGACATGGGTTACTGTGGTCTTGGCCCGGTTTACTTTTAGGAATAACTCTCTTTCTATAAATGGGATGATGTTCGCAAGCGTCCTTTCTGCACTCTTCCTGCTCTTGCAGAATATCAGCGCATCGTCCGCATACCTCACGAACCGGTGCCCTCTGCGTTCCAGTTCTTTATCCGGTTCATTCAGCATCACGTTTCCGCACAATGGACTTAACGGTCCGCCCTGCGGTACTCCTTCCTCCGTTTTCTCGAAGAATCCGTTCTGCAGTACTCCTGCGTTCAGGTATTTGTGTATCAGTGATATCACACGCCCATCCTTGATTGTCCGTGACAGCACCTCTATTAATTTGCTGTGTTTACTGTGTCGAAGAACTTCTCCAAATCCATGCCCACCACATATACATACCCTTCGTCTACATTCTTCTTGCAGGCTTTCAATACCCATAACTGTTCTCTGAAAACTGCGGTTCAAACAGTGTTGTTAATTCCTGGGTGACCGCCTGCTGGATCAGGCGGTCTACCACTGTTGGTATCCCTAATTTCCTGGCCTTGCCTTTCTCTTCCTTGGGTATCTCTATCCTGCGGACTGGGTTGGGCTTGTATTTCCCTTCCCATATCTTCCGGATTATTTCGCTCTGGTGTTCTTTCAGGTAGGGCAGAAGCCCATCCATCTGCATCCCATCAATTCCACCTTTGCCTTTATTTGGTTTCACTTTCTTATATGCCTTGTTTAAGTTGTCTTTCCATAAAATCAATTCCAGTAGATTGTCCGTCCAAAAGTCCGTGATGGTGTCGTTGTTTTCAGTAATCTGCTGATAGACACTTCCGCATACTCTTTCTGTTCCACAGATACCATTTGCAGATAGTCTTCCATATGAAGTTGTCTGTCCTAAAACCCATCTTTGGTTACATTCATTTACCCACATCTCCTAAAGTTCAGTCCTTCCCATGCCGTTTGCAACCGCCATGGTACTATGACCTCTGCTGACTTCTCGTGATAAATCTTGTTTCAACCACTTCCACAAATGTTTTATTGCATTGGGCGCGTCCACGGGACCTCCCCGGGTACTCACACGCTTTTTCCCTCTTATACTCGCTCCATAACTACTAAATACAGTTCCGTGCAGTTATCGGACTTTGGTTTGTTTGGCAACCTTATCCCTGCATTTAGCCTCAAATGCAGCAAGCCAGAGTTTTGCCTAATCCTTTCTTCAGATTCCACCTCACGGTGGACACCCTTGGCTTCGGCTGTATCCTTCCCACTGCTGGGTGGATTGGGGACTTTCACTCGTCAGAACGTGTGCCCACCGGGTACACGGAAAAAGGGGCTGTCGTACTAAGCAAAACATATACAAGATATCGTATAGAAGAAAGATTCAAACCAACTATATCTTGTATCGTTTTTCTTAATGCGGCAGCCCCCATTTTGCCTAACTTTCCATTAATCATGTTCTATTTGAAATTTGCGGTATATTAATTCTTTATTATACCTTTCAATCCAAAACAGCATATCAGCATAGGTAAGGACATCAAAATCATTGCCACACAAATCATTCAGTGCTAATGTTTTTATACGCCCTTGGACATATGGGTCATGCCCGGAATTTGTCTTAGGAAATGCAAAGGTGGCGCGGCTTTTCAGTTCATTATAACATTCCATATTCCCTTCATGTTCAAAATCTGACAAAAGAAATAGGTACATTACATAGATTGCCGCCAAAAAAGCAACCTCATAATTGGCATAAACAACCTTTACTGGCAGCTCCTCCCCAGACATGCTATAAGTTATCATACGTACATTCAATAATGCCCCTGTGATGCAGGCACAAATTTTATGTCCATCTATTTTATTCTCTCCATTTTTACCAGTATCAAAATATTTTTCCCGTACGGAGTGCCTAACATTTTCATATTCATGGAATAAATTGATACACATAGCGTCGGAAACATCAATGTGAACGGAATACTTCTCCCGTAAAGCAGGTGAAATCCCATCAAATACATCCTGCGCAGACTTTGCAATGCCCTGCTTCCAAATATATTTAAATGTATCTATTTTCATTTAATATTCACCCACATCTACTTTGAATTCAGAAACAAAATTTTTATCAGACAGCCGTTTTATTTTATCTTCAACGCTTTCACTTGTGTTTTTCAGCCTAAAGTTCTGAAGCATTTGAAATGCCAGTTCTCGATAATTGGTTTCCTCCCTATATTCTTTTGTAAATACTTCACGAACTTTACTCAGCATAATAATTCCCCTTTTCTTTATTATCTTTTAAGCTTCATAAACTTAAAAAATAAGAACACATATACGGCAGATACAACCGCCATTAGAATCGTTGTTTCTAAACAATAACGACATGCATTAATTATTGCAACCACACAATATCCAGCAGTCGAAATAACTGTAAGGCCTATCCATCTCCTAGAAAGCCCTGACCGTTCTTGCTTTTTCTTGTCATAAACAGAAAAAAACTGATACGCCATACATATCACCATTGAAATGTAGGTAGAAAACGTATTACTGTTAAAAACATCTAACCAATCTAATATATGAATTTCATTGCCAGTTTGGAACATCTTCCCAACCGATAGGCACATACAGGAAACCCAAAAAATGATTGGAATAATGATTAACCAGTCAACTTTCTTGCCCTTTTTATTCATACTCGCGAATCCCCTTTATTTAGTAACAAAGCACGCAAGCAATATTATATCATATCTCCAAAAAAAGACAAGTATCGACAAGAAATTCAACTTATGTTTATGGATATTTTACAATAAAAACTAGATAAAATCAACATAATTTATGCCTACTTTGAGCAGTTTACCATTATTATGTGCAAAATGGCATTATTTTATAAATAATGTTAGCACTACCTTACTTGTCTTTTCTTTACTGCCTTGCCAAGGCTCCATTCTTTTCCCTAATTTGATGGCCAACTAGCAAGCCCTTTGAAGCAGTCCCCTTAGAATTTCTGTTGAAATAATTCCCCAACATGACAGCTAGGTGTCATATTTGATATGCTATCATTGATTTGTAACAAAAAGAGTTGCTGCTGCTATTGTTATCATTTATACTTAACTTTAGGGCAACATGGCCGGAAACTGGCGGCAACTTATGGACATAGCCTTTCTGGCTATATGATTTTTATTTTTGGAGGAAAAAAATGGAAAAATGGTTATATGTCATGACAATCAAAAAGGGAAAATCTTATAACAAAGTTACAAAAGCCGTAATTACAAGGCACGTGGAAAATTTGAAACAGTTAGATGCTGATGGGAAAATCATGCTTTGCGGCCCCTTTCAGGGTTATCCCGGTGTTGCCGGCATGGTTATTTTCAAAACGGAAAGCTACGAGGAGGCCGAAGCCCTTTGTAAGCTGGAGCCACTTGTAGCAGAGGGTTATGCAACCTATACCCTTGCATCCCTGCAAGTAGCTGACAAAGAGAATAACTATTTGCTATAACAGCAAAAGAAGCCTTTACCACTGCTATGCCGCTTGAATTTACGGCAGAAAAATAATATGATTAAGCAACAGGCAGGAAGCAGCCAACCTACCTCATAGTTAAAATGGCGGGAAATTCTTCCCGCCTACGGTGGTCCAAAGAGCTCTCGCCCAGACCGAACTTGTAACGTATTACAAATGAAACCTTATCGGCAAATCCTTTAGGGCATTGGTATATCCTCGCAAATACCGATATTTACCGCCCTGCCATGCTTCTTCCTACTACATAGACACCCACCAGCATTTCACCAATTGACAAGCCTACAAGAAGCCCCGATAAGAAGTCTGTTACATCAGAACCGCCAAAGGTATGCGAAAGCGCCTGCAAAGCTATTCCCATTACGATTAGTATGATTCCATATAACTGCTTTTTTTGCTTCTCCAATTCCTGTGTCCGCCGTAACAAGTCCATCATCTGCCCATCATCATATGTGCGGACACTCTTTCCTTCTGCTTCTTCCCCATCCATCAGCTCTGCAATTGTGATTTCTAATTCCGCACATAAGCTTTCTACAATAGCATAATCTGGCATACATTTACCTGTTTCCCATTTTGAAATGGTTTTATTCGAAACCCCAAGCCTTTCTGCCAATTGTTCTTGCGTTAAATTTTTCTCTTTCCTCTTTTTGGATAAAAATTTTCCTGTCGATAATTGGTTCATTCTCTTTCCCTCCATTGACGTAACGGTATAACAGAATCATACCTTTTTTCGCCTAAAATAACATCCCCTATTGAGCGAATTTGAGTGGAATTCCTATAGAACCTATCTTTTCTGATGCCTTTTCGCCTATTTGTTTCCTGTTTTATATTTCAGGCCTTGTTTCAATGCACCTGCAATTGCCTTCCATGTTGCTGGAAACTTGGCTGCTCCTTAAAGCTGCATTGAGGCTGGGTTTTTACTGCACTGTGATGACTTTCGTTGCCATTGTGTCGCGGAACATCCTGTCATGCTCCACAAACACCATGGTGGGGGCAAATTCCTGAATCAGCCCCTCAATCTGCATCCGTGAGTACACGTCGATAAAGTTAAAGGGTTCATCCCACACATACAGGTGGGCGCGCTGGCAAAGGCTTTTGGCAAGCAGCATTTTTTTCTTCTGCCCACCGGAAAATTCTGAAATATCTTTCTCAAACTGTACCCGCTCAAAATCCAATTTCCGCAGGACAGCTTTGAACAGGCTCTCGTCCACATTGTTTTCCTCTGCAAAATCGGACAGGTTTCCCTTTAGATAGGAAGTGTCCTGCGGCACATAGGAAATGACAAGGCCTGCGCCTACTGTGACTGCGCCGGTATGCCCAATGGGGCTGCATGATGGGATTATGCCAGTATGCCCCTTGGGGCTGTATGCTTTGGCTCCAAGGGGCCCAGCAAGTTCTCCTACGAGAAGCTTAAGCAAGCTGCTCTTACCGCTGCCATTCCTGCCGTCCAGCGCAATGCGCTCCCCACGGCGCACCATAAAGGAAACAGGTTCACAGACCTGGTTCCCTCCATAGCAGACAGAAACCCCAGAAAAAGAGGCAAGTGTATCGGCATGGTATTCCAATGGCAGGATTTTCAGGTTCTCTGCGGTTTCCATGTTTTTTAAAAGGCCCGTGGTTTCTTCCATTGCCCGGGCCTGCCTTGCCTCAATCACCTTCGAACGCTTCATCATCTTGGCTGATTTGTGCCCAATATATCCCCGGTCTGGCCTGAGGCCGGAATTTCTTGTCCCTTTTTTCGTTTTTTCCACTTTTCCGGACCAATCCCCGGTGCGCCTTGCCGCTTTTTGCAGGCGGCGGACGTCTTTTTGCAGCCGCTCCTTCTTTGCAGCCTCAAACTCCTGCTGCCGGGTGAAATTTTCCATCCAAGAAGAAAAATTCCCGCCCTGCACCTCAATATCCGCCCGGTTCAGGGAAAGGATATGGTCCACGCAGCCATCCAAAAAATGGCGGTCATGGGACACTAGGATAAATCCCTTTTTCTTTCCCAGATAAGCAGACACCAGCTCCCGCGCCCGGATATCCAGATGGTTGGTGGGCTCGTCAATCAGCAGGAAATTGCCTTCCTTTAGGAACAGGGCAGCCAGCAGTACCTTGGTCTGCTCCCCGTTTGACAGTGTTCCAAAAGGCCGCCAAAGCACCTCTGGGGCAACTTCAAGGTAAGATAGTTCCCGCAGCAGTTCCCATTCTTCTGCATGGGGGCAGATGGCTGTTAAGATTTCTTCCGTCCATAAGGACTTGTCCGGGACGGAATAGGGAAAATAATCGAACTGGACGGAGCTTGTAATGCTCCCGCTGTATTCATACTTCCCAAGCAGGAGGCTTAAAAAAGTTGTCTTTCCCCTGCCGTTGCGGCCTACAAAGCCCAGCTTCCAGTCCGTGTCTATCTGGAAGCTGACATTTTCAAAAATGTTGTCATAGCTTGTTGGGTAGGAAAATGTTAGGTTTTCTATCTTTATCATTGACATAATGGTGTTCTCCTTTCCGGTCTTGTGGTTGGTAAGGCTTGAAAAGCACTTATAGCTGATAAGTGGGCAAGCCCCACTTCAGCTCCCCTAACCCCTCACTCATGAGGGGCTTGCACATTTTGCGCGCCGAGCACGGTCGCTTTAGCGACATAATTCCCCTCGTGCGAGTACCCTCGCTTCGCTGGGGCAGACCCTGCGCATCTCTATTTTTATATTATAGGAAAGTCATGGACTTTAACACTTTACAGTAACACAGTCTTTCCTATAAGATAAGAAAAAGGCCGCAGGAAAGTCCTTTCCTACAGCCCAATATAGCCTAATACGCCGCTTGTAAAAGCGGCGGCAAATCGGTATAGAGTCAGAGAGATTTCTCACTTTCCTGCAAACAGGCACAACAATATTGCGGCAAAAAGCCGCAAACCATTGGCGCATATTCTGTTCTTATCTGCAAGAAACGTGAAACATCCCTCCACCCCTTTCTTTTTATTTTTCTGACAGTATACCACAAAGCCTAGAAACAAGCAAGCAGAAATAAAAATTTCTATGGCTTTCCTACAGGCTTACTTCCGGGATACCGGCCTGCTGCCAATTGATGCTTTTTCCCAAAAAAGCAAAGCCGTAGCTTCGAACCCGCTCACATCCCCAGACAGGAATGCCCGGATAAAATCATTGTAATTGGAAGTATCCTCCTTGGGTTTTCTCGGCCCTTCCCACGGGAACGCCTAGCAACATTATTTCTCCATGGGCTGAATCTTTGCAAGCTGCTTCACTTCTTCCACTTTTAGGCCTGAATACTCTGCAATTTTCTCAATGGGCAGTTCCCTATCCCTAAGCATTTTCAAAGCTGTTTCTTTTTTCGTTTCATTCTGCCCTGTGTTCAGAATTCTCCGTGCTGCTGTACCTCCTAATGCACCCTTCATAACTATCACCTATCCCTTTCTGCAAATTCACATAATTTCGCTTTAATGATAATTGATTAACTCTATTATGCTACAAAAACAGCAAAAAGTGAATAGTTTTCAAAAGAAATTTAGCTGTTTTTTTGAAAAAATGCGAAAACAAGGAAAGAAGAAGGCTGGAAGATTTTTATTGGGACATACAAAAACATACTTATTCGCCAAATGACTTGCTGTTTCTCCTGAAAGAATGGCAAATCATTTGGCGCAAAGCCATAAAAGATTATCTTCTATGCAAAGGGGTTTTCCGTGGGATAAAGCATCCCCTTGGGCTGGTTAAAGTCAATTTCCTCCACTGGGACGCCTAGGTATTGAAATACCTCATACAAGGTTTTCCCAAAATGCCCAAATACAACAGCCCCATGGTGGGGATAATTTTTCTCAATCAGCACATGGCGGTAGAACCGGCCCATCTCCGGGATGGCAAAGACGCCGATGGAGCCAAAGGAACGGGTGGCAACCGGCAGCACTTCCCCTTGGGCGATATAAGCGCGGATTTTTGCGTCCGAAGTGCTTTGCAGACGGTAAAAGGTAATATCCCCCGGCGCAATATCCCCTTCCAGAGTCCCTTGGGTGACTTCTTCCGGCAGGCTCCGCGCCATAATAAGCTGGTATTTCATTTCACAGAAGGACAGCTTGCTGGATGGGGTATTTCCGCAGTGGAATCCCATAAAAGTGTCTTTCAGCGCATAATTAAATTTACCTTTTATTTCCTGCCCATACATGTCGGCAGGCACGGAGTTATTGATGTCTAATAATGTTACCGTATCTTGGCTAATGACAGTCCCGATAAATTCACTGAGGGCGCCGTAAATATCCACTTCGCAGGACACTGGGATTCCCCTCTGGGTCAGGCGGCTGTTCACATAGCAGGGCACAAAGCCAAACTGTGTCTGGAAAGCCGGCCAGCACTTCCCAGCAATGGCTGTAAACTCCCGGCTCCCTTTGTGGTTTTCCACCCAATCCAAGAGGGTAATCTCATACTGCGCCAGCTTGGAAAGGATTTCCGGCTTCTTATTCCCTGCGCCCAGTTCCTCTTCCATCTCTGCCACAACTGCCGGAATCCGCCCATCTCCAGCGTGATTGTTGAAAGATTCAAACAAATCCAGTTCTGAGTTTTCCTCAATTTCCACCCCAAGGTTATAAAGCTGCTTAATGGGTGCATTGCAGGCCAGAAAATCCTGCGGCCTTGGGCCGAAAGAAATAATTTTCAGGTTCCGAAGGCCAAGGATTGCCCTTGCAATTGGCCGGAACCCATGTATCATGTCGGCACATTCGTCTGCGGTCCCAACCGGATATTCCGGGATATAGGCCTTCAGGTTCCGAAGCTTTAAGTTATAGCTGGCATTCAGCACGCCACAGTAGGCGTCGCCCCTGCCCTGCACCAAGTTATCCCCCGTTTCCTCTGCTGCCGCAACTACCATGGCCGGCCCGCCAAATTCCTTGATTAACAGTGTTTCGGCGGATTCCGGCCCGAAATTCCCTAGGTAAACCACCAAGGCATTGCACCCGGCTTCGCTAAGGTCAGCAAGGGCTTTTCGCATATGGATTTCATTTTCCACGCAGATGGGACATTCATAAATCTCCCCATATTTGTCCTGATAGGCTTTCACAAGGTTTTTCCGCCTTGTTTCGGATAAGGCCATAGGGAAACAGTCCCGGCTTACGGCTACGATTCCAATTTTTTCTACTGGCATATTATTCATGGTTTCTCCTCTCTTACTTCTTATTATATTTAGATTTAATTTTTTTCGGTAGAGTTTCCTAGGAATGCTTTGTTCGCGAGGCACATTTCCTTCTTAGAAAAATGCCCAAGAAAATCCCTCTCGATATGTTCTCCTTATTTCAACGTTCCAAATAGATGCTTGCAAGCTGGGTAGATTTCCTTAAACTGCTGGTAGCGTACTTCATAGAGGGCTGCCAAGGCTGGCTCCGGTTCTATGGTTTCTGTTACCTTCACGATGGCTTTTGCTGCCTGTTCTACAGACTGGTATTCCCCACATGCTACGGCGGCTAGCATGGCTCCGCCCAGCGCAGGCCCTTCCTCCAGTTCCAGCACGTCAATCTTGATGTCCAGCACATTGGCAAGGATTTTTTTCCACAGGGGGCTTTTGGCGCCGCCGCCGCAGATTTTGGAACGCTTTACCTCAATCCCCAAGGATTTTGCAACCTCAAGGGAATCCCGCAAGGCAAAAGCCACCCCTTCCAAGACTGCTTGGGTCATGTCTGCCCTTGTAGTGTCCATGGACATGCCGATAAATGTCCCCCTTGCATTGGGGTCGTTGTGGGGAGAGCGTTCCCCCATCAGGTAGGGCAGGAAAAATACATGGTTTTCCCCAAGCTTTTCGCTTATCCCCTCCTGCTCCTTGGCATATTCCTTGGTGCCTAGGATGTCATCCATCCACCATTTATTGCAGGAGGCCGCGCTGAGCATGCACCCCATCAGGTGGTAGCTGCCGTCCGCATGGGCAAAGGAATGGAGGGCGTTGCCTTTATCTACCCCAAACTTTTCCGATGAGAGAAAGACCGTCCCACTGGTCCCCAGCGAAATATTGCAGGCCCTGTCCCCCACCGTGCCGGTACCTACTGCTGCCGCTGCATTGTCCCCAGCGCCTGCAGCAACCTTTACAGTTTCCGATAACCCCAGCTCTTTTGCAATCTCTGTCTTTAGGCAGCCTACGGCCTCAAAGCTTTCATACACCTTGGGCAGCCATTCCTCCAAAATTCCGCAGATGCCACACAATTCCTTGGACCAGCAACGATGCTCCACATCAAAAAACAGCGTGCCGGAAGCGTCCGACACATCCGTGCAGTGCACCCCGCACAGGCGGTATGCAAGGTAATCCTTGGGCAGCATAAGCTTGCGGATTCTTGCAAAATTTTCTGGCTCATGTTTCTTCATCCATAAGACTTTTGGAGCCGTAAATCCTGGAAATGAAATATTTGCCGTATGCTTTGCCAAGGTTTCCTGCCCAATCTTATGGTTCAGGTAATCGGATTCCTCCGCCGTCCGCCCGTCGTTCCACAAAATAGCCGGACGGATAACTGCATCCTCTTCATCCAGCACTACCAGACCATGCATCTGCCCGCCAAAGCTAATGCCAGCCACCTCCGATTTATCCCTTCCCCAAAGCAGTTCCTTGATCCCTGCCATGGTTTCCCGGTACCAATCCTCTGGTTCCTGCTGGGACCATCCCGGTTTAGGGAAGCTGATAGGGTACTCCCGGTTCACAACCTTTAAAATACTGCCATCCCCCTGCATCAGCAAAAGCTTTACCGCAGAAGTCCCAAGGTCAATTCCTATGTAATTCATGGGTTCCTCCTATATGTGCACGTGCACGTTTTTCTTTCATCATAACCCTGGAATAGGATTTTTACAACTGGTTTTTGCGTTGGCGGGAATATTTATATATTTTTGCTAAATTCCTGTTTTAAAATTTGTGCATTTTTTTGCAATGGAACGATTCCTTGCATATATTACTCCGGAAGTATGAAACCAGATAAAGACAGAACCTTGACTTCCCAAGAAATATCTGTAATATAGAAACCAACGGCATTACCGCTTTAAAACAACGCATTTTTGGGAGGTGCACCATGGCGACAATGAAAGAAATTGCAGACCTGTCCGGCGTTTCCCGGGGCACAGTGGACCGGGTCTTAAACGGCCGGGGCTCTGTCCGCCCGGAAACAGCCAAACGGGTGATGGAAATTGCAGAACAGCTAAACTACCAGCCCAACAAGGCTGGGCTTATCCTTGCTGCCCAGAAGAAAAACTTAAAAATCGGCGTCCTCCTCTTCCAAGACACCAACCCCTTTTTTCAGGAAGTGCTGGAAGGGGTTGACGCAAAAGCAAGGGAACTGTCCGGCTACAACTGCCAAGTTTCCATCCGCCAAGTCCCCTTTGACGAAGCCTGCCAGCTACAGGCCATGGACAGCCTTTTATCAGAACACATCCATGGGCTGGTGATTTCCCCCTACAACGCCCCCTGCATTGCAGAGAAAATCAACCAGTTTGCGGCACTGGGAATTCCCGTGATTACTACAAATACAGATATTCCCTCCCACCGCATGGCCTATGTGGGCAGCAATTATTTTCTCTCTGGGCAGACCGCTGCCGGCCTTTTGGGGCGGATGACCTTTGGGGAAACCAAGGTTGGGATACTCACCGGCTCCTCCCATATCCTTTGCCATACCGAGCGGATTGCAGGGTTTACGGAAACTGTCCGCAGCCATTATCCCCATATCTGCATTGCAGAAATTTTGGAAAACCATGACAATGACAAGGAAAGCTATGAAAAAGTGGAACAGCTCCTTACGCGCCGCCCCGATATCAACGCCCTTTATTTTACCGCAGCAGGGGTCTATGGAGGGTGCCAGGCCGTACGTTCCCTTGGGCTTTCGGGAAACATCAAGATTTTTACCTATGACAATGTGGAAACCACTGCAGAACTTGTGAGAACCGGCGTGATTACTGCTACCATCTGCCAGCAGCCTTTTGTGCAGGGCTACCGGCCGTTGGAATTGCTTTCCAAATATTTGCTGGAAGGCGCTGCGCCGGAGGAGGAATTTTACTATACAGATATTGATATCCGGATTCGGGAGAATATTTGAAAACCTTATCCTCCCTCAAACTCCCGGGTAATGTCCTTGAGCCACTTAAAGCTTTTATAATGATGGTACACCACTGGGATTTTCCAGAACTCATCCAAGCACAGGATAAAATAGACTGCCATCGGCGGCAGCTTCAGCACAAATGCCGCTAAAACCCCCAACGGTACGCTGACGCACCACATATCGATGATATCACAGACCATCCCAAACCGAGAATCGCCCCCTGCCCGGAAAATCCCGGCAATCAGCAGGGTATTCATGGCCTGCCCCACCACATAATAGGAACTGATTAGCAGCATGGTGTCCAGATAGCCCGCCGCCCGCTCTGTCAGGCTAAAAAACAGGAATACCAGCGGGCGGATGAGCAGCAGGAACAGCCCCGTCAATATCCCAACCGCCAGCGTCACATGGCAGGAACGCCTAGCGTCCCGCTTTGCCAGTTCCATTTTCCCTTCGCCAATCTCAATCCCCAAAAGCACGGTAGCCCCAGCCCCAAGGGCAAAGCACAGGATGGTGCACAGGTTCCTGACAGTGGACGCCACGGAGCTTGCCGCCACCACATCCGCATTGAGCCGCCCCATAATGGCAGAATACATAGAAAAGGCTACCGTCCACGTGCAGTCATTAATCAAGGCAGGGACTGCGTATTTTACAAAATCCTGAAACAGCAGCTTATGGCTCCCAAACATCACCCGAAGGTCAATGGAAAATACTTTTCCCCGGAAGGCATCGAAAAGGCACAGCAGCAATTCCACAATCCGGGCCGTTACGGTCCCAATCGCCACGCCAATGACACCCAGCTTGGGCGCGCCGCCAATCCCAAAAATAAAAACTGCATTTAATATGATGTTCATTGCCAGCGCTGTAGTGCTGATCACAGTACTTAAAGGCGCACGTTCCATGCTCCGCAGGGCACAGAGGTACACTTGTGAAAAGCTCATGCACACATAGGACACTCCGATAATCCGAAGATACCCAGCGCCAATAAAAACCAGTTCCCCGTCATTGGTATAAATCCTCATCAAAGCCTCTGGGGCTGCCACTGCCCCAATGGCAAGGACGGCGGTAATTACAGCCGCAATCTTGATGGCAATCCCCATGACGGCTTGGATGGAATTAGTATCCTTCTTCCCCCAATACTGGGAAGCCAGCATCGTAACGCCGGAAGAAATGCCAAAAAACACCCCGGACAGCAGGAACTGGAACTGGTTTGCCAAAGACACGGCGGATAATTCCGTCTGCCCCACATACCCCAGCATAAAAACGTCTGCGGAATTTACCGCATTTGTAATAAAATTTTGGATGGTAATCGGTATCACCAGCGACGCAAGCCCATGGTAAAACCGTTTGCTTTCTGCTTTCATTCTAAAACCCCCAACCATTGCTTCTCTTTGTATCCACAAATATAGGTATGTAACCATGTTTCCTTCATGAAAAATATCTGTATCAGCGGCTGCTTTTCCTATACAGAAAAAGAACCCCAAAACCATACCGGCTCTGGGAATCTTTTATGCAGCAGCTATTTCTTTTCAGACATTACCAAACATGCACTAAACATTAAAGCGGAACAGGATGACATCCCCATCTTTTACGATATAGTCCTTCCCTTCCAGCCCTACCAGCCCTTTTTCCTTAGCGGCTGCAAGGGAACCGCAGTCCAGCAAGTCTTGGTAATTCACCACTTCGGCACGGATAAAGCCGCGCTCAAAGTCAGAGTGGATTTTCCCTGCCGCCTGCGGCGCTTTCGTGCCTTTTTTGATGGTCCATGCACGGGTTTCATCCTCCCCGGAAGTCAGGTAACTGATAAGCCCGAGGAGGCTGTAGCTTGCCTTAATCAATTTTTCAAGGCCAGATTCCTTAAGTCCCAGTTCTTCTAAGAACATCGCCTTCTCATCCTCGTCCAGCTCTGCAATTTCCTGCTCAATCTGGGCGCAGATCACAAAGACCTCACAGCCCTCATCTTCTGCATTTTTCCGCACTTCCTGTACAAATGCATTTCCTGCGCCATCGTCCGCCAAATCATCCTCTGTAACATTTGCCGCATAAATCACAGGCTTTGCCGTCAGAAGGTTATAGCCTTGGAACCAGAGTTCTTCCTCTTCGTCCTCCAGCTCAAAGGTCTTGGCAAGCTTCCCATCTTCCAGATAAGCCTTCACCCGCTCCAAAAGTTTCAGCTCCTTGGCCAGGACCTTGTCCATCCTTGCGCCCTTGCTGGCCTTGGCAATCCGCCGCTCTAAAATCTCAATGTCGGAAAAAATCAGTTCCAAGTTGATGGTTTCAATATCCCGCACTGGATTAATGCTCCCATCCACATGGACAATATTGCTGTCCTCAAAACAGCGCACCACATGGACAATGGCATCCACCTCGCGGATATTGGAAAGGAACTGGTTCCCTAGCCCCTCCCCTTTGCTGGCGCCCTTTACCAGCCCGGCAATGTCTACAAACTCAATGGCTGCCGGAGTCACTTTTTTCGACTGGTACAAATCCCCCAGCTTTTTCAGGCGTCCATCCGGCACTGCCACAATGCCCACATTGGGGTCTATGGTGCAGAAAGGGTAATTGGCGGACTCTGCCCCTGCCTTTGTCAGTGAATTGAATAATGTGCTTTTCCCTACATTGGGCAATCCTACGATCCCTAGTTTCATTTTTCTATATACCTCCTTGAAAATGCCTCAAAATAGGCGGTTTTCGTAATTTCTATATTTCTTCGAGTACCAATCCAAGTACCAATTTTATATGATTTTGAGCACTTTTTCAATATTCTGCACTTCCTTTTCATCGTCTGTCACATGGACATACTGATTCATGGTGATTCCTATGTTGGAATATCCCAATATCATTTGCAAGGTCTTTGGCCACATTCCACTTTCAATGCATTGAGCAGCAAACGTATGTCTTAGTATATGTATGGAAAAGATAACCGCTGCTTCTGTATTCCAACAAGAATATTTTGATACAGGCTAATATTATATCATATCCTCTGGCATTTTGGAATAGTCAAATACCTTTGAGTTTCCCCATTTTTTATAATAGCCGATACTATAGAGCCAAAAGGTCTTGCTGCCTTTGGCAGCATAGACATCTTGCACAAAAAGCGCTCTGAAAAGCCAGCTTTCCAGAGCGCTTTTATGTGCAAAGTGTTTCCATCACTTTGTGACGGAAACCTTTTGGCTCTATGAATTGCAAAATGGGGAAACTCAAATCAAACACCCCGCAGCAAGCTATGGGGCATGACCTGGCTTGTTCTTTCCGCCCCAAGGGGCGGGGTATTCAACCCTCGCGGCATTCGCCAAATACCGCGCAAGCGCGGCTGCTTGGCTCATTGCTCGCGGGAATAAATAAGGCAAGGCCAATTTGAGGAAAAAGATAAAAGGCCACGATTCCAAAGAACTTGAAACCGAGATTATGCAGTTGGCATAATCATCCGTATTTATCATTATATAGGAACAAACGGGCATATAGAAACCCAAAATCTATATGCCCTATTTTTTGCCATAAAAGAGTTGCCATGCTATCCCACTAGCATCTCATAATGCATATCCAATTTATCTGTCCCTTCAATCACCGCTGTTTTCCCAGACGCAGAAAACCCATGTGCTTCATAGAATTCCCTTGCCTTCTGGTTCTCGGCAATGACCCATAAATAAATGGAGAACTTTCCCTGCTGCCTTGCCTCTTGAACTGTCTTATCCAACAACTGTGTGCCAATGCCTTGCCCTAGAAAAAACGGCTCTACATAGAATTCGCAGATTTCAATAGCATCTGCTCTCCGCTGCCTATTTATGACACCTTTTACAATCCCGTCGTCATAGACCAGCATCTGTTCCAACAGCTTATGATTCTTGTTATAGTGCCCTGCAAGGCTTACCACCTGTAATTCCTGAAAGGACACGGCATCGTTTTGGAATATGTCCCGGTATGCCACCCGTTTGCCAAAAATAATGATTTCTGCTATCCGAGGAATGTCCCTTGCTTCTGCATTCCGTACCATCGCCGCTTTCCTCCTGTTCTTGTGCTCGGGAACCCACCCTTAAGATTCTAAGAGCCGTACATTTATGGCTCTCTCCTTATTTTCATTACGGACAATTTTATAACTAACCTTCTGCCCAATATATGACCGATCCAAACCAAGATTATCAAATTCATGGAAAAAACATTATTAGGCATATGTTCAATAATTCTTATAGGACAACGTTTGGCAAACCCACATGAACTCCCAGCCTCAGTCTAGATGACTTGAACACTTTGCATGCCAAATACGCCTTTCCTATGAAATCAAGGGGCTGTGTCTTAAATAGCTGCATGGCATAGGAAGGTTTTGCCGAA
>ERZ778516.1602-NODE-1602-length-16848-cov-4.256595_pt1 | contig 16848 bp, 13 predicted proteins | sample MGYA00510342_ERZ778516 | MGnify/ENA primary metagenome ERZ778516 (study PRJEB29527, sample SAMN07138961) | mouse gut metagenome | material: feces | host: mouse | place: China:Nanjing | collected 2016-01-25 ... | reverse complement strand
GAACAACAGGCAGTGCAGAATATTAATCTTTTGTAATTATGAATAAAACTGGTGTAAAAGTAAGAATTTCTTGACTTTTATACCAGTTCTTTTTATGCGAAAATCATATCAAATAAAGAGTAAATGATAAAGGATTGTAAGAATTTTGATGGTTATTTTAGATGGAATAAAACAATCAGATCACACAAAAGCGTTTACAGTAAAGTTCTCTGTATTTTGAATTTATACTATTTTTTATTACGAGCCGCTGATGATAGTCAGGCGTGTCAGCGAGTAATAAAAAATATACCTTAGTGGCTTATCATAAGAAGTTAAAATGATTTATCAATATTAATTGTAACTTCATATGCTTCATCGATGACTTTAACTGCTTTTGCAATTGTATTAAGAACTTCTTCATCATTTAGGCGAAACTTATGAGGTACAACAACATCAAATATTAGGTTGGTATGGGTGTCACCTGGTACCATTCTAAAGTCGTGCATTGCTAAACAGGGGTCAATTACTTTGATTAATTGCGCCACTCTATTTTTCACTTCGTTTGTTTTTTTGTCATTGGTTGCAATTGGATCTATATGAATGACTGCTTCACAATGAAATGCCAATTTTAATTCTCGTTCAATGGTATCAATCACATCATGGATTTTTAGAATATCTGCTTGGCAAGGAACCTCAGCATGGAGGGAGATAATACTTTTTCCAGGACCGTAATTGTGTACAATGAGGTCGTGAATTCCAACAATTTCAGGATATTGTAATACCTTAGTTTGAATTTGGTTGACAAAATCCGGATCAGGATTTTGCCCCATCAATAGGTTTAGGGTATCTTTGGCAGTCATAAAACCGGTATAAATAATAAATAAAGCAACCAAAAGACCAATGTAACCATCAATATTTAGATGAAAATAATGATGGATTAACATTCCAATGGTAACAGCAAGGGTTGCAATCATATCACTTAAACTATCTAGCGAAGTTGCCTGCATAGCTGCTGAATTGATTTTTTTCCCCAATGTGCGATTGAATAAAGCCATCCATAATTTCACTGCAATAGAAAGCAATAAAATAAATAAAGACAACCAATGAAATGTTATGATTTGAGGGTGAAGAATTTTTTCAAAGGAACTTTTGCCCAGTTCAAAACCCATTAACATGATGACAAGGGAAACAATAAAACCAGAAATATACTCTGCTCTGCCATGTCCAAAGGGATGATTTGCATCTGCTGGCAGTCCAGCGATTTTAAATCCCAGTAGTGTAACAATGGAAGAACCTGCATCGGAAAGATTATTAAAGGCGTCTGCCAAGATAGAAATAGAACTGGTTAAAATTCCCGCCATCAATTTGGCAAGAAATAAAAATATGTTACAACAAATGCCAACACAGCTTCCCAAAATACCATATTTTTGTCGGATATTGGGGTCTTGTATTTGTTGGTAGTCTTTGATAAATAAACGAATTAAAAATGTAGTCATAAGGTCACCTTCTTAGTTTGGTTTGTTAAGTATGTGGATAGATTTCCTGTCGTTTTGTAATCGCAGTACACAGTCAGAAGATAAAAGAGATATGTTTTCTGTATTGTTTTTTGATATCTGTAGGTATACTTTAAGCCAATATTATTTTGATAGGAATCAATTTTTGAAATAGATAAATTGATTTTCATTGTAACATATTTAAACGGAATTTTCTAGGGGATATTTGTTTATATGTGATTGTATATGAAATCCATCTGAGATGTGTTTTGAAAAGTGAGAGCCTCTCATTTAAGAAGCATATAAATTTGTTTTGCATGATAGCGCGGGTTATCGCTCTATTGTTTTTTGGCGAGATTGTCAGAGACAGCAATCAGAGAAAAGATTGGTGCAAGCAATGCAGGGATTTTCTGTTCAAAATCGTACTATTATTTTTAAAATTTTTTAGAGATTATCTTTAAAAAACGAATCATTTTTTCTAGCAATAATACAAAAAAATGTTTTATATAGAGTTTTTTTTTGACTTATATGCTTTAAAGTGGTAAAATGATAAACAGATTAATTTTGTTGAAAAAGAGGGGATTTTCATGTTGATTAAAGTAATTATTTTATTGGTATTTTTTGTAGTTACTGCTGGGGTGGGAATTTATTGCCGCAAACGGGCTTCTAGTGTAACCGATTTTGTACTTGGAGGTCGTGGAATTGGACCTTGGGTTACCGCTTTTGCTTATGGGACTTCTTATTTTTCTGCGGTGGTGTTCATTGGATATGCAGGGCAATTTGGTTGGAATTTTGGTGTTGCTGCTACCTGGATTGGAATTGGAAATGCGTTGATTGGGGGGCTTTTGGCTTGGATGGTTTTGGGCAGACGCACCCGTATTATGACCAAGCATTTTGAATCTGCCACAATGCCAGATTTTTTTGCAAAGCGATATCATGCTCCATCATTTAGAATTTTAGCTTCTGTGATTATTTTTGTGTTTTTGGTACCCTATTCTGCATCGGTTTATAAAGGGCTTTCTGGTTTGTTTTCTATGGCATTTGGGATTGACTTTACTTATTGTATGATTGGAATTGCAATTTTGACCGGAGTCTATGTCATTTTAGGAGGGTATTTGGCAGCAGCATTAAATGATTTGATTCAGGGAATTATTATGTTGATTGGTATTGTCGCAGTGGTGGGCTCTATCTTAAATGTAAATGGAGGATTGATAAAATCCTTAGAGGCATTGTCTGTGATTCCTTCCGCTGAGGCACCCAATCTAAATGGCGCTTATGTTTCATTTTTAGGTCCGAATCCACTTTCTTTATTGGGCGTAATTTTATTGACCAGTTTGGGAACTTGGGGGCTTCCTCAGATGGTACATAAATTTTATACCATTAAAAATGAAAAGGCTATCAAAACAGGCACGATTATCTCTACTATATTTGCTTTGATTATCGCGGGTGGCTCTTATTTTATGGGTAGTTTTGGACGGTTGTTTTATACACCTGGAGAAAAGGGCATTTTATTTGACGAGATTGTTCCAAGTATGCTTTCTGGAGGTCTTTCAGATTTGTTGATTGGAATTGTAATTATTTTGGTATTATCTGCGTCAATGTCCACCCTTTCTTCTTTGGTAATCGCATCTAGTGCCACATTTACCAGTGACTTTTTAAAGGGAATTTGTTTGAAAAATTTAAAGCCAAAACAAGAATTACTGATCATTAGAATATTGTGTGCAGTTTTTATTGCGCTTTCTGTGATTCTTGCACTGAATCCAAATAGTTTGATTTCTTCTTTAATGTCTTTGTCTTGGGGTGCTTTGGCAGGGTCTTTTTTGGGACCATTTTTATATGGACTATTTTGGAAGGGAACCACAAAAGCGTCTGTAATTGCGAGTTTTATTACAGGAATTGGCGTGAATGTATGCAACTTATGGCTGCACTTTACAGAGCCTACAACAGCAGGAGCCATTTCCATTGTTGCTTCTTTGATTGTAGTGCCATTGGTCAGCTTGGTAACGCCAAAATTGAATCAAGCAGAGGTACAAGAAGCTTTTCGTTGTTATGAAGAAAAAATTCCAGTTTCTCATAAAAATGTGTTAAAAGAAGAAAGTGAATAATTTCAAATTGTTAAGAGTTGGGAACTTTCTTGTCAAAGTGATTTCTTCATGTTATGATATTTTTATGAAACAGAAAGGAATTTCCCCAACTTATGAAACCAAAATATATTCTTGTAAGTGATTGGATTCGGGAACGTATTTTAAGTGGAGTTTATCCCAATCATGCAAAGCTTCCATCAGAAAATGAGTTTGTTAAAAAATTTAATGTCAGCCGTCAGACAGTGCGTCAGGCAATTAATACATTGGTTTGTGAGCATTTTGTACAGCGGCGGCAGGGAAGTGGCACTTATGTTTGTTATCATTCTGATAAGGACAAAGTCCCAACACAAACCATTGGAGTGATAACTACTTATTTCAATCAGGATATCTTTCCAGATATGATAAATGGAATAGATCGAGTACTAAAAGAACACGATTATCATATGGATTTGAAAGTTACCTACAATCAGGTGATACGGGAGCGCTTGATACTCAAATCAATGTTGGAAAATAATGTGGATGGATTGATTATCGAACCAACCAAAAGTGCGTTGTTAAATCCAAATTGTGATTTATATCGTGAGGTAATTCAAAGGCAGATTCCCATTGTTTTGATAAATGGTTATTATACAGCCTTTGATTTTCCTTATGTTTCCATGGATGATTATACTGCTGGAAAGCAAAATACGGTTTATTTGATACAGAGAGGACATACAAAATTATTTGGTATTTTTAAATCAGATGATATGCGAGGGCATTTTCGCTATAGTGGATTTATCAATACGTTGCAACAATATCAATTAAAATTTGATGATGATAATATTCTTTGGTATGTCACAGAGGATTTAGAAAAATTGTTTTGCCCTTCCAACGACCAATCTATATTACAACGAATTGGGGAAAATACAGGGATTGTCTGTTACAATGATGAAGTTGCAGTAAAACTGATTGAAGTGTTCCAAAGAAATCAAAAATCTGTTCCCAAAGACTATTCGATGATTGGTTTTGATAATTCCAATTTATCTGTTTTGTGCGATATTGGTTTGACAAGCAGTGATTATCCTGCGAAATTGATTGGGATAGAAGCTGCCAACCGGGTTTTAAAGATGTTACAAGGCTTATCAGTGAAATGCCTTTTGATTCCTCCAAAAATTATCCAGCGCAATTCTGTAAAAGATAATATGGTGAGAGAATCATGTGAATCTATTATAAAAAGGAAGTGATGGGAATGATGTTAGATAATTTAAAAAAGCAGGTTTATGAAGCCAATCTATTGTTGCCTGCATATGGCTTGGTTACCTTTACTTGGGGAAATGTCTCAGCAATTGACAGAAATCAAAAAATAGTTGCGATAAAACCTTCTGGTGTGGAATATGACACCATGACACCAGATGACATTGTAATTGTAGATTTAGATGGAAATGTGGTGGAAGGGCATCGAAATCCCTCCTCAGATACCGCAACCCATTTACAGCTCTATCGAAATTTTCCCAATATTGGTGGAGTGGTGCATACGCATTCTCGGTGGGCAACTATCTGGGCACAGTCTGGGAAAAGTATCTTGCCTTATGGCACAACACATGCAGATTATTTTTGTGGTGCCATTCCATGCACCAGAGAGATGACAGCAGAAGAAATTCAAACCGATTATGAAAAAAACACAGGAATGGTGATCGTGGAAACCTTTGCACAGAAACAACCCGATGATATTCCAGCGGTATTGGTAAAGAATCACGGACCATTCTGCTGGGGAACAGACTGTAAAAATGCAGTGGATAACGCAGTCGTATTAGAGGAAATTGCGATGATGGCATTTTATACAGAGCAATTGGGAATGATGACACCGATGTCTAAGACGTTGCTAAATAAACACTTTTTTCGCAAACACGGAAAAGATGCCTATTATGGGCAAAAAAAGAAAATATAAACTTTATACTGCTGCAAGACCATGCAGCAGTTTTTGATAATATGACAACAAAAAATATTACTCAATGATATGCCACCAATGAAAAAATAATAAAGAAAGAGATAGCAATATCATGTTGATTTAAAATCTGTGAATCGTTTGTCCTGAGAAGTTGCGCAATCAGGCTATTAAAAAAATGAAGTTGTATGAATGAAATGACAGTGAAATCCAAAAGACATAGAGAAGTTTCACAAGGAATTGTGTAAATCATGTCGAAATTTTGTCAATTAAAATTTGCAGGATTTTGAAAACAATCTTGCAAATTTACATATAATATAGTAAAATAAATAGTATCGCAATTGATTGATAAAAGTAAGAAAATATAGGAGGCTGTCATGATTTTATTTTAATAAATGTCTAAAGAACAACTGCTTGCTGAACAAGAAAATTTAAAAAATGCTTATCAAGAATTTCAAAAAAAGGGATTAACCTTAAATATGTCTCGTGGGAAACCAAGCGCTGACCAATTAAATTTATCAATGTCTATGTTGGATATTTTAAAAAAAGATGATATTTTAATTGATGAATCTGGAACAGATACTCGAAATTATGGATTACTAGATGGTATTCCAGAAGCAAAACGCTTATTTTCTCAGGTGTTGAATGTAAAACCTGAAGAGATTATTATTGGAGGTAACTCCAGTTTGAATATGATGTATGATACAGTCTCTAGAGCAATGTTTTTTGGGTTTGTGGATTCTGAAAAGCCATGGAAAGACTATTCTAATATCAAATTTTTGTGTCCAGTACCAGGTTATGACCGTCATTTTGCAATCTGTGAGTTATTTGGAATTGACATGATTCCTATCCCAATGACCTCAACCGGACCTGATATGGATTTGGTAGAAAAATATGTGGCAGAAGATGAAACGGTCAAGGGCATTTGGTGCGTACCAATTTATTCTAATCCTCAAGGGATTACTTATTCTGATGAAACAGTTCGCCGCTTTGCTTGTATGAAAACAGCAGCCAAAGACTTTCGTATTTTTTGGGATAATGCATATAATGTGCACCATTTAACCGATACACCAGATACATTATTGGATTTATTCCAAGAATGTAAAAAAATAGGAACAGAAGATCGTGTATTGATGTTTGCTTCCACTTCAAAAATCAGTTTTCCAGGTGCAGGGATTGCCAGTTTTGCAGCCAGTGTGCGCAATTTAGAATACATAAAAAAACAAATGTCCATTCAGACAATTGGTTTTGATAAGATTAAACAGTTAAGACATGTAAAATTCTTTCAAAATTTAGCGGGTATAGAAGCTCATATGCAAAAGCATCGTGCCATTTTGCAACCAAAATTTGATGTCGTGTTAGAGGCTTTGGATAGAGAATTGGCACCGCTAAAAATTGCAAATTGGAATAAACCTAATGGTGGTTATTTTATTTCTTTGGATACACTGGATGGTTGTGCAAAAAGAGTGATTTCCTTATGTAAGGAAGCGGGAGTTGAAATGACGCCAGCAGGTGCAACCTATCCATATGGAAAAGACCCTCATGATAGCAATATCCGTATTGCACCGACCTATCCTCCTGTAGAAGAACTCAAACAAGCAGTTGAGCTATTTTGTATCTGTGTGAAGTTGGCAAGTGTTGAGAAGCTATTAAAGTAATATTTTTGAAATTAGCATATCGTTTTGAAATGAATAAAAAAGCTGGTACAGGATAAGTACCAGCTTTTTTGATGACTATTCAATGGAGATTTTTTTGGTCAACTTTGGTTTTTCCTCTTGTTTCGGAAGAATCACCTTTAATAATCCATTTTCATAACTTGCCTTGATTTGCTCGGTTTTGATATTGGAAGCAGAAATTTTTCTAGAAAAGAAACGATGTTCCTTTTCTATTGTTCCTTTATGCTCCGCTTGAATGATGATAAAATCATCTGTCAAATCAATTGATATTTCTTGTTTTGTAAATCCTGCAAGATTTTCTTGCAATAAGAAATAATCTCCATGGTTTGTAATGTCAGCGGTTAAGGTAGAAAAAGCAGGAAAGTTATCAATGATACGTTCTTCTAAGCTATCAAATAAATTCCATAACTTTTCATAACGCTCTTCCCAAAAACGAGAATCAAACATTTTGGATTCTCCTTTCCAATTATTTTAGAGTTTCCTCCTTGTTATTCTACGCAGAACCAACTCAAAAGTTGAAATCAACTTGGTCTTTTGATGGAATAGACTTTTTAGAAGTTTTTTAGCAGGATATCTTTTACTATTTTTCTTTATCTGAAGTGACTGATAAAATATGATAGTTGATATCGTACAAATCGTGTACCAGTTACCAAGTGAAAAGTTATTAAAATTTTAAACCTCTTGGTTTTGTTTTAAAAGATTGGGTATTTTTTTAATCTAGGACCTTTACCCATATTTCCATAACATTCCCACAATCGCAGTCTGTATAATATTTTTCAGCAGAGAATGGTTCAGAGGTCAGTTGTTGATTGGAAAGCCAAGTGCCAAAAAGATATTTATTTGCTTTATCCAGTGCTTCTGTCACAAGTTTTTCAAAATTTTCGGCTTCTATTTTGCAGATAATATAATTTCCTGCGGGTAATTCTTGTATTGTAAAATCATTGGTATTGTTGAGTTTATCTTGGAAAGGTATCCCCACAAAATACTTAAAAATACCTTTTTGGGAATCTGCCATATATGACATACCTAGTTCTATGGTTGTATGAACAGATTTGGTAAGTGCAGTTTTCTCTTTGTGAAAGCGTGTCCAAAGTTGTCCAGGAACATCGATTCCTGTACTTTCCCCAATGGGTGTTTGTGATACAATAGGGACGTCCGCCACAAGTCCAATATAGCTTTCTGGAGAAGTTAAATTTTCTCTGTGAATTTCTAACACAATATGATCAATTATGAGAGGTACGTTCTCCTCAATCAAAATATAATTCATAGAGATTTCTGGCTTGATAACTGTGTTTAACATTGGTCGTGTCTTTTTGTATTCTTCTGGTGTAATCCCATAAGTTTCCTTAAAAGCTCGTGTGAAGTTGGCGTGACTAGAAAAACCACACTCTAGTGAAATATCTAAAATTCGTTGGTCCTCTTTGTTGAGTTGTGCAATGGCTTTTGATAGACGGCGCAGTTTGATATATTCCTGTACAGGTCTATTTACCAATCGCTTAAATAATCTTTGAAAGTAAAATGGTGACAGTGAAACCATTTCGGCTAACAGTTCTGTACTGATTTCTTCCTGTAAATTTTCTTCAATAAAATCGACTGCTTTTTGAATTGCTTCCCATGCGTGCATAATAGATTCCTCCTTTATTTGATGTTTCAATGATAACATATAACCATAAAATGTGCTTTTCCTACAATGCTCTTTTTTAAAGTGGATTTTTGCCGTTAGGGAACAAAGACACAGGATAATACAACATTTGAATTACTAAAAAATGCGGTTATTTCTCATAAGGTAGTGTATATTTTATATGTAAAGTCCTATGTCTATTCAAATTTCCCCTATAAAATAAAAGGCGATATCTCGACGTTGACTTCCTCCTGTGGTATACTGATAAAAACAATCTATCGAAAACAGGAGGAATTTTTATGGGTGAACAGAGAGAAGAAAAGAATCCTAAAAAACGAATTTGTATGGGGTTATTGGCACATGTAGACGCAGGTAAAACGACCTTTTCAGAACAATTATTATATCACACTCACAGTATTCAAAAACTTGGACGGGTAGATCATAAAAACAGCTTTTTAGATACCCATGAAATCGAAAGGAATCGTGGAATTACTATTTTTTCTGATCAAGCGGTTTTTCAGTATCAAAATTCCGAGTATTATTTGATTGATACACCGGGACATATTGATTTTTCAGCAGAAATGGAACGCGTGTTACAGGTTTTGGATTATGCGGTTATATTGATTAGCTGTGTGGAGGGAATTCAAGGGCACACACAAACGATTTGGAATTTGTTGAGAAAACATCAAATTCCAACTTTTTTCTTTTTCAATAAGATAGATCGCACTGGTGCGGATGTTTTTCGGGTACTTTCTGAGGTTCGTCAGAAATTAACTCCAAATATATGCTATGTAACAGGCAATCTATCTGGGAAAGAGATGAGCCAAGCACTTGCAGAGGAAATTGCACAACAAAATGATATATTATTGGAAGAGTACTTGACCAATGGTTATCAACCTGATATTTGGCTACAAACTGCCAAACAGGCGATTCTAGATGGTGAATTATTTCCCTGTATGAGTGGTTCAGCCCTTCAAGATATTGGCATTCAAGAGTTTTTAGAATCTTTTGACCTGTTGACCGATACAACCTATCATACAGTAGAACAGCAACCCTTTGCAGGGCGTGTTTATAAAGTGCGACATGATGGTCAAAACAATCGCATTGTTTATATAAAGGTGTTACAAGGACAATTGCGTGTAAAAAATTTTGTGGATACCTTTTCTAATAACCAGATAACAACAGAAAAAATCAATGAAATTCGCATCTATAATGGGACTAAATACCATCAAGTCACAATGGTATCCAGCGGTAATATCTGCGCGGTAACTGGTTTAAGTACTGTAAAACCGGGGGATAGCATAGGAAAACAATTAAAACAGACTGTTTGTGAAGCTGTTCCCATGCTAACATCAAAGGTATTATATCCTACTGAAATACATCCTAAAACCATGTTAAAGTATTTACAGATTTTAGAAGATGAGGAACCTATGCTTGAAGTTTCTTGGAGTGAATTATTTCAAGAAATTCAGGTTAAGATTATGGGTAAAATGCAGCTTGAAATTTTACAGGAAGTGATACTAGAACGTTTTGGGATTCAAGTGTGTTTTGGAGAATGTCGTATTTTATATCGGGAAACGATTGTAAGTCCTATCTATGGATATGGACATTTTGAACCACTTCGACATTATGCAGAGGTTCATTTACATCTGTCTCCTGCAAAGCGTGGCAGTGGGATTCAGTTCCAAAGTCATTGCTCTACAGATATACTGGGGCAACAGATTCAGAATTTAATTCGCACCCATGTGTTTGAAAAACAGCATAAGGGAATTTTATTGGGAATGCCATTGACTGATGTCATGATAACATTATTAAATGGCAGGGCACATATCAAACATACCGAGGGCGGTGACTTTCGCGAAGCGGTTTATCGAGCGATTAGACAGGGATTGGAACAGGCGGATAATTTGATTTTAGAACCGTATTATCGATTTGAAATAGAGGTAAATTCCAACGATATGGGGAAGGTGCTATCCGATATTCAAAAGCGGCATGGATGTTTTGAACCACCTATGATAGTGGGTGAGAGAGCTATCATCATCGGGCGGGGTCCAGTTGCCTGTTTGATGGATTATCCAGCCGATTTGATTCATCTGACCAGAGGAACAGGAATGATTCAGTTGAGTTTTGACGGATATGAATCCTGTTATAATCCAGAAGAGGTGATTGAACAAATTGGATATGATAAGGTAAGGGATTTAGAAAATGTGTCTGATTCTGTTTTCTGTTCCCATGGAAGTGGATTTGTTGTGAAATGGCAGCAGGTAGAAGACTATTTGCACTGTGAAAAGGTCGCGTTTGAAGGTTAAGCACAAGAAAATGAAAATTGTCTGTTTGAGAAGTTGTGTTGGAAGATTGAGTAAATATTTGTGATAAAGATAAAAAAGCAGACTTGTAAAAATACAAGTCTGCTAAAAAATCACTTAAATTAGATTTTGTAAGGTAAATGATAAGTGTTTTGCTATTTGACAGACACTACAATGGATAGTGGCTCTGTTTGAGTCAATGCAATACTGCGTTTATCTGGCTGAGAGCTACCAGCATAGATCGTAAAGTCACCCGGTTCCACATAGCGTTGACCTTGTTGATCCACAACCTCAAAGCTAGAAGCGGGAATTGAAACTGTTATGGTTTTGCTTTCATTTGGCTGTAAATACAGATATTCAAAACCGCATAAACTGTGGTTGGGAAGAATTTGGCTGCTTTCCATATCCCGAATATAGAATTGTACCACCTCACCTGCTGGAATATCCCCAGTATTTTTGACAGTCACACAGACAGATAAGTTATCTCCTGCTGTAATCTCCTGTTGTTTGGCGGTAAAATTGGAATATTCAAATTGACTGTAGGATAACCCAAACCCAAATGGATATAAAACATCGCCTTTAAAATAGCGATAGGTTCGATTTTGCATAGAATAATCCTTAAAATCAGGCAGGTCATCTACAGAGTGATAAAATGTAATTGGCAACTTTCCAGAAGGAGAGAATGCACCAAATAACAATTCTGCTAAAGCCTGTCCAGCATGAGCGCCGTTATACCACGCTTGTATAATGGCATCACAATGTTGATCAGCATAACCAAGGTCGATTGCACTTCCAGTATTGACAACTACAATAACAGGTTTTCCGCTTTCTACCATTGCCTGCAACAGGCGTTGTTGACTTTTTGGAAGCTGTAGGTCAATTTTATCACCACCAGCAAAATCATTGCCTGTATCTCCCTCTTCTCCTTCAATGGTGGAGTCCAGACCTAAGCATACAACGACGACATCAGAATAGCTGGCGACACTTTTTGCTTCAGACAAGCGGTCATCTGGCAATGACAGAGCAGTTGTATAGTCGCGATAAAGGTGACACCCTTCAGAGAATAACACTCTTGCAAAGTCTTTGGTATATTCCTGAATGCCCTCTAGATTGGTGGTATAACGGGAAGCAGTGCCAAAATAATTTCCAATCAGTGGGCTGATGGTATTTGCATTTGGTCCTACTACCCCAATGGTCTTGACTTGCTTTGGATCCAATGGAAGGACACCATTGTTCTTTAACAACACCATACTTTTGCGACTCATTTCCAATGATGCCTCATTGTGCTCTTTACAATCATTGACAGAATAAGGGATTTGATTGTAGCTACACTGTTCATCAAACATACCAAGTTTATATCGTGTGGTGAATAAGCGAATAGCAGATTCTCTGATTTGTTCTTCGGTGACAAGACCATCTTGATATGCCTGCATCAAATGGAGGTAGGTAATTCCACAATTGACATCACAACCATTTTGGAGTGCCAATGCAGCGGATTCAGGAGCGGTGGCAGTGATTTTATGTTCTGCATGGAAATCTCGAATAGCCCAACAATCAGATACAAAATGACCGCGAAATCCCCATTGTTCTCTTAAGATTTCTTGAATCAGTGTTTTGCTTCCACAGCATGGTTCGCCATTTGTGCGGTTATAAGCACCCATAATCGCTTCTACCTGAGCTTCCTTGACACAAGCTTCAAATGCTGGTAAATAGGTATCCCATAAATCCCGTTTGCTGGCAATTGCATCAAAGTGATGTCGTTCTGATTCTGGACCACTGTGTACAGCAAAGTGTTTGGCACAAGCTGCCGCTTTCATATAAGTGCCTTCGCCCTGTAAACCCTGAATATAAGCAACGCCCAGTCGAGCGGTTAAAAAGGGGTCTTCTCCATAGGTTTCATGTCCTCTGCCCCAACGGGGGTCACGGAAAATATTGATATTAGGCGCCCAAAATGTTAAACCTTTATAGATATCACGGTCGCCCCATTTTACTTGTTCATTGTATTTTGCGCGCGCTTCTTCTGCAATGATTTCCGCCATCTGTTTGACAGTTTGTTTGTCAAACATTGCTGCTAAGGCAATTGCTTGTGGAAACATCGTAGAAACCCCTGCTCTGGCGACACCATGCAGTGCTTCATTCCACCAGTTATAAGCGGGAATATCCAGTCGTGGAATAGCAGGAGCATCATAACGGAGTTGAGAAGCTGCTTCTTCTAAAGTCATATTTGCAACTAAATTTTCTGCTTGTTTGCGAAAAATAGAATAATTATCTTGGTAACAGGTCATAGAGAACCCCTCTTTTCTATATATTAATCAAGTGAATAAAGATTTGTTTTTTATAGGAAAAAAACATCATATTGATGGGTTGTCGTTGCTCATCGTCGAGCCAAATCATAAATTACAAACAATATCGTTTTTATGATAGTTTGTTTAATAGTGTTTTAATGGCACCTTTGGTGAAATAACGCGCAGCTTCTTCAATGAATAAATCAAAATCAATATGGGTGTCATCGTTGGCTCCATCAGAAATAATGCGAATAATTGCAAAAGGTATTTGAAATTCATAACATACTTGTGCTACTGCAGCACCTTCCATTTCAACACATTTGATATTTTGTACATGTTCGTACAGCCACTGATTTTTTTCTTTATCACAGATAAATTCATCACCGGAAGCAATGGTACCGATGACCGCTTTTGGTGTTTGGATATGAAATGCTTTGAGATGTTTTTCTGGAATGTCTAAAAGCATTTCATGTAGAATATAGTCATTCACAGCTTCAAAAGCGAGTTGTGTGAGGGTACAGTCGCTTTTTAAATAACTCTTTTTCAAAACAGGTATCTGAAATAACGGATCTCCAGGAACTTTGAAATCATGTTGACAGGTGAGGTCTCCAATAACAGCATCTCCAACATGTAAAGTAGGATCAATGCCACCTGCTGTGCCAGAGAAGATAATACTGCCAACACAAAAGTGGTCAATTAATAAACTGGCGGTCAAAGCTGCTGCAACCTTACCAATATGAGACTTTACCAATACGGTTTGCTTTCCATATAGAGTGCCAATATAAAAATTGCGTCCTGCAATGGTTTGTACTTGTTCGGACTGCATATCTTGTGTAAGCAGTTCAATTTCTTCATCCATTGCACAGATAATGCCAATTGTCATCATAAAAATACTCCTATCATTTTTGGTTTCATTATAGCATAAAAGTCGGATAAATGCTATAATAAAAAATAGCAGTGATTTAGAGTGTATCTAACATATGGACATTCTATCAACGATTTTACAATCAGAAAAAAGAGAAAACGGGAAAGAATGATAATCAATATGAAAACAAATGCAATGCGTATATTAGACCAAAAAAAGATAACTTATAATATCCATACCTATACATCTGAGAATGGAAAGATAGATGGCATCTCGGTAGCCAAAACATTAAATCAACCGTTGACACAGGTATATAAAACATTGGTGACAATTGGACAAAGTAAATCTTATTATGTTTTTGTGATACCAGTTGCAGAGGAATTGGATTTGAAAAAGGCGGCAAAAGCAGTCAAGGAAAAATCAATTGAAATGATACCAGTGAAGGATATCAATCGAGTGACTGGCTATATTCGTGGGGGATGTTCTCCGGTTGGGATGAAAAAACAATATCCCATTGTGATAGATGACAGTTGTAAAACAATCGAAAGGATAATTGTGAGTGGTGGGAAAATAGGTTTTCAAATAGAATTGAAGTGTGAGGATTTACAAGCGGTCTGCAATGCCTTGATAGCGGAGGTAATTCAAAATAGAACCTAAAAATATATCATTTATGAATAGAGGTTATTTGGGTGTTAAATTGGAATTTATGGCATGGTTGTGAAAAAATAAGCGAAGGTTGTCAACATTGTTATGTATATCGAATAGATGAAATGTATGGAAGAGACAGTCGAGTGATTACCAAGAATCAAGATTTTGATTTGCCGATTCGTTGCAATCGCGATGGAAGTTATAAAATACCCGCTAGGCAGGTGGTATATACTTGTTTTTCTTCTGATTTTCTCTTACAACAGGCGGATAAATGGAGAGCGCAAGCGTGGGAAATGATAAAAGCTCGTCCAGATTTGATGTTTATATTTGCCACAAAGAGAATTCATCGTTTTTTGGATTGTATTCCAGATGATTGGGAAGATGGTTATCCCAATGTATCTGTTTATTGTACAGTTGAGAATCAAAGACAAGCCAATGAGAGACTTGCTATTTTTTGTAATCTGCCCATTTGTCATAAAAGTATTATTTGCGAGCCGTTGTTAGAACAGATTGATTTAAGTCTATTTTTAACCTCTCAAATAGAACGTGTTCTGGTAGGAGGAGAATCTGGACCGGGTGCTAGAGTTTGCAAGTATGATTGGGTGTTGGATATTCGTAGACAGTGTATTGATAGACGGGTTTCCTTTCAGTTTCGTCAGACGGGAGCTCGTTTTCAAAAAGATGGGAGAATATTTGATATTGCCCGCAAATTGCAATCATTGCAGGCACAGAAAGCAAACATTGATTACGATGCAGAAAGTGAATATTAGACTAGAAAGGAACGAAATGATCTATGTATGAAGTGATGGATATCATAAATCGAAGAGAAAGTTGTAGGGGATATCAAAATATCCCTGTGGAAAAAGAAGTGTTATTAAATTGTATAGAAGCTGCTAGATTGGCACCCTCTGCTTGTAATAGCCAGCCATGGAGTTATTATGTTGTGAACAATCCTCAGACTGCCTCTGCAATGGCAAAATTTTTACAGGAAGATGGATTCAATCGGTTTGCAGATCAGTGTTCTACCTTTATCATTGTATTGGAAGAACCAGCACAGTTGATCAATGGGGCAACTGGAGAAAAAATGATAAGTCAGCGCTTTGCATCTATTGATATTGGATTGTCCGTTATGCAGTTGTGTTTGCAGGCAACAGCACAAGGTCTTTCAACTTGTATTATGGGTTCCTTCAATGAGGAAAAAATCAAACATTTATTGCAAAAAGATTGGACGCAAAAGATTCGTCTGGTAATTGCAATTGGATATGCAAAATCAGATACCATTCGTAAAAAAATTCGCAAGCCGTTAAATGAAATCGTGACCTTTGATGAATAAAGGTTGACAGTTTGAGATGATATTTGTGAAAATGTGTTTTTAATTGCCAATTTACTTGACTATAATCGGCAATTTATGGTAAAATAATGAGAACTAAAACTGTATTTTTAAATACAATAACAGAATATTTGTTGTTTAAAAACAGATAATAAAATAACAAATTAATTTTTAGATGATGGATGATTCAGTCATTTAGAACAGCGTTTATCCCAAACATAAAAATAAATAAGAAATGAGGTTATAAAAATGGAATTAAAGGGTTCAAGAACACATGCAAATTTGATGGCGGCTTTTGCAGGAGAGTCTCAAGCGAGAAATAAGTATACTTATTATGCGTCTAAAGCAAAAAAAGAAGGGTATGTACAGATTGCCTCATTGTTTGAAGAAACTGCAAACAATGAAAAAGAACATGCTAAAATTTGGTTTAAACTATTGCATGATGGTATTCCAGATACAGCAACAAATCTATTAGATGCTGCTGGAGGAGAACATTATGAATGGACTGAAATGTATGATGAATTTGCAAAGGTAGCAAAAGAAGAAGGATTTACGAAAATTGCATATTTGTTTGAAGCTGTTGGTAAAATTGAAAAAGAGCATGAAGAACGCTATCGTAAATTATTGGAAAATCTAA
>ERZ778516.1594-NODE-1594-length-16890-cov-5.358064_pt1 | contig 16890 bp, 18 predicted proteins | sample MGYA00510342_ERZ778516 | MGnify/ENA primary metagenome ERZ778516 (study PRJEB29527, sample SAMN07138961) | mouse gut metagenome | material: feces | host: mouse | place: China:Nanjing | collected 2016-01-25 ... | reverse complement strand
CAGGGAAAAGATATCTGACTCCCTTTTGGATGGATTTAGAGCAGAAAGCGATCGAAAGGGTAAAAATGGCATCGGAGATGTCGCTGCGCATGTATGAGAGTCCCCTGGTGGTAACGGACAGCGGAGGCAAGGACAGCGCAGTGTGCCGGGAGATCGTAAGAAGGGCGGGCATTCCCTATGAGGTACAGCACAACCTTACCACGGCGGACGCGCCCCCTACCATCTACTATGTGCGGGAGACTTTCCGGAAACTGGAGGAACAGGGAGTCACGTGCAGGATGAATTATCCGGTATATAAGGGACAGCGGGTGACGATGTGGACGCTGATCCCCATGAAGAAATTCCCACCCACAAGGCTGCAGAGGTATTGCTGTCAGGTGCTGAAGGAATCTTACTGCAGGGACCGGTTTATTACCACCGGCGTCCGCTGGGCGGAGAGTGTCAAACGCAGGAAAAACCGCGGGGTGTATGAGAATTTCACCTATAACCAGGATAAAAAAATCATTCTAAACAACGACAACGATGAACAGAGGCGGCTGTTTGAAAGCTGCGAATTGAAGGGAAAGAGGATCTGCAACCCCATCGTGGACTGGACGGACCGGGATGTATGGGATTACATCCGCAGCGAAAGGCTTCCCATGAACCCGCTCTATGATATGGGATTCTGGCGTGTGGGCTGCATAGGCTGTCCGATGGCGGGAAAGCGCAGGTGGATGGAATTTGGCCTGTTCCCCACATACAGGCAGGCATATACACAGGCATTTGGAAGGATGCTGGATGTGATGCACTCAGGGGGGATACCCACAAAGTGGAAAACAGCGGGGGATGTGTTCTCCTGGTGGATGGAGGATGAGCAGATAGAGGGGCAGATGAGCCTGGCGGATCTTGACGGCTGGATGCAGGAGAATGGATAGGGAGAGCATTGCGGCAGGCTGGACAGGCGGCTACGGACTGAAAAGTTTGCGGAAAAAATGGAGGCATAAAATGGGCAGTGTGGAAAAAGGCATTACGGAACTTAAGCTATACAGCCCCCTGAGCGGGCGTTTTTTTGATTCGGAGGATTGTGGCAGGGCGCTGAACAGGATAACTTTATCAGGGTATAAGCGCGAGATACAGGATGCTTTGGGTAAAGATGAAATTCTGCAGAGCGAAAAGGGGCTTGCGGAATATATACAGCCTCCGTCATTAAAGGAGCGCATTATAAGTATGCATCCGGGCGTGGAGGTATGGTCGTATGGTATGTGGAGCGTGTTGACAGTAAAATGCCGTGGCGCGCTTTCGGGCGGAGAACTGGAAACATTAAAGGACGAATGGCATGGACAGATGACAGACGGGTGGGGGGAATCGTTTTCACAGGAGGCTGTGGATTGTGATGAGGGATGCTGTCTATATGTAGACTATGTGGATACAAAGCGTTCCAGCATCAAAACGGAGCAGGAACTGAAGGGTATCACGGAGGAACAGGAAATGCCTGGTGATACAGGCATGCAGCGGGCGGCAGGCAGTACACAGACCATGGGGTAGAGGAATCACAGCATTATGCCGCTGCCGCAGGGTGCGGCCAGACTTTCAGTAATTATGGGAGGTCTGGCCGTTTTTGATTGCCCTGCGGCGGGCAGGAAATAAAAAGCAGAAGAAAGGAAATGGAAACATGGCATCTAAATTTATGGATGAAACACCGCTTGCAGGGATGGAGGCGCAGATGCAGCAGGTCCCGGGTTTCAGGCCGAGGAAGGGCGGCATCTCCGTCAGCAGGCAGACAGAGGGGCAGGGGGACTGCGGGCCTCCCGGCAGGCCCTGTGGAAGCCCTGGGGAGGGATGTGGGCGTTTATCTTCCCTCCTCGGCCGTTTTACCGGGGAAGTGGACTTCGGGCCGTTTACAGACCGCGTGTCGCGCCTGGATGGCAGCGCAGGGGACATTTACCGGGATGAAAGCCACAGGAGGCGGTTTCAGGAGCAGTGGAAAGGGCATGGGGCTGTGCCAGACAGGGACGCCATGTGCGCCGCGCTTTACCTGCTGACGGCAGACCCGGCGCTGTGGGGGATGGCAGCCCAGGCGGTACAGCCGGAACTGATTGACTTTGCCGCCGTCTGCATCAGGGGCATCGGTCTGGACGGCTATGTGCTGTTCCATTCCGCAAAGGACCTGTATAAGGGAACCAACCGTCTGAGCCTGTCGGAGCTTACCGACCCGGAACTGATAAGCGATGGGACGTTCCGGGCGGTCATCACGGCATTCCTGATCCGGCGGTATGGGGCGGAGGTCTTGGAGGAAGAAAGGAGCATGGGATGTTAAAGGTATATCTGGGCGATACCGCCGCATCAGACGGGCTGTGGCTGGCTTTCCCCCTGGGGAGCCGGGAAAGGCAGGACGCCATGAAGTTTGGCGATGGGGGTACGGTTGAGATCGGTGCAGTCACAAGCCCGCTGGAAGGGCTGAAGGAACACCTGGAGGGGATGACGCTGCGGCTCGGACAGGGCATAAGGGAACTGGAGTTTTTGGAACGGCATACGGACTGCATGACAGAAAGGGAAAAGGGCATATTTCAGGCAGCGCTGGAGATTGAGCGGCCGCACAGTGTAATGGAGGTCGTGAACCTGTCCTGCAACCTGGATAAATTTGTGCTTTATGAAGGCGCTTCCAGCCATGAGGAACTTGGGAGGCGTGTGCTGGGGGATGAGGAAATGTCAGAAAAGGTTGCCCTTTACCTGGATTACGGGGCAGCCGGTGAGAAGTACGCAGGCAGCCATGCCGGGTGCTTTAACCAGCTTGGGTATGTGGCCCGCACAGGGGAAGCCCTGGAGCCGCTCTACGATGGGAACAGGCTGCCCGATCCCGGATATGACAAATCGTGCGTCATCCAGGTCTGGCTGAGTTCCCCTTACTATGCCGCAGGGAACCATCGGTATTACCCCGTTTCCCTCCCTGCCTCTGATGACAGGCTTGAGCTGGCGGCGGAAAAGCTGGGCTGGAGAAACCTGGAGGAATATGAGGTGGTCAATGTCAGCTGCCCTGTCCATGGACTGGAATCCTGCCTGCCGTTTTCCAGGGATGTCAGGGAAATGAATGCATTTGCGGAGATACTGGCAGAAAAAAACATCCTGGGGGATGCCGCAACAAGGGAAAAGCTGTTTGCGGCGCTGGAGGCGGAGGTTCCTGAAAATATGGCCCAGGCGCTGGAGATTGCCGCAGGACTGGAACGGTATACCATGCTGCCGGAGGAAGTAAAGACTGCAGGGGACTATGCGGATTATTATCTGGAAGAAGCACAGATATATATTGAAGATGAGATTCAGCAGTTCTTTGATTATGACAAATTCGGGGAGTACCGGATGTGGGAGTACGGGGTTGTACCCACGGAGTACGGGCTGGTTGTGCGTGAGGACAGGGCCATCCGGCCGCTGCCCAGGGAACTGGAAGAATTCAAGCTGTTCAGCCCCCTGAAAGGGTTCATATACCTTTATGACGAGGATTGGGGCGGCATCCGGAACGAACCGGATGAGTTAAGCCCCTGTGACCTGTGCCAGTATGAGGATAAGATACTGGAAAGGATCGGGCAGGAACACCTGGAGGAAGAAGGGGAGAGGGGGCTTGCCGTTTACCTGCACAACCGCCTGCTGAACCGGAAGGTGTTCAGCATGGAGCCTGCGGTGGAATCATGGGACGGGAAGCTGTGGGGCGTACTGAAAGTAAAAAGCCATGGCCCGCTGTCTCCCCAGGAACTGTCCGGGCTGATGGAGGAATGGCAGGGGCAGGAGTCCGATGGCTGGGGGGAAGGGTTTGAACAGCGGGAGATCAAGACAGAAGAAGGGGAACTCTGTGTCAGTTTCTGGAATTCCGACAATGACTTCTTTATCAAGACAGAGCAGGAATTGAAACAGGGACAGACGCAGGACTTCGGGATGCAGATGGGAGGGAACGGATGATGCGGGTACAGGTCAATATCTATGCGGACTGTTATAAGGACCTGCGGGGATACCAGGGGGCGGAGATGGTGCTCCCGGCTGACCCTTATGTGGTCAGGGATGCCCTCCAGCGCGCCCGTGTGCCGGAGGGCGGCGGGTATACGCTGGAAAGCATGGGTGGCTGGCCAAATTTCCTTTCGGCTGCCCTGTTCAATGCCAGCCCCCTCTCAGGGGAAAATGCCCTGGGGGAACTGAACCTGCTGGCGGATGCCGTAAGCCGCATGGATGAGATACAGATAGAGACTTTTGAAGGCGCCTTGCAGCTGCATCTGGAAGAAACAGGGAAGAAAACAGCTGCCCTGAAGGAACTGATCAATCTTTCCGCCTGCCTGGATGATTATGAATTCCACCCCGGCGTGACCGATGACCTCCAACTTGGCAGGGCCTGTATGGAAGGCGGCATGCTGGATCTGGTGGAGGGCCTGCCGGATGAGGTGGTAGGATTATTGGACCCTGTAAAAGTCGGGAAGGCGCTGCGGGACAGCGACCACGGGACATTCACCCCTAGGGGCTATGTTTACCGGGGAACCACGGCCGTCCGGCAGGATTTCTATGACGGGGAACACCTGCCGCCCTGCTGTGAGAACAGCCAGGGCCTGATATCACTGCTGATAAAAAGTCCGGGTACTGCTGATAAGGGAAGCGGCGCATGGCTGGAACTGCCCGCAGACGAAAAAGCCCTGCGCTGGGCGCTCATATCCATTGGTGAGGAATCCTTTGATCCCTGCTGGATCGAAGAAGTAAGAAGCCCTGTCATGATGCTCCAGGACCAGTTAGTAGGGTGTGAGGACATTGGGAAATTGAACACGCTGGCAGGCCGCCTGGGGAATCTGCGGCAGGCCGCGCCGGATGACCTGATGCTCATGAAGTACAAGGCGGCACTGGCGTGGGAGCTGCACCAGAAAAAATATTCTGATCCGGATGAGCTTTTGGAAATAGACTTCCTGGACGTGGAGCTGGATATTGCCGCCAACCTGCACTGCTATGATTACAGCCCTGATGTCCTGTCGCCGGACGCATATGGGGAGTATGCCCTGCAGAGCGCCGGGATCGATACGGATGATCCAGCCTTTTTCCGTTTTGACTTTCATGGATATGGGGAGAGGATGCTGGAGAAAGCAGGCTATATACTTACTGCGTATGGCGCCATTTCCCGGAACGGGCAGGAATTTGTGCATGAATATACAGAATCGGATCAGGCGGCTGGGCAGGGCATGGAAATGAAATGACAGGGCCGCCGCAGGAAAGGAGGTGGTGCGGCATAGACAGCTTTATCTCATGGGTGGGCGGGAAGAAAGCCCTCCGGAAGCTGATTTACACAATGTTCCCCGTAAGTTTTGACCGCTATATCGAGGTGTTCGGCGGTGGCGGGTGGGTGCTGTTTGGGAAACCGCCTGACTGCAGGTGCATGGAGGTCTACAACGACTATAACTCCAACCTCGCCAAGAGGAAGCTGGCGGAGCGTTCCGGGGAGGGATATGTTGACACGGCGGTCAAGATCCTGATCGCGGTGGTGCTGGGCGCGCTCCTGCTGGCGGGACTGTATGCCCTGTTCAAGGACACGGTGCTGCCCACGCTGGTAAACCGCATCCAGCAGATGTTCAACTATGCCGGATAATACGGCGTCCTGCAGGGGAATGTGCGTGGCTTCTGGCATGACAGTGCCTGCGGTGCTGCAGGCTGTGCTGTTCCCTTTTCTGCTGGTCATGGTGTCTGCCTGGGACATCAAAAAAAGGGAGATCCCGGACAGCCTGTCGGCGGCCGTTGCACTGCTTTCCCTGCTGCGCTTTTCCCCCTGGAACCTTGCCGGGGCATTTACGGCGCTGCCCTATCTCATCGTGGCGATGTCCGGGAGCAGGACAGCCGGGATCGGCGGCGGGGACATCAAGCTGGCGGCAGCCATTGGGATCGTGCTGGGACTGCCGGGCGGTGTGGCGGCTTCCGTCATGGGGCTGTCGGCTTTTATCGTTTACGGGCTTACCTGTTCCTGCGTAAGGAGGCTCACGGGGCGGGCAGGGAGGGCTGCCTACCCTGCGGGGCCGTTCCTGGCCGCAGGGGCAGCCGCAGCCTATTTTATGGAGATTGGAGGATGGATCATATGAAAAAGAAGATCATCATCACATTTTGTGCCGCTGTGCCGGTTGTGGCATTGGCGGCGTTCCTGCGCAGCCGCAGAAAAAGATACGCTGTGCGGTAGCAAAAAAAGGGCGGGCTTTCAGGGAAGGCCCGCCCGCGGCTAAAAAGAATATTTTCAGGAGGGAACAGTCTGGACGTCCCATCCAAATATTGAAAGGATGCCCGCCGGAGCGGGCAGGGAGGTATAAGAATGCAGATTTTGAAGAACAGGATCGTCATAGGGGTGGCCTGCATCATCCTGTCGCTTGTCATATGCTTTGCGGTCACGCCGCTGTTTAATAAAAGTATCAGCGAAAAGACGCAGATCGTGCGGGTGGTCAGGGAAATCAATAAGGGCGATGAGATCACGGCGGCGCAGGTGAAGGCGGTGGAGGTAGGCGGGTACAACCTGCCGGAGGATGTGGTGCGCAACCCTGAAACCGCCATCGGCAGGTACGCCTCCGCCGATTTTGCGCCGGGGGATTACATCATCGCCTCCAAGATCGCGGATGAGCCTGCCGCGGAAAACGCCTACCTTTACAGCTTAAACGGGGAGAAGCAGGCCATGTCCGTGACGGTCAAGGCGTTTGCCAACGGGCTGTCCGGGAAACTGCAGAGCGGCGACATCGTATCCGTCATTGCCCCGGACTATAAAAAGCAGGGGGTGACCGTGATCCCGCCCGAACTCCAGTATGTGGAGGTCATTGCGGTGACGGCCAACAGCGGGTATGACGCCAATACCGGGGAGCGGGAGGATGAGGACTCAGAAAGGGAGCTGCCCTCCACAGTGACGCTCTTAGTCACGCCGGAGCAGTCAAGGGTATTGGCGGAGCTGGAGGCGGACGGCAAGCTGCACCTGTCCCTGGTATACCGCGGGGATGCAGGGAACGCCGCCAGGTTCATTGAGGCGCAGGAGGCCGTGCTGGAGGAACTGTACGCGCCCGTGGAGGAAGAAACCGGGGAGGAAGCCGCAGACGGTCCCCAGGAAACAGGGGAAAACGGCGGGGAACCCAAAGACAGCCAGTCCATGGAGGAAGAAATCGGGAAAGCGGAGGAAGCATTGTCGGAAAGCGGGGTGGAATAGGTCTTGAATTTTATGAAAAACAGCATATTCAGCCGCGGCAGCGGGGAGGATGCCCGCATGGAGCCGGAAAGGGCAAACCAGGTGCTGGCGGTGTGGGGAAGCCCCGGCTGCGGCAAGACAACGGTGGCCGTCAAGCTGGCGGCATACCTGGCACAGCAGAAGAAGGACGTGGCGCTGCTCTTATGCGACATGAACACGCCCATGCTCCCCTGCATCTGCCCGCCGGGGGACCTGGAGGAAGAACATTCCCTGGGGAGCATCCTTGCGGCCAGCCATGTGTCCGAGTCCCTGGTGCGCCATAACTGCATCACCCATAAGCGGTTCCGCCACCTTGCCATCATCGGCATGCGGAAGGGGGAGAACGAGTACACCTACCCGCCCTATGAGCGGACCCAGGCGGAGGAACTGCTGCAGGCATTAAGGAACATCGCGCCCTATGTCATCATTGACTGCGGCAGCGCCATCGCCAATGACATCCTCTCCGCCATCGCCCTGTTAAAGTCCGACGCGGTGCTGCGGATGGTAAACTGCGACTTAAAATCCATCAGCTACCTGTCCAGCCAGCTGCCCCTGTTAAAGGAGAGCAGATGGGATGCGGAGAAACAGTATAAGGTGGCAAGCAACGTGTACCCTAACGAGGCAAGCGGGCATATGGAGCAGGTGCTGGGCAGCGTTTCGTTCCAGATCCCCCATTCCGGGGAGGTTGCCTCCCAGGTTCTGGAGGGGAACCTGCTTAAAGAGCTGGGGCTGAAGGACAGCAGGGCGTTCCGAAAATCGCTGGAGGCCATCGCGGGGGAGGTGTTCGGATGTTAGGGGAAAAACGGAGCCGGGCGGCATTCCAGGAGGATTCCGGGGAAGGTGTTCAGACAGTGGGATGTGCGGCACATGGAAAACCGGAGGTGGAAAATACAGGAACAAAATATACAAACACAGGGGGCGCAAAGGCAGAAGAGCCTGCCCCGCCGCTGTCTGGCGAAGCATACCTGGACAGCCTGTTGAATGGCTGCCTCGGCAGGAAGCCGGCCGGCTGCCCTGAAAGCACAGAAAAGGCAATGGGCGCAGGCATCGAAACGGTTCCTGCGGATACAGATGAAAGCAGGCAGATCCGGGGAGATGCCGTGAACCGGACGAAGGAAATACACAGATCTGTGGCAGGGGATGCACAGCATATCCTGACAGGAGACATGGAACCCTCCGGGGAGGAATCCCCTGAAAGCGGGGAAACCACTGCCGCACACAGGCGGGATGCCAGGACACTGCGCACCCACGGCCTGTTCTTTGAGGCGGATGCGCAGGGGCGGGACTTTTCCTCGGTGTTAAAGGAGGTCCAGGCGTACCTTTCCAAAGAGTACAGCAGCCTGGTCACGGCGGAGGGGAGTGAGGATGCCAGGGCGCAGATCCGGCGTTTTGCGGGCAAATACATCCAGGACCACCGGATATCCGTGCCGGGCATGGATACGGAGGAACTGATCGCCGCCATCTATTCCGAGATGGCGGAATTCGGTTTCCTGACCAAATATATTTATGGGGAGGGCATCGAGGAGATCGACATCAACGCATGGGATGATGTGGAGGTGCAGTTTGCGGGCGGCGTGACGGAGAAACTCACGGAGCATTTTGACAGCCCGGAACACGCCATCAACGTGGTGCGGCGCATGCTCCATGTGTCCGGCATGGTGCTGGATGACGCCAGCCCCAGCGTGCTTGGGCATCTTTCCAAGAACATCCGTATCGCCGTATTGAAAACCCCCATCGTGGATGAGGACGTGGGCGTGGCGGCCAGCATCCGTATCGTCAACCCCCAGAGCATGAAAAAACAGGACTTCATAAAGGGCGGCACGGCAACGGGGCAGATGCTGGACTTTCTGGCAGAGTGCATCCGCTATGGGATATCCGTGTGCGTGGCGGGGGCCACCAGCTCCGGCAAGACCACCCTGCTGGGGTGGCTGCTCACCACCATCCCGGACGGCAAGCGCATCTACAGCATAGAGAACGGCTCCAGGGAGCTGGCCCTGGTGCGCAGGAAGGAGGGGCGGGTGGTCAATTCCGTCATCCATACCCTGACCCGTGACAGCGAGAATGAGCGCCAGCGGGTGGACCAGATCGCCCTGCTTGACATGGCGCTGCGTTTCAACCCGGACATCATCGTGGTGGGGGAGATGCGGGGGCCGGAGGCAAACGCGGCGCAGGAGGCCGCCCGCACAGGCGTGGCCGTGGTCACCACCATACACTCCATGAGCTGCGATGCCACCTACCGGCGCATGGTGTCCCTCTGCAAGAGGGCTGTTGACATGGGGGATGATACCCTGATGGGATTTGTCACGGAGGCGTACCCCATCGTGGCGTTCTGCAAGCAGCTGGAGAACAAGGACCGGCGCCTGATGGAGATCATGGAATGCGAGATCCTGCCGGACGGCACAAGGAAATTCCGCCCCCTGTTCCAGTACCGGATCACGGAGAACCGGGTGGAAAACGGGAAATTTATTATCAAGGGGAGCCATAAACAGGTGAACCCCATCTCGGAGGGGCTGGCCCGGCGCCTGATGGAGAACGGGATGCCCCAGGAGATGCTCCGGCGGCTCTTGGCAGTGCCGGGGCAGAAAGAGGAAAGGAAGGAGGGGGATGCACTATGACAGCGATCCAGCTGTTGGCATTAAAAGGGATAGGAGCTATAAAACGGGGCGCCGTACAGGCCAGAATGTACGGCGCCTTTTTCTGTGGAAAGGAGGGTATGATTGAGAGAAAGACGTGTTCGGCCACAGGCCTTGTGCCGGAGGGCGGAGAAACAGGGCGGGAAAGAGTGGAAGGGTGTTATTTTCCTGCTGGCATTGTCCCTGCTCTGTTCCCTGCTGTCCGCCGTGCCTGTTTATGCGACAGGGGAGGGGAACATGGACGGCGGCGGGGGCGGCATGGGGCAGGGGACCAGCCAGAACAAATGGACGCCGGGGTATGACGGGGTAAGGGTGAGCGTGGTGCGGGCAAGCGACCACGCGGTGGTGACAACGCCCATTGACCTGACGAACAAGTCCATCCCCGGCAGTGTCTACCATTTCGGGAAGGTGAGCAAGCTGCAGTACAGCGGCGGCGCAGGGCTTTCCCCGGCGCAGGGCGGCTACAGCTATACGAACCCCTCACAGGCCCTGCCCAGGATCGTCAGCTCCAGCGGCAACAGCAGCATCGCCGCCATCAAGAGCTATTTCACGGATGAGCAGGTGGTGCGCAGCATCGCCGGCCTGACAGGGATGGATTTTGACGTACTGACAAACGGGGAGTACCGGCTGTTAATTGAGCCGGTCGCCTACTATACGTTCCAGGGCGCCTTTATCGCCACCACGGCCACGGAGGCAGCCCTCTATGATGAAATGCTGGGCGGGGGCCTGCGGCGGAAGATGGTGTCCCTGTCGCATAAGAACCTGCCCCTGGCCCTGTTCCTGGAAACGGCAGACCTAGGTTTCCCGGCATGGGGAGGGAGCAGGAACACGGCGGCGTCCAATGCGGACATCAGGTCCAGCCTTGGCCTTGGCATTGTGCGTTTCAATGACATGCCGCCGCAGATACCGGTAGTGACGGACTGTGACTATGAATACCGCACGGACACGGAGGTCATCACGGCGGTATGGGTAAGCGGCGGCCAGAGCGACCCGGACCATCCGGTATCCGTCACATTCCATATCGCAGGGAGCAGCTATACGGTAAGCGGTGTGTATTACCCCGAAGGGGAGAGCCAGCTGGCATGGGTGCGCTGGAGGACGCCCAGGGAGCCGCAGGCCATGACGATCACAGTGGATGTCCAGGGCGGCGGTTCGGCCAGCAAGGGGACGATCCGGGCGAATATCGTGGACCTGGACGCGAACCCTCCCCCGGACCCCAATGCGGATGACAGGAATGACGCCTTTGCCGGTGCGCCGGTCCCCGCAAAGGGGCAGGCCACTTCGTCCAGCTGGGGAGTATGGCGTCCCTGGTGGAAAGCGCACTGGGTATGGCACAGCGATTATAACGAACTTGGCGAGGATGAGGGGTACTGGTGCGACCACGGCTGGTGGGAGTTTGACTTTGACCGGTATTCCGCCAGCCTTTCCGCATCCATGTCCATCACGCCGGACGGGAAATCGCCCACGGCAGGTGGGAGGACGCTGAAATCCGGGTACGGCATCCAGGAAAGGGTGGATACCCATGTCAGCACAAGCCAGGCTTCCGCAGTCACGGCGGCGCAGAACGCGGTCACTTATTTCCCGGAGTTCGGCTACCAGGGCTACTGGCGGCTCCTGGAGCGCATGGGAGGGGGATATGACATGGGGCATGAATTCAAGGAAAACCCCTACAGCACCTATCACCGCCGCACCCACTTCACGCCCATCTGGTACCCGGACGGGGGATATACGGCCTACACATGGCTCATAGACTGCTGGACGCCTGCGGGGATGCTCTCCATGGACCTGACGGATTCCGTTTCCATAAGCGGGAACCTCTGGAGCGACTGGCATATCGCCCCGCAGAACCCGGACTGACCGGCGGGGCGGAAAGAAAATATCATCAGGGAAAGAAAAAGGGCTGCAGGCCTGTACCGTCTGCGGCTTTTCATTTCCCCAAAAAGAAGGGAGATAACCTATGAAAATGAAAAAAATGGCTCTTTTACTGTGCGCGGCGGTCCTTGCCGCCGGTATCTGCTGTGTCCCTGCATACGCCGCATCCGGCGATGTGGCAGGGGCAATCGAGGGGACATGGACCACTGCCTCGGCGCAGATCAAGACGGTGGTGAACAACGTGGTGTTCCCCGCCATCGACCTGATCCTGGCCGTGTTTTTCTTTGCCAAGCTGGGGACGGCATATTTTGATTACCGCAAGCACGGGCAGTTCGAGTGGGCGGCGCCGGCCATACTGTTCGCCTGCCTGGTGTTCACGCTGACCGCGCCGCTCTATATCTGGCAGATCCTTGGGATGTAGGAAGGATGGCATGACTTTTTTTGAGAAGGAATTACAGAAGATCTTCGGGAAAGGCATGGGGCTTTCGGATATCAGGATCGTGGGGAATGCCTGCTACGGCAGGCTCTCCGGGGATATCCGCATGAAGGCATATTTTGACACGGGCAGGGTGGCGGACAACTATGAGATGCTGAAGATCACGATGCTCAACCGCCGGGAGGGTGTGATCGACAGCGTGTCGCTGCATTTTTCCGACCTGCTGGGGAAGAAAAAGGTGGCAAACCCCAACTTCCGTGACGGCATCTGCCCGCATATCTGGAAAGACGGCGGGAAAGCGGAATGGTATGTATACAAACCCACGGAGGCTGACTATAAGCGGTTTTCCGAAGCGGCTGCAGGGTACCTGGATGTGTTCCGGGAGCCGGCGCAGGAGCAGCAGATGGGGCAGAGGATGTGCTGACATGGCAGAAACGGCAGAAAAGAAAGAACGGATATCCATATCCGGGGAAGGAAGTGAGCGGAGGAAGTGTTCATATGGGACTTTATCGCCGACACCGTGCTTGGCCAGATCATTGACTGGATCTACGGCCAGATAGTAGGGTTTTTGGGCGATTTTTTTATGCAGATGGGAAACATGGGTGCAGACCTGTTTGAGATGGGCTGGGTGCAGTCCATCGTGCTGTTTTTCTCTTACCTGGCATGGGCGCTGTATGCCACCGGGCTGGTGGTGGCCGTGTTTGAGTGCGGCATCGAATGCCAGAGCGGGCGCGGCAGCGTCCGGGAGACGGGGCTGAACGCCATCAAGGGGTTCCTGGCGGCGGGGATGTTCACCACCGTGCCGGTGGAGCTTTATAAGCTGTGCGTGTCCCTGCAGGGCAGCTTCACGGCAGGGATCACGGGGTTCGGTTCGGACTTCGGGGCGGTTGCCTTAAGCACGATAGAATCCTTAAAGGATGCGGGGACATGGCAGGATGCCGCGTCAGCGGGGGTGTTCGGGGGGCTTGGGAGCATCACCAGCCCGATCCTGATGATATTCATCCTGATCCTCATGGGCTATGCCGTGATCAAGGTGTTTTTCGGCAACCTGAAAAGGGGCGGCATCCTGCTCATCCAGATCGCAGTGGGGAGCCTTTACATGTTCAGCGTCCCCAGGGGGTACATTGACGGCTTCACCGGCTGGTGCAAGCAGGTCATCGGGCTGTGCCTGACCACGTTCCTGCAGGCGGTCATCCTGGTGGCGGGGCTGATGGTGGTAAAGGACCATGCCCTGCTGGGGCTTGGGCTGATGCTGTCCGCGGGGGAGGTACCCCGTATCGCGGGGCAGTTCGGGCTGGATACCGGCACCAGGGCCAACGTGATGGGGGCGGTCTATGCGGCGCAGGGCGCGGTGAACCTGACAAAGACCATCGTGCAGGTAGTCAAGTAAAGGAGGCAGGACATGGCAGAAGGAAAGATTGTATATATCGCATCCCCCTATGCGGGGGACATAGAAGGGAATGTGCGGTTTGCGAAAGCGGCCTGCAGGCTGGCAATGGAAGAAGGAAGCACCCCGGTAGCGGCGCACCTTTTGTATCCGCAGATGCTGGATGACAGTATCCCGGAACAGCGGGAGCTTGGGATCAGGATGGGGCTTAGGCTGCTGGAGGCATGCAGTGAGCTGTGGCTGTGCGGCAGCCGTGTCTCTGACGGGATGCAGGAGGAACTGAAGGCGGCATGGAGGCACCGTGTGCCGGTCCGCCGCATCCCCTGCGAGCTGGTGGCGGAATTCATGCAGCCGGAGCCGGATATGGGAGGGCAGGCACAGTCCATGGAATATACAGGGGCATGCCTATGATGATGGGCAGCCTGTTTGACGGCATAGGGGGCTTTCCGCTGGCCGCCGTGCATAACGGGATCACCCCGGCATGGGCCAGCGAGATCGAGGCATTCCCCATGGAGGTCACAAAGATAAAGTTCCCCGGCATGCTCCATGTGGGGGACATCACAAAGCTGGACGGCGGCAGGCTGCCCCCCGTGGACGTCATCTGCGGGGGATCGCCCTGCCAGGACCTGTCCGTGGCGGGGAAGCGCCAGGGGCTTGCGGGGGAGCGCTCCGGGCTGTTCATGGAGCAGGTGCGCATAGTAAAGGAGATGAGGGAAGCCGATGGGAGAAGGGGTATACCAGATGACCTTGTCCGACCTCGATACCTCGTTTGGGAAAATGTCCCCGGAGCCTTCAGCTCCGCGGGCGGCGAGGACTTCCGGGCGGTCATCGAAGAAATCGTCAGAATTAAGGACAGTTCCTGTCATGTGCCTCGACCTGACGCCGGGCGCTGGGGACCTGCTGGGGCGGCCGTACTGGGAGATAAATTCAGCCTGGCTTGGAGAGTGCTGGACGCTCAATTCTGGGGAGTCGCCCAGAGACGCCGCCGCATCTTCCTTGTCGCAGATTTTGGAGGCCTCACCGCACATGAAATATTATTTAAGCAGGACAGCCTGCCAGGGAATCCTGCGGCGGGCGGGGGAGAGGGGCAAGGAGCTGCCGCCGCAGCTGAAGGAGGCGCTGATGGCGCAGGCGGGGCTGGACTGACAGATCTGCAGACAAAAGAAAAAAGGACAGAACCGAGGCTGTGCCTGAACGACCAGGGCGGGGAACGGATGGACGTCACGGAGGATGTGGCGGCGACCCTGCGGGCAGGCATGGGCAGCCACCAGCCCCTGGTGGCACAGCCGGGGGAGGGGCCTGTGTGCCCGCCTGCCGTCAGCAGCTTCCATGTGAACCAGAGGGATGAGGTCATAGACCTGGGCGGGATCTCAGGCGCGCTCATGGCGACAAGGAACATGCAGATGCAGACATTCGTGGCGCAGCGGCCCGCTTTCGGCGTGGTCAGCAAGGGGAACGGGGACTGTTTCCTGACGCCGGAGAGCCATACGTCGCTTACAGGGGGCGGCGGCCAGGCGGGGCAGGGATACCCCTGTGTGCTGTGCTTAAACGACCAGGGCGGCAGCCAGATGCACCTGACAGAAGATAAGACAGGCACCCTGCGGGCGCAGGAGCATGGGCACCAGCCCCTTGTGTTTGATAACCACGGGCAGGATTCCCGTTTCAGGGGTCCGGTGGGGATATCCCAGACAGTGTCCGCCGGTTTCGGGATGGGAGGCAACAACCAGCCCCTTGTGCTGGCCTCCCAGCAGGGGCATGCCGGGATCGGGGAGGCGCTGCGCCCTCCGGCGGTGTTTTCCCTGGACTCAAAGGAATCCAACAGCATGAAGTCATCCAACCCGTATTCAGGATGCCGGGAGACGGACACGGCCAGGACCATAGACACCACGAACCCGGACCCCAGCAAGAACCAGGGCGGCATCGCCATCCTGCAGGAAACATTCTGCATAGCGGGGAACATCATTGACCGGCAGCCCCAGAACGGCGGGAACGGTTTCGGGTACCAGCAGGACATTTCCTATACGCTGACGGCAATGGACCACCATGCGGTGTTCTCACCCCAGGACGGCGGGCAGGATGCCCAGGAGGGGCAGATAACGGCAGAAGAAAAAAAGGAGGATGGGGCAGGACCCTATCAGGAACTGGTGGGGGCGCTGTGCCGGGGGGATGAGAAAGGCATCGGCAACCAGTATGTCAGCCAGGACAAGTGCATCGTGGAGAAGCGGAACCTGATCCGGCGCCTGACGCCCCTGGAATGCGAGCGCCTGCAGGGATTCCCTGACGGCTGGACGGACATCCCCGGCGCATCGGACAGCGCAAGGTACAAGGCCCTTGGCAACAGCGTGGCGATCCCCTGTGTGGATTTCGTGCTGCGTGGGATCGCTTATTTCCTGCGGAAACGGGAGGGCAGGGGGCAGGCCCCGGAGGATGTATAACATTGGTGGTTCTGCATCTTTTTTTGGGAAAATCCTTGTTGGGTATTGGTATAGCTTTCCCCATGCATTGCCTTTATACTTGGCTTGTAAGGAACGGAGAAAGGAGAAAATGGGCATGGAAAACCGTAAAAACTTATGTGCGATGATCCCGGAGAGCCTGCACATACAGGCCCGGACAGAGCAGGAACAGATGAACCTGACACTCAGCCAATATGTCGAGATGGTGCTGAAGGAACATTTTGAGAACGGAGGAAAGAATATGGCAAACGGGACAACAAGGACACTGGCATTCCAGGTATCGGAGGAACTTTTCGGGAGACTTAAGAACCACCTGAAGGTGACGGGCTTAAGCCAGAAGGAATTCGTGATCGGCCTGATCGAGCAGGCGCTGAAAGATGCGGAGGCAAAAGCGGCGCAGGAGGAAGGGGCTCCTGCAGATGCGCAGGGGGAGCAGCCTGCGTAGCAGGAGGAAATACCGGGGAAAAGGAACCCGGATACAGGGAAAAACCGCCAGGGCTTAAAGGCAGGGCGGTCTTTTCGTGGCAGGACTGTCTGCGCATGGCAGGCGGCCGCAGCCATGTACCCATGCATGGGGCAGACATCTATCAGTTTTGGAAGGAGGCGGTCAGTTGTATATTTACCCTGACAATTTAAAAGCAAAGGCCACACTGTGGCTCTGGCAGCTTAAGGACATCGGGATCATCGGCGTGTGCGCGCTGTGCTCCATCCTGGCGCTGACACAGGCGCATCTTTTTGTGCCTGTCGTGTTCACGGCGGTTTATGCCTTTCTGACGATCCGCTTTGAGGACACCAGCATCCTGGACTTTATCAGGTACGCCTGTGCGTTCTTTTTCGTGCGCCAGCAATTCTTTGAATGGAGGTTTACTAAATGAGCAGAAAAGAAAAAAGGGAACAGAGGCAGAGGGCGTCCACCCGCCAGCTGA
>ERZ778516.1593-NODE-1593-length-16903-cov-13.684829_pt1 | contig 16903 bp, 16 predicted proteins | sample MGYA00510342_ERZ778516 | MGnify/ENA primary metagenome ERZ778516 (study PRJEB29527, sample SAMN07138961) | mouse gut metagenome | material: feces | host: mouse | place: China:Nanjing | collected 2016-01-25 ... | reverse complement strand
AAACAGGTCGGTAAAGCCTATCTAACATAATCTCAGGAAAATTTAAACAGGCTCTCAATTTTTCAATTAAAAAAGTTATCATGGCAATACCATTTAAAAGAGTGGGTCGTAAAGACCCGAGAAAGGTTGATGGGGTGGTGAAGTTTCACCCGCAACTTGTGACGCAGGGACAGAGTGTAGACCTGGATAAACTCGCTTACACTATGAAGGACAAGAGTTCCTTGTCGCTGGGTGATATCCAGAGTGTGCTGACCAATCTTGTAGAAGCGATGCGTGCGGCATTGTTCGACGGCAAGTCCGTTAATATCCGTGACTTCGGTGTATTCAGCCTCTCCGCCACCACACTGGGAGTGGATAAGAAGGAGGACTGTACGATGAAGAACATCAAGGCGGTGAACATCAACTTCCGTCCTTCGAGCAGTGTCCGTCCCAATCTGTCATCTACCCGTGCTGATGAAAAAATCGAGTTTCTCGACCTCGACGCGCCCAAGAAGAAGAAAACCGAGGGCAACCCCGACGACGGTGGCAATGAGAATCCTGGTGGCGGGGGAGACAATGGCGGTGAAACTCCCGACCCGGACCCGGCAGCATAAGTAATAACCGACTGGCAGTAGACGATTGACATAAAGTTATGCTATGAGAAAAATTGATTTGATTGTGATTCACTGTTCCGCCACACGCGAAGACCGTTCGCTCACCCCGGATGACTTGGAAACGATGCACCGCCGCCGCGGATTCAACGGCACGGGCTATCACTACTACATCCGCAAGGACGGAACAGTCCACCTCATCCGTCCGATTGACCGTATCGGAGCGCACGCCCGAGGCTTCAACGCTCAGTCGATAGGTATCTGTTACGAAGGTGGTCTGGATTGCCGGGGATGTCCGGCAGACACGCGGACACGGGCTCAATGATCTTCGCTGTGGCAACTGGTGAATCTGCTGCTTGAGAAATTCTCCGGCTGCCGCGTATGCGGTCATCGCGACCTCTCGCCCGACCGTAACGGAAACGGGGAAATCGAACCGGAAGAGTGGATTAAGGCGTGTCCGTGCTTTGAGGTGAAAGATGAGTTTTCGAGAAAAAGGTGACTAAGAAAAAGAGTAACTAATCATTTAAAGAGTCGGAAAGGAGGTGTGTAAAATTATGGCAGTCAGGAAATCTCTTTGGGACATGATTCTGAAAGTAGTTATCGCAGTGGCTTCGGCAGTGCTGGGCGTTGTGGGCGGTAATGCGATGAATCTGTAATTCTGCATTTCGGCGGGAAGTACGCGCGCTACTTCCCGTCTTTTTTTAGTTACTGATATGCGTATTCAAGCATCTACTTCAATTTGCATATCGTTGGCAATCTCATCTTATATAATTCTTTTTCTTCTTATTTCTTATAGACCAATTTGCTCGGCACACCGTCCCCGAACAAACTATCGCCCAGCGTTGTAATCTTATCTCCCGTAGCCAATACGTAACGCAGATTATCGCATCCCATAAACGCACCGAACTCGATAGCCGTCACACTGGCCGGCAGCTCCAACGTACCGCACAGGCGACCGCAATTGCTGAACACGCGCTGACCGATAGATTTCAGATTATGCGGTAATTTCATATTCAACAGATACTTCTTCTGCGCGAAAGTAAAATCGGGGATAGCCGTTGCATTTGTTTTTGAAATATCGACCGATACCAGATTCGGCATATAATCGCGGATTAGTTTGAAATCAGCATTGTCCAGTTTACCTTCAACGGTGAGAAAGTTGATGTCGCGGGGTTGAAGCCCTGCTTTCAGAATCTCTTCTTCCAGTTTGCCCATAAGTCCTACCTGCAAGGTTGCTTCTACCGGTTCGCCTTCGATGAAAGCAAAGTTCTGCCATCTGTCTTTGTAGCGGTAAGCGTCGCTGCTGCCCAGAGGGACGAAGATAGCGGTAACGCTGTCCGCCAATGCTTCCGGCAGCAGGTTTGGAGCTGTCTTTTTGCGAATCTGGCAGATTCTCAGATTCTCGCAGCCTTTGAAAGCGGCGTCTTCGATATTCTTGGTCTTTTCGGAGAGGATTACTTTTTCTAAAGTTTGTTTGCCTTTGGTCACTCCGTCCACTACGCTGGAGAAAGCATAGGCAGGGATAAAGTTCGGCATATAAATGTAGAACTTGCTGTTGGGATAGGTGCCCGATTTCCCGCTGTACATTTTTATTTCGGCATTCGAAATATCCAGCACTTTCAGGTTATCGAACTCATCACGCAGGTGTCTGAAATCTTCGGCATTCAATTTTCCGGTAAGGGTGAGGTGGGTGACGGCGTTAGCTTCGTCTTCCGTCATCATGGAAATCAGTGTTCCCGGTTTGCTCACATAATACGTTTTACTCACTTGCGCTGTGGCTCCTAATGAGTTGGCAGCCAATAAGAAGCTTATCAATAGCAGTTTAATTTTCATAATTTTGCGGATTTGTTCTGACAAATATAGGAAAAATAGAGATTACATGATGTTTTTTTATGTTTTATATCTAATTTTGTAACCGGATTAACAAATTGTAAAAATGGCGGCAGACAACATCGTAGAGAAAAAAGAGCCTGAGAGACTTCCCGTATGGGCGTGTATCCCCCTGTTTATTGTGGTGTTTTTTGTATGTATGGGATTGTATGGTATATTGGCTCAAGGTTTTTTGTCATTGGTTCTTGGTGTGGAAGCACGTCATCCGGGGATGGTGGGGTATATTTTGCTGGAAGGCGGTATGCTGCTGGCTGTTCTTACTGCTGCTGTCATTATGCTCCGGTTGGAGCGGCGTCCGTTCTCCGATTTGGGATTGTCCGTCAAGGGGCATGCCAAAGGGTTGTGGTATGGTTTTCTGATGGCTGTTTTGCTGTATCTGGTAGGCTTCGGGCTATCTCTGGTTATGGGAGAAGTGGAAGTGAGCGGTTTTCAGTTCAGGCCGTTGGATTTACTGGGAGCGTTGCTGTTTTTTGGGTTAGTCGCGTTGTTTGAAGAGATTCTGATGCGTGGGTATATTCTTGGGCATCTGCTGCATACCCGTTTAAATAAATTCCTGTCGCTGTTCATCTCGGCGGCGTTGTTTGCCTTCCTGCATATCTTTAATCCGGAGATAGCCTTCCTGCCGATGATAAATCTTGTGCTGGCAGGCATGTTGTTGGGAGCTTCCTATTTATATACCCGGAATCTTTGTTTCCCCCTTTCGCTGCATTTTTTCTGGAACTGGATACAAGGGCCGATTCTGGGCTATCAGGTGAGCGGGAACAATTTCATGTCTACGATGCTGAAACTGCATATGCCCGAAGAAAATGTGCTGAATGGCGGAGCCTTCGGTTTTGAAGGCTCGCTCATTTGCACGGTACTTATGATAGTATGTACGATTCTGATAGTCTGGTGGGGAGAGAAGAGAAAGGCAATCAGTCTTGAGGCACCCCAATCATGCTGAGTTGAATCCGTTTCCGGTCGGTATCTACGTTCATCACTCTCACCATGACTTGCTGATGGATGGATACGACTTCCGTCGGGTCGGAGATGAAACGTTCGGCTAGTTGGGAGAGATGCACGAGTCCGTTCTCCTTGATTCCTATATCGACGAAAGCGCCGAAATTGGTGATATTGCCGACAATGCCCGGAAGAATCATGCCTTCGCGCAAATCGGTTATGGTGCGCACGTTCTTGTCAAATTCGAATACCTTGATAGCTTTACGCGGGTCACGTCCCGGTTTGTCAAGCTCTTGCAGGATATCCTGTAAGGTAGGCAGACCGACCGTGGGAGTGATATAGTCGGAGATGTTAATCTTCTGGCGAAGTTCCTTGCCGGCTATCAGTTCGTCGACGGTACATTTCAGGTCTTTTGCCATCTGCTCTACGATGTGGTAGCTTTCGGGATGCACGGCTGTGTTGTCCAGTGGGTTCTTTGCTTCGGGGATACGTAGGAATCCTGCACATTGCTCGAAGGCTTTCGCACCCATACGCGGGACTTTCATCAGTTCTTTGCGCGAGCCGAAGGCGCCGTTCTCTGCCCGGTAGTTGACGATGTTTTGCGCCAGTTGCGGACCTAAGCCCGAAATATAGGTCAGCAGATGGCTGCTTGCCGTGTTCAGGTTGACTCCGACGAGGTTCACGCAGTTTTCTACGGTCTGGTCGAGCGCTTTCTTCAGTTTCGCCTGGTCTACATCGTGCTGGTACTGACCGACTCCGATGGATTTAGGGTCTATCTTGACTAATTCCGCCAACGGGTCCATCAACCGGCGTCCGATGGAAACGGCTCCTCTGACTGTCACGTCATATTCGGGAAATTCGTCGCGGGCGATTTTGGAAGCCGAATAGATGGAAGCTCCCTGCTCGCTGACTACAAATACGGGAATCTGGCGGTCGAAACTTTGGCGGCTGATGAAGTCTTCCGTTTCGCGGCTTGCCGTTCCGTTGCCGATAGAGATGGCTTCTATCTGATAGGCTTCGACCATCTTACGGAGTTTGGCTGCCGCTTCACTGGTTTTGTTGACCGGCGGATGCGGGTAGATATTTTCGTTGTGCAGCAGGTTTCCTTGTGCGTCGAGACAGACGACCTTGCATCCGGTACGGAATCCGGGGTCGATGGCGAGCACCCGTTTCTGCCCCAATGGAGCTGCGAGAAGTAGCTGGCGAAGGTTTTCGGCAAATACGCGGATGGCTTCATCGTCTGCTTTCTCTTTCGATTGGGCGGCAAATTCCGTTTCGATAGAAGGTTTGAGCAGGCGTTTGTAAGCGTCGATGGCGGCTTCGTTCACTTGTCGGCTGCATTCGTTGTTGCCGCGTACGAACTGGCGTTCCAGGCGTTCGATGCATGCTTCGTCGTCCGGGGTGATGGAGACTTTCAGCAGTCCTTCCGATTCTGCCCGGCGGATGGCTAACAGGCGGTGGGAAGTGCAGCGTTTCAGCGGTTCGGAAAAGTCGAAGTAATCACGGTACTTGGCGGCTTCTTCCTCTTTGCCTTTCATTACTTTGGCGCTGATTTCCGCCTGTCGGGCGAATTGGTTACGCACGGCATTACGGGCACGTTCGTCTTCGTTCACTTGTTCGGCGATGATGTCACGGGCTCCTTTCAGGGCGTCTTCCACGTCTTTCACTTCACCTTTCACGAAGGATGCGGCACGGGCGTCGAGGTTGTTTTCTCTTTGTAACATCAGGATAGTGGCAAGTGGTTCCAGTCCCTTCTGGCGGGCTGCTTCGGCACGTGTCTTCCGTTTAGGCTTGTAGGGGAGATAGATATCTTCCAGTTCCGTCGGGTTCCAGGTGTCGTTGATACGTTTTTCCAGTTCGGTGGTCAGTTTTCCCTGTTCGGTGATGGTGCTGAGAATCGTCTCTTTCCGTTTGGCTATGTCGCACAACTTATCGTGTTGCTCCTTGATTTGCTCTATCTGGACTTCATCCAGCCCGCCCGTACCTTCTTTACGGTAGCGGCTGATGAAAGGAATCGTAGCACCTTCGTCTAAAAGACGGAGGGTATTGCTTATTTGTCTTTCCGGTATTCCTAACAGTCCGGAAATCATTTTGTGAAATAATTCCATAAACAGTTTTTTGAGAATGAATGAGCGACAAAAATAATCATAAATCTCATAAACCCGACAAGTTTTATTATATTTACGGCTTAAATGAATGAATTGCCACATCAAAACTGCATGATTAATGGATATTCCGGATATCCAGAATTCGGTAACTTTTCTACGGATAAGGACCTTTTTTTTCTATCTGATGAATTACATCGGGAAAAAGGGAGTGATGGTCCCGAAAGCGTTGAATCAGTGGAAAATCGTCCCGGAAGAGTGGGCAGTGCCTGCTGCCAAGCATGATTCCGAGTATTTGTTCTGGGTAGTCAATAAGTAGCAAAAAGTGTTCATTTTGTCTTGTAATATCCTGTCTTGGCTTGTCTTTCTGATTTATTGCTGGTATATTTGTCGGAAAAAAGAGAGAGAATATGGATATTCAAAGTGTTCCGAAGATTGGTATTTCTTCGGTAGTTCATTCTAAGCATATAGATTTCAACAAGATAGATGCTGTCGATAATGATATAGCACTCTTCGATACGGAGAGCGTTATTTCCTTGTACAATGGCCCCAGTAAGATGGAAGTGTTGACGATAGGGCTTTGTCTGGAAGGTGAGGGGGCTTTTGATATCAGTTTACGTGAGTGTCAACTGTCGCCGGGGGTGATGGTGGTGGCGTTGCCGAATCAGATTATAGAACACCGGTATTTCAGTCCTGACTATAAAGGTATATTTTTTGCCGTGTCGAAGAATGTATTGGAGACGTTGCCCAAAGTGGGAAATATACTTTCATTGTTTTTCTATCTGAAGGATTGTCCGTGTTTCAACCTTACTCCGTATGAGCAGGAAGTAGTTAAGGAGTATCATGTGTTTGTGAGAAAGCGGTTGAGAGACAAAGAGGGGACATACCGTAGGGAAGTCGTATTGGGACTGATGCAGGGCTTTTTCTTCGAACTTTGCAATATCTTTAACAACCATGCTCCTGTGGCCGCCGCCTCGCCTAAAGCGAAAAGTAGGAAAGAGTATATCTTCGAGCGTTTTTATGAATCGTTGGTTGAGTCATATCAGTCTGAGCGTAGTGTGAGTTTTTATGCAGACCGACTTTGTCTGACGCCTAAGCATTTGTCGGGCGTGGTAAAAGAGATTAGTGGGAAAACAGTGGGAGAGTGGATTGATGAGTTTGTTATTCTGGAAGCGAAAGCGTTGTTGAATTCTTCAAGTATGAATATACAAGAGATTGCCGACCGGTTGAATTTCGCAAACCAGTCTTTCTTCGGGAAGTACTTTAAGCATTATACGGGCATGTCTCCCAAGGAATACCGGAAGAGCCGATAACGGGCGTTTCCGGTATTGTTATCGCAGGCGTAAAGCCTTTATAGGATCCCGGAACGTACGCGGCTTAATGTTTCGGGGGTCATCAGCAGGTAAGAGGCTATGTGCGCCAATGGGGCCCGTTTGATGATTTCGGGATGGGTTTCGAGCAAGAGATTGTAGCGTTCGCGGGCGGATTCAAAACGCCAGGAGTCTGCTTTTACCTGTGATACGATAAGGGAGTATTCCAATATTTTCTGATAGAACATATTGATTTCCCAGTTCTCTCTCGCCAGTTTCTGTATCATGTCCCGGGGGAACAGGTAGATGATGGAAGGTTCCAGGGTTTCTACAATCAGCCGTGTAGGTACTTGCTTCAGAAAGCTTTCGATGCACATGACGATGCAGCCTTCATAGGAGAAGTGTTCGGTGACGTCTTTCCCATTCTTATAGTAGTATTGTCTGAGCATTCCTTTGCCGACAAATACAATTTCGTGGGCAACTTCTCCTTCATTCAGTGCGATGGAGCCTTTAGGAAATTCTTCACGAATCAGTATGCTTTCTATCTGTCGCCTTCCTTCTATACTCATCTCGGGAAAACGGGAGTTTACAACGGCATTTACGGTATCTCTTAATAGTGTATCCATGTCTTTTCTGTCTTGTTGTGTGCAAAAATACTAAAAACGGTTGACATAAATCAAGTGTGCTGCAAAAAAAGATGTATATTTGTTCTCTAAATCAAGATGTAAGATGATAATGAATAAGATAATAAGATTGGCAGTATTACTGCTTTGTTTCTGTAGTTGTGCGATAGATAATGATGCTATTTATTATCCGGTAGGTAATGTGGATGTAGAGAATGGCGGTCCGGCTTTGGAAGATGGAAAGGGTGAATTGGTTGCCCGAAGTTATAACACAGAAGATTATGTGCTGGACACAGTAGCGCAATATCCGGGGAATCCTACCCTCGGTAAACTGACATTTATGGTGAATCTGAAAAATCAGTTGGCTGGTCAGGAAGCAAACGGGTTTAATGGAATCGGTACATCAGGATTGACGATGAGTCTCGGCTACAAGGATGGCAACTATCCGGAAGAAAGCCAGGTTCCTGTCTATGCCTCGCCGGACGTAACCACGGCTTATGCAGTAAAGCTTCGTCTGAAAGGCGAATTGACCTTGTCAGGGGATGATTGGATGATTGACTTTGTTTATGTCCAACTGGCGAGCTTGTTTCAGCCGTATCCGCCTGCATCTTTCCCTGAAGTCTTCATGTGTAAAGGCGGGGAGCAATCATTTGCCTGTTTCGACTCTTTTCGCAGAACTTGGACATTCGATATAGAATATAATCGTTCCAACCTTTTTTTCAGCCAGTTATATTTCAACTTGTTTGTGAATCTGGCAGGGCAGAAGCGGGAAGACAGAATTCGGCTAAGGATTGATAAGGAGTCTTTCTTTGAGATATATAAATTAGAAGAGTAAGTGTAGTTCTAACTATAATTTGCGTTTTTTTCTTTTGAGAATATCCCTTTGGAATGCTTAAAAACAATATCTTGAGATAAATATGAGATAATAAAAAAAAGCCCCTTACTGTTTGTAAGGGGTTAATAATCAGAAAGTAGTGGGTACGAGAATCGAACTCGTATTACATGCGTGAGAGGCATGTGTCCTAACCGTTAGACGAACCCACCGGAGTTTTAATTGATTTAAAAAGAGCTAAGTTTTAGGACTTAGCTCTTTTTAAATTGAGATTTTGCGGAAGCTGGGGGATTCGAACCCCCGGTACCCTTACGAGTACGTCAGTTTAGCAAACTGGTGGTTTCAGCCACTCACCCAAACTTCCTTGAACCCGCATTCTCTCTCAAATGCGGTGCAAAGATAAGGGGAAGTTTTCGACTATGCAAATCTTTTAGCAAGATTTTTTTTACTGTTTTTTTGAGAAAGGAGATAACATCCTATGTTTCAAATATTAAACGGGAGAATTTTTTTTCGGTGTCTTTGGCTTTTGGGTGGATGGGGAAGGAGGTTGAAACATATTGACGCTATCCGCTCACAATAGTGGCGGCATTTTTATATAATAGGGTAACTATGTTGACTGGATATTGATATTATAGGGATACAGAAAAAAGAGCAGAGGAATAGGCACAAAAAAAAGGCTATCTATCCCAGACAGCCAATCTTTTTTGTTAACCTTAAATCTAATACTATGAAAAACACATTGCAAATGTACGAACTTCTGTGAATTTAGCAAATAAAACAAGGAAAAACGCATGTTTTATAACATTGATTAAATATTTGATTCTTCAATTCTATATTTATTAAGTTTTTCGGTGCTCTGAATGCTATATTCCCAATATTTATCACATAATTTCAGATAACTGGCTTCAGCGCTTTTGCCACCTAAGGAAATGGCATACATCTTTGTCTGTCTGGCTTTTGCCCGCTCTATGCTTTTGGCTAACATATTATCGACAGGATGCATTTCAAAGTCGGACACTGTGATGATGTCTGCTTCCATATATCCTTCTTTGCTGATTTTTCGCAAAGCATGAGTGATAACGGGTCCCATATCCGTGCCACCATGAAAAGACTGGCTCAGGAAATCAACAAGACGGTCGAAGCTACTTCCCAAATCGGTGATTTCAATACATTCAATATCATCCGAGAAAAGGATGATATAGCATTTCCGATGTTGTACTTCCGTCAGTTCGGCGATGGCGAGCAAGGTTGACTTCGCGATTCTTTCCCGTTCTCCCGCCATAGAACCGGAAGTGTCCAGGCAGACGATGAAAGGGCCTTCAGCTTCTTCGGAGACTTCATTTCCTGCCGTTTTCTTGTCATTGATAGCTTGCTTTTCGTGCGATTGGTAATCGATGACTTGAAGCCGTTTCTCTATAAAACGTTCGAAGAATACGGTTTGCAGGCTTTTTTCTGCCAGGTAGCAATATTCGAGAGGGAGAAGGCTGTTCAAATCGTTTCCTTCACTGATGCCTGTAATATCACTGCGTGTGGCATGGGACACGATTTGCTCCCGATGAATGCCCGCAGTCATTTTGAAACGTTTCCGGCTGCTTTGATGCTTCTTTCCCAATATCTCCACCAATTCGCGGATTGCAGGATTCCGTTTGATGGTTTCTTCGTATTCCAGGATTTGTTCCGCTATCTGTTTGTGGTTGCGGAGCAGCCAGACGAGGCGTGAACCGCCGCGCACTGGAAGATGTTTGGAGAGTGACAGTTGAAGACGGTAAAAGTCATCACAGAGCTGTTCGATATGCTCCATTTGGTAGTTGAACTCGTTGTTTGAGAGCAACGTATGCCATTTGTCGAAAAAGAGAGCACGCAGAGCTTTCCATTCCTTGGAACGCGGGCTGATAACGGCAAAACGTTGGAGATAATATTTCACGTTCAGGTCTACCAGGTGATATTTCATGGAAAAGGGATAAGCGCTGTTCTTCAGAAATTGGAGAAACTTGGCATCGGACGCTTCATCCATTTCGTGGAAATATTCCCATTGCGATGCATAACGGGAATAGAAATCCTGCAAAGAGGGTTGTGTATGGCGAAAATACTGATGAATATCTGCATCCAGTTCTTCGGGGCGGATAATCAAATTGTGCAGTTGTTCGTCATACACGTCGTAGGCTGTTCTCTGCAATTTCTCGTAGTAGATGTCTTGCAGGTGTTTGAGCCTAATACTCTCTGTTCTCTTGTTCATGGGCATGGGCGATGATGCGAAGCTCGTTCCGGTAGTTTTCAATGATATGTGCAGTCTCTCCTAAAATCCATTTTATCTTGCTTTTCTGCGACGGACTTAGGAAAAGATGTTCTTTCGTATATGCAGTCTCCCGTTCTGAAATCGTCTTATATTCCACTTCCAGCTGATGGAGCAGGTCGATGACTTCCTGCAAGATGAATTCGAACGGAGTACTGTCATCTTGCTGTGCCGGCAGAGGGGTACAATTATCGTAGCATAATAGCGGATACTCTTGGTTGTTGACAAAAACAGAGCGCCTTCCTTTTCGGAGAGAATAGATGTTTTTTGTGCAACGTTCCTGTTTTTTACGAAGTCGTAGGCTTTCAGGATTTTGTTGACAGGGCGAAACTTGTCTTGCTGGATATAGAATAGCCGATTGCTGTCTTTTTTCAGAGATTGGTAGTCCGAAGCAAATATGAGCAGGTTTCCGGCGATATGATATCCCTCGATGCGATGATAAAATGTATCTACCACCTGGATTCCCGGGTCACTGAGTTCCCGCAGGCTATGTTCGGATTTCATATTTTCTTTCAAGCTATCCAGTTTCTGTTCCAGCCTTTTTTCGCCTAACAGATAAGCATGGATACCCCGTGTTATGGATTGTTCTACCATTTCTTCGATAATGGGCAATTGGGCGACTTCGTCCCACAGGCAGGCACTCATCAAGAGACAATCGGAGAAGTGGATTCCCGCAGACTCGTTCAGATAGGCGGAAGTGCGGAGCAGGCCTACTATTTTCTTCCAGCGGCGGTCGGATATATAGATGGGCGGGGTATTTTCATCGCGTCCTGTGTTATACAGCTCTATTTCCCGTTTGATATTATGAATCAGTTCGAAGATTGTATAATGGATTCCTACTTTTTCACTTTCAGCTTGTATTTTAGAGTATAACTCATCGTTTATCTGGAGTTCCTCGGGAATTTCGGGTTCCATCTCTTTCGTGGAAGAAATCATCTGGTCGAAAGCATATTCCTGCTCGATGCATCCTACAAACTGGCGAACCAGGAAACGGTCGTACAATGCTTCCAGTCCCTCACCTTTGGCGGGTAGTTCGTTGGAAGCGGCAATCAAGGCTTTCAGAGGTACGCGCACCGTGAACTGTCCGTTGCGATATATTTTTTCATTGATAACCGTCAGGAGTGAATTCTGAATGGCAGGTCCGGCTTTCCATATTTCATCCAGGAAAACAATCGCAGCCGTGGGCAAATACCCTTTTGTGATGCGTTCGTATGTATCTTCGTCCTTCAACTTGGATATGGAAACAGGGCCGAATATTTCGTCGGGTGTACTGAAACGGGACATCAGATACTCGAAAGCGTCCGCATCCTTGAAAGCAAGCTTGAGCCTTCGAGCCACCAGACTCTTGGCTACCCCCGGGGGACCCAACAGAAAGATGCTCTCACCTGCCATAGCTGACAGCAGGGAAAGTGCGATGGTATGTTCCTTTTCAAATACTCCCTCGTTGAGAGCCTTTAGTAATTGGGTGATATGCGATTTGATAGACTTCATGCGACAGATGATTTTATGTGTTGTCAGTGGGGGACAAAGATACAAGAAATCCTTGAAATGAACTTCATAATTCCTTGAAACGAATTTTATCAGTTCCGGAAGCTTTAGGGGATTTCCTCTCGACAAGTAGGAATTTTCAGTTTTATGGGGAAATTTCATTCTATACTTTTGTCATATCGAAAGATAAATGATAGATAATAATAAATAACCATTAAAAATAAAAGAATATGAAAACGAACACATTCGGATACTTAGGCTTGGCTTTGATGGCCGTATTGATGATAAGCTTTACTTCTTGCGAAGTAGAAATTGACAGCTTTTATGATGATGACAATATTAGCGGAGGTTATTACAATCGTTCTGTCGATTTATGCAGCCGCACGTGGGCGAGTTCTTATTGGGATATAGATGGTAACTATTGCCGTCAGGAACTGGATTTCTTTTTAGATCGTACAGGAATTGATTATATACGGGTGAAGTATCCCAACGGATACGTAGAGGAATTTGAATATAAATTCCGTTGGAGCTGGGATAACTACGCACAGACCTCTATCCGTATGTCTTATGGACCGAATGATGTATCATATCTGGATGACGTATATATCGGTGGCAACAGGTTGAACGGTTATCTGGATGGACGGAATAACTTTGTGGAATATCAGGGGAAAAGATAACAAAGAATATGTAATGGGACAATAGGTGAAAAGTCTGTAAATGTCAATATGCGGGTAAAAAGAGAAAGGATAATAAAGTAAAGACAGAAGTTTTACAAAGATTAAAAACAAAATAATAGGTAAGGCGGTAAAAGGGTTGCCAATAAGATTTCAGGATATTAAGAATCAGACTATATATGGGGCGCGAAATGAAAGCTAAAAGTTTTGAATGGGACTAAATAGTTTTTATCTTTGCGCCCTATTAGTTTAAATATACATGGAGTGGTTATATAGTTTATTTCTCGAACATTCTGCTTTACAGGCTGTTGTGGTGCTTTCGCTGATTTCAGCAATAGGTCTGGGGCTGGGAAGAGTGCATTTCTGGGGAGTTTCCTTGGGAGTCACTTTTGTTTTTTTTGCGGGTATTCTTGCCGGGCATTTCGGGCTTTCGGTGGATGCGCAGATGTTGAATTATGCAGAAAGTTTTGGACTCGTCATATTTGTTTATTCCCTTGGGCTGCAAGTGGGACCCGGTTTCTTCAGCTCTTTCCGTAAAGGCGGAGTGACGTTGAACATGTTGGCGCTCGGAGTCGTTCTTTTAGGAACATTGCTGACGGTGGTAGTCAGTTATGCCACGGGTGTGTCCCTTCCCGATATGGTTGGTATCCTTTGTGGCGCAACGACCAACACTCCGGCATTAGGAGCTGCACAACAGACCTTGAAACAGATGGGAATGGAGAGCAGTACGCCTGCTTTGGGATGTGCGGTGGCTTATCCGATGGGAGTAGTCGGTGTAATTCTTGCCGTTTTATTAATTCGCAAAGTACTGGTTCGCAAAGAAGACTTGGAGATAAAAGAGAAAGATGATGCGAACAAAACTTATATTGCAGCGTTTCAAGTACACAATCCTGCTATTTTCAATAAGAGTATAAAGGATATTGCTCATATGAGTTACCCGAAGTTTGTCATCTCCCGTTTGTGGCGGGATGGGCATGTCAGTATCCCGACTTCCGATAAAGTATTGAAAGAAGGAGACCGCCTGCTGGTGATAACTGCTGAGAAAGATGCTTTAGCCTTGACCGTTCTTTTCGGGGAACAGGAAAATACGGATTGGAACAAAGAGGATATTGACTGGAACGCGATTGACAGCGAACTGGTTTCCCAGCGTATCGTCGTCACTCGTCCTGAGTTGAACGGAAAGAAGCTGGGCGCCCTCCGGTTGAGAAATCATTATGGGATTAATATCAGCCGAGTTTACCGTTCGGGGGTGCAACTGCTTGCCACTCCGGAATTGATACTTCAGTTGGGCGACCGCTTGACAGTAGTAGGAGAGAAGGCGGCCATTCAAAATGTGGAGAAAGTACTGGGTAATGCTGTCAAGAGTTTGAAAGAGCCTAATCTGGTGGTTATATTTATCGGTATCGTGTTGGGATTGGCATTGGGTGCCATTCCTTTTTCCATTCCGGGTGTCAGCACTCCCGTGAAGCTGGGATTGGCGGGTGGACCGATTATTGTCGGTATCCTTTTGGGTACGTTCGGACCGCGGATACACATGATTACCTATACTACTCGCAGCGCAAATCTGATGCTCCGTGCACTGGGACTTTCTATGTATCTCGCCTGTTTGGGGCTGGATGCCGGAGCACATTTCTTCGACACTGTATTCCGCCCGGAAGGCTTGTTATGGATTGCTTTGGGAGCCGGATTGACGATTGTCCCGACAGTCTTGGTAGGCTTTATAGCCTTCAAGATGATGAAGATAGATTTCGGTACGGTGTCCGGTATGTTGTGCGGAAGTATGGCGAATCCGATGGCGTTGAATTATGCAAATGATACAATCCCCGGTGACAATCCGTCCGTAGCTTATGCGACAGTATATCCGCTGTGTATGTTTCTGCGGGTGATTATCGCGCAAGTGTTGTTGATGTTCTTGTTAAATTGAAAATTGAGAATTAAAAATTGAGAAATAATAGACTTGTGTCATAAAAGTACTATATTTATCACGAATAACCGAATCGTATGATTCCAAACAAAGAACATTAAGAAGTAAAATAACTGGTAATTAGTAAATTGTAATAAAATAAAATGACTGCTCAAAGTAATATAACTCCTGAAAGTATTGTGAGCGACCTTCGCTATCTGCAACTGCTTTCCCGAAGTTTTCCTACGATTGCCGATGCAAGTACGGAAATAATCAACCTGGAAGCTATCTTGAATCTACCGAAGGGGACGGAGCATTTCCTGACAGATATACATGGTGAATACGAAGCCTTTCAACATGTGCTGAAAAATGCGTCGGGTGCGGTAAAACGTAAAGTGAATGAAATATTCGGTAATACTCTCCGTGAGTCGGAAAAGAAAGAAATCTGTACTCTGATTTACTATCCCGAAGAAAAACTCCAACTCGTGAAAGCACGTGAAAAGGATTTGGATGACTGGTATCTGATAACGTTGAACCAACTGGTGAAAGTCTGCCAGAATGTATCGTCCAAGTACACCCGCTCCAAAGTGCGTAAATCCCTGCCTGCCGAATTTTCTTATATCATACAGGAACTGTTGCACGAATCTTCCATTGAACCGAATAAACATGCTTATATCAATGTGATTATCAGTACGATTATTACTACAAAGCGTGCGGATGATTTTATCATTGCCATGTGCAACTTGATTCAGCGTCTGACTATCGACTCTCTTCATATTGTAGGTGATATCTACGACCGTGGCCCGGGCGCTCACATTATTATGGATACTTTGTGCAATTATCATAACTTTGATATTCAATGGGGCAATCATGACATTCTTTGGATGGGTGCTGCTTCCGGCAATGACAGTTGTATTGCTAACGTTATCCGCATGTCTATGCGTTATGGCAATCTGGCAACACTTGAAGATGGTTACGGAATCAACTTGCTTCCCTTGGCTACCTTCGCCATGGATACTTATGCTGATGACCCTTGTTCCATCTTTATGCCGAAAATGAATTTTGCCGATGCTCATTATAATGAAAAGACTTTGCGCCTGATAACCCAGATGCACAAGGCTATCACTATTATCCAGTTTAAACTGGAAGCTGAGATTATCGACCGTCGTCCGGAGTTTGGGATGGCAAACCGCAAACTGCTGGAGAAGATAGATTTTGAGCGTGGCGTCTTTGTCTATGAAGGTCAAGAATATGTGCTTCGCGATACGAACTTCCCGACCATAGACCCTGCCGACCCTTATCGTTTGACGGATGAAGAGCGCGAACTGGTGGAGAAGATTCATTATTCGTTTATGAATAGTGAGAAACTGAAGAAGCATATGCGCTGTCTGTTTACATATGGCGGAATGTATCTGGTTTCCAATTCTAACCTTCTTTATCATGCTTCTGTGCCTTTGAATGAAGATGGCAGCTTCAGGCATGTCAGGATACGGGATAAGGAATACTGGGGGCGCAAATTGTTGGATAAGGCCGACCAATTGATTCGTACCGCATATTTTGATGAAGATGGGGAAGAGGACAAGGAATTTGCAATGGACTATATCTGGTATATGTGGTGCGGCCCGGAAGCTCCTTTGTTCGACAAGGATAAGATGGCTACTTTCGAACGTTATTTTGTGGACGACAAAGAGTTGCATAAAGAGAAGAAGGGGCATTATTATACGCTGCGTAACCGGGAAGATATATGTGACCAGATATTGGCCGAGTTCGGGGCTTTAGGTCCTCATTCGCATATTATCAATGGTCACGTACCTGTGAAAACGATTCAGGGAGAGCAACCTATGAAAGCCAATGGCAAGCTTTTCGTTATTGATGGCGGATTCTCAAAAGCTTATCAGCCGGAAACGGGAATTGCGGGATATACGCTTGTTTATCACTCTCATGGGATGCAGCTTGTGCAGCATGAACCGTTTCAGTCTCGTCAGAAAGCTATTGAAGAGGGCTTGGATATTAAATCGACTAACTTTGTTTTAGAGTTTAACTCCCAGCGGATGATGGTGAAGGATACCGATAAAGGGAAAGAGCTTGTGACGCAAATTCAGGATTTGAAGAAGTTGCTTGTAGCTTATCGTACGGGTTTGATTAAAGAAAAGGTGTAATAGATAAGCCCTGTAAGAACGATGAATTTGAAGTCTCATTCTTACGTAATCATTCTATTTTCCGCCACGACAATTTTATCGGCTGTTTTTCAGCCGA
>ERZ778516.1592-NODE-1592-length-16905-cov-12.617567_pt1 | contig 16905 bp, 15 predicted proteins | sample MGYA00510342_ERZ778516 | MGnify/ENA primary metagenome ERZ778516 (study PRJEB29527, sample SAMN07138961) | mouse gut metagenome | material: feces | host: mouse | place: China:Nanjing | collected 2016-01-25 ... | reverse complement strand
GGAGGGATTTTTTATGGAATTGAAAGACAGAATAAAATATGCAAAACGTGCATTGACGGGTACTGCATTAGGCGATTGTTTTGGGCAGAGCTTTTTCATACCTGACGAAACTGCCCGTCAGAGGATAAAAAACAGAGAGATTATGGATGGGCCGTGGCATTTTACGGATGATACGGTGATGGCCATCGGAATTTACAGTATCCTGGAAAAGCATGGAAAAATTGACCAGGATGAACTGGCCAGGGTGTTTGCAGAGAACTATGCACGGGACTGGCACAGGGGATATGGAGGAACGGCACATTCTGTTTTGCGCAGTATTGGAGAAGGACAGAACTGGCGGGAAGTTGCTTCCAGTGCGTTTGATGGAATGGGTTCCATGGGGAATGGCGGCGCAATGCGTGCTGCGCCTGTAGGCGCATATTTTGCAGATGATCTGGACAAGGTCCTGTATTATGCCAGGGCATCTGCTGAAGTTACGCATGCGCATATGGAGGGGATCGTGGGTGCAATGGCCGTTGCCGCGGCATCCGCTCTGCTTCTGAATAAAAAGCTGGGGAACTATTCTGGAGAAGGAATCACTTTTTTGCGTGATGTCGCAGACCGCTTGCCGGAAAGTGATACCAGATCGAAAATATTGTCTGCAGTTTCTGTTAAAAAAGACAGCAGCATGGATTTTGTGATTTCTGTGCTTGGAAATGGAAGCAGGCTGACGGCACAGGATACCGTTCCGTTTTGCCTGTGGTGTGCGGCATATTATTATACCTCGACAGAAGAAGCGCTGTGGACGGCGGTTTCAGCTTTGGGAGACCGGGATAGCATATGTGCCATTGTGGGCGGAATGGTCTCTCTTTTTGCGGATGAGCTTCCTCAGCAATGGCTGAGCCGTATGGAGCATCCGGAGAGTTCTGTTTTTATGAATGCCAGAATCCGGTAAAGCTTCCGAAGCCAGGCAACGTTACTGATCAGACGCCTGCCGGCATTCAGCCTGCCATGGGCATCGGTTCCTGAAAGATCCATGGAAGGGCGCCGGTCCTCAGGGCGCGTATTTTGCGCCCTTAGGACCGCTGCTGCCCTTCACTAAGCGCAAGCGGGATTTGCGATGAGGGGGGACCCACGCAGTGGGGAGAGTCCTGATCGCCTGTCTGGAAGGAACCGATGCTCATGGCAGGCGTCCGGGGCAGAACAGGAGTGAACAGTAGCCAGGCAGCAGAACAGATCTGGAATGAAGTTGCCGTGAACTTGACAAACGCTTCTGTTTTTCCTATACTGAATTCAGTTTTTATCCGGACCGGACTGCCGGTGCCTGCCCGGCAGAATGCATGGAGCAGCAGCTCTGTACAGACAGGCAAAGCGGTCCGGCCATCAAAAGGAGACGGTCATGAACATACAGCTGATCATAGAGGTGCTGGGGACCATTGCATTTGCCATATCCGGCGCCATGCTTGCCGTTGAACGGAAGATGGATCTGTTCGGAGTTCTGTTTCTGGGGCTTGTGACCGCATCAGGAGGCGGATTTATGAGGGATGTGGCGCTTGGAATCGTGCCGCCGTCCATGTTTGTAAGCCCCATGGTGATTCCGGTGGGACTGCTGGCATCCTTTTATACCTTTCTTGCCATTCACTGGAATCAGCATATGATTCCGTATCTTCCGGAGGGGCTGTTTCAGTGGATCCTGAATTTTACGGATGCGGTCGGACTGGGGCTGTTTACAGTGCTGGGAGTCAATGTGGCCATTGAGGCGGGTTATGGAGAGTGCCATAAGTTCGTCCTGTTTCTCGGAATGCTGACAGGAGTCGGAGGCGGGATGCTGCGGGATATTTTTGCCGGGCTGACGCCTGCCATACTGAGGAAACATATCTATGCCTGTGCGTCGCTTTTCGGGGCGGCATGTTATGACTGCCTGCTGCTGTGCATCAGAAAAGAGTACGCCATGTTTGCAGGAGCTGTGACTGTGACAGCCATACGAATGCTGGCTTATCATTTTAAATGGAATATGCCGCGGGCAGTGTAATGCCAGGCGGCTTATGCGGAAGAAGGAGGAAGAGAATTTGAAGAAAATACTGGATCTCATTGCCGGAGAAATGGAAAAAGCTTTTCGGACAGCGGGATATAATCCTGAATATGCCGGAGTGACTTTGTCAAACCGCCCGGATTTGTGTGAATATCAGTGCAACGGTGCGTTGGCGGCGGCAAAAGAATATCATAAAGCGCCGATTATGATTGCAGACAGCGTGGTGGAAGCACTGGAAAGTTCAGAACTGTTTGAAGATGTGCAGTCCGTGAAGCCGGGATTTATCAATCTGAAAGTCCGTGCGGATTTTCTGAGCGGTTATCTGAACGGAATGTATGGGGACAGCCGTCTGGGATACGACAAGGCCGGGCAGCCAAAGACGATCATGATCGATTACGGCGGGCCCAATGTGGCAAAGCCTCTGCATGTGGGGCATCTTCGTTCCGCCATCATCGGGGAGAGCGTCAAGCGGATCGCCCGCTTTGCCGGCCATAAGGTCATCGGAGATGTGCATCTGGGAGACTGGGGTCTGCAGATGGGCCTGATTATCATGGAATTAAAGAACCGGGAGCCAAAGCTTCCTTATTTTGATGAAGCATATGAGGGAGCATATCCAGAAGAGGCGCCCTTTACGATTGCAGAGCTGGAAGAAATCTATCCGACGGCCAGCGCAAAGTCCAAAGAGGACGCTGCGTATAAGGAAGCTGCCATGCAGGCGACGTTTGAGCTGCAGCAGGGACGGAAAGGGTATCAGGCGCTGCTGCGGCATATTCTGAAGGTGTCTGTGACGGACCTGAAGCGAAATTATGAGAATCTGAAGGTGGAATTTGACCTGTGGAAGGGCGAGTCCGATGCGCAGCCCTACATTCCGGATATGGTCCAGCGGATGAAGGATCAGGGTTTTGCCCACATGAGCGAAGGCGCGCTGGTGGTAGATGTCAAAGAGGAGACGGATACCAAGGAGGTTCCGCCCTGCATGCTCCTGAAGTCGGACGGTGCGTCGCTCTATACGACGACGGATCTGGCGACGATCGTGGAGCGGATGAAACTCTATCGGCCGGATGAGATCATCTATGTGGTGGACAAACGTCAGGAGATGCATTTTGTGCAGGTATTCCGCTGCGCGAAAAAATGCGGGCTTGCGGGAGAGGATACCGCATTTAAGTTCCTTGGCTTCGGCACCATGAACGGGAAGGACGGGAAGCCTTTTAAGACCCGCGAAGGCGGCGTCATGCGCCTGGAATATCTTCTGAAGGATATCAATGAAGAGATGCTTAAAAAGATCCGGGAAAGCCGTCCCATGAGCGAAGAGGAGGCCCGTGAGATTGCCGGAGTTGTGGGACTCTCTGCAGTAAAATACGGGGATCTGTCCAACCAGGCGTCCAAGGATTATATCTTTGATGTGGACCGGTTTACTTCTTCAGAAGGAAATACCGGACCCTACATTCTTTATACGATTGTCAGGATCAAGTCGATCCTGAAAAAATATGAAGAACAGGGCGGACGCGGCGACGGTGCAGAGATTGCCGCATACGGCAATGAAAGTGAGAAAGCGCTGATGCTGGAGCTGACCAGATTCAACAGCGTGATGGAAACTGCTTATGAAGAGCTTGCGCCCCATAAGGTCTGTGCATATATCTATGACCTGGCCAATGCATTTAATAAGTTTTATCATGAAACCAGTATCCTGGGGACAGAGGAAGAAGCGCAGAAGAACAGCAGGATTCGGCTTCTGGTACTGACCAGAAGGGTGCTGGAGGCATGCATTGACGTACTGGGGTTTGAGGCGCCGGAGAGGATGTAGAGAAGCATGGAACGCAGAAGAAAGGTAACGCTCAGCGGCATCTGGGGCGGTATATACCCGATGTTGCTGTATACGTGCATGCAGTTGGGAACAAGCGCAGTCTATGGGATTGTGCTTGCTGTATCGGCACTGCGCGCAGATACAGGCTATGCAGACATGGAGAGCTATATTCTGGACCGTGCAGCAGAACATACGATGACGATTCTTCTTGTCTCCATGCTGTTGTCAATCCCGATTTTCGCCTGGCTGTATTCCTGTGATGTGCAGAAGAAGAAACGGGCGGGCTGGAATGAGGACTGGTTTCCGCTCACGGAGGGAATGCTTCTGTGGACGGCAGTCGGATGTGCCGCACTGGCGCTGTTCTGCAACGGAGTTATCAGCCTTCTGCCGCTGGCACAGTGGTCTGACAGCTATGAAGAGGTCAGCGAGACGCTGTACAGCGGAAATATCTGGATTCGGATTGCAGGCGTGGCGTTCTTTGGACCTGCAGTGGAAGAACTGGTAATGCGGGGGCTTCTGTACCAGAGGTTTCGGACCATGATGAGGCCCATGGCTGCCATATTGTGGAGCTCTCTTGCATTCGGGATCTTTCATGGAAATATTGTACAGGGCGTCTATGCATTTCTGGTGGGATTGTTCTTTGCCTGGCTGATGGAACACAGCCAGAGGATTCTGGTTCCGATGGTGGGACATATGGCGGCAAATCTGTTTGTCCTGCTGCTGGAAGACGGTAACCTTCTGGAAGTGATCTATGGTTCCGTACCGATGTTCCTGACTATAACCATGGTAAGCGGTATTGTATTTTTATGCTGTTTCCGAATTATAAAGGAATTAAAATAACAGAATACAGGGCGCTGTTTCCGGCGGGTTCTGACCGGAGACGGCGCCCTGTACCGGCCGGGAAGAAGTCTAAAACTTCTTCCCGTTTTGTATTTCCTTATAATCTTCGTAATTCTTTTTCAGGAGCTTTGGCGTATCCAGTCCGTACGGACATTTTTTCTTACAGGAATCACAGTGCTTACAGTTCTCGATCTTCTGCATCTTCTCCTGCCACTGCGGTGTCAGATAACCGGCAGAGGGCGCCCGCCGGAGGAGCAGGGACATGCGGGCGCAGTTGTTGATCTCAATGCCGGCCGGACAGGGCATACAGTAACCGCAGCCGCGGCAGAATTCACCCAGCAGTTCCTTTCGGTCTTTTTCAATGACAGCAGAGAGTTCTTCGTTCATGGAAGGCGGATTGTTCACAAAGGAAAGAAACTGCTCCAGCTCTTCTTCTCTTTGAATGCCCCACAGCGGCAGCGTTTCCGGAAACTGTGCCTGGAATGCAAAGGCAGCGGCGGCATTGGTAATGAGGCCGCCGGACAGGGCTTTCATGGACAAAAATCCCATATCCTGTTTTTTACATCCCTCCAGAAGCTTTAATTCCGGTTCGCCGGACAGATAGCAGAACGGGAACTGAAGCGTCTCATAGAGGCCGCTGTCGATGGCTTCCTGTGCCACATTCAGCCGGTGGTTGGTAATGCCGATGTGCAGGATCATCCCTTTTTTCCTGGCTTCCAGCGCCGCATCATAAAGGCCGCTCTCATCCCCGGGCTTTGGGCAGAAGGCGGGATTATGGAACTGATAGATGTCCAGATAATCGGTCTTCAGGTTTTTCAGAGTGGTTTCCAGGTCTTTCCAGAATCCTTCTGCAGTGACGGCTCCGGTTTTGGATGCCAGGAAGATCCGGCTGCGGCGGTCCGGGAAGGCCTGTCCCAACTTTTCCTCACTGTCCGTATAAAGGCGGGCGGTATCGTAAAAGCGGATTCCTCCGTCAAAAGCTCGGTGAAGCAGGCGGATTGCTTCCTCCATGGACACTCTCTGAATGGGGAGAGCGCCGAAACCGTTTTTGTTTACGGTAATCCCGGTTGACCCAAGACGTACATTTACCATATGATCAGACTCCTTTTCTGTTGTTTTTTGGAAATTTTTCCTGTACTATTATTAGTATCATAAGAATGTTCTTTTGGCAATCGGTTCTGATGGAAAAAGGGGATATTCATGGAAAAAATGACAAATGTCATCTGAGAATGGTTACATTTTGCAGGTGTAAAAAACGAAAAAAACCTTTAAGATGATAACTGTAAAAAACAATTCATCCAAAAGGGAGGAACCAAAATGAAGAGAAAATTTGTAAGCACACTGTTATGCACTGCACTGGTTGCTTCAATGGCAGTTGGCTGCGGCGGAAATTCCGGGACAACAGAAACTCCGGCAAGCACTGACGCTCCGGCAGCTGATGAAACACAGGCAGAAACTCCGGCGACAGATGAGGAAGCAGAGTCGGCTGCACCTGCAGCTTCTGAAGGCGGAAGAGTATTCGGTTATACCTGCATGGACGGAACGAACCCGTTCTTTGTAACACTGGAGGCTTCCATCAGAGAAGTGGTAGAGGGCAACGGCGATACCCTGATCTCCATGGATCCGGGCAATGATTCCAATACTCAGATCGATCAGATCGAGGATATGATCTCCAGAGGTGTAGAGATCATGTTTGTAAACCCGGTAGATGCGGATGGTATCATTCCGGCACTGGACATGTTGAAAGATGCAGAGGTCACCATGTTCGGTTTTGATACAGAGGTAGGCGACATGAGTTACCTGACTTCTTACGCAGGATCTGATAATTACAATGCAGGTTATGTATGCGGCGAAGACCTGGCGAAGAAATGCCCGGACGGCGGAGACATTCTCGTACTGGATTCCCCGACCATGCAGTCCGTAACGGACAGAACCAATGGATTTTTAAAAGGGATTGAGGATTCCGGTGTGACCTTTAATGTAGTAGGCCAGCAGGATGCCCAGGGCAACCAGCAGGTGGCAAATGAGAAGGCGACCGACCTTCTGACTGCCAACCCGGATGTTGTTGCGATTTTCGGCGGCAATGATCCGACGGCACTTGGTGCATACGCAGCAGCAGATGCGGCAGGCGTATCTCCGCTGATCTATGGTGTGGATGGTTCTCCAGACGTGAAAGCACTTCTGAAGGATACTGTTCTGGAAGGCACCGGCGCGCAGTCTCCGATTACCATTGGCAAGACCATTGCAGAGACAGCATATGCATGGCTGAACGGCGAAACTGTAGAAGAATACATACCGATCGAGACATTCCTTGTAACTGCAGACAATGTAGATGACTACGGAACCGATGGATGGCAGTAAACAGTAGAATGATCCGTAACTGGTAATCAGACAGTGAGAGGGCTTTGCTCCTGAAAGCGGAGCAAAGTCCTTTTCTGAATACATACAGACAGGTGGTGGCGATTTCGTGAGTGAACAATATTTACTTGAGATGCGGGGAATCAGTAAATCTTTCCCAGGTGTAAAGGCGCTCCAGAATGTGGGGCTTCAGTTAAAAGCCGGGGAAGTGCATGCGCTTCTTGGAGAGAACGGCGCCGGAAAGTCCACTTTGATCAAAGTCCTTGGCGGCATCTACCATGCTGAAGAGGGAGAGATCTATATTGAGGGACAGAAGGTGAAGATTGACGGTGTTGTGGCGGCACGTGAGGCGGGGATCTCCATTGTGCATCAAGAACTGGTTCTGGTTCCGTATATGACGGTTGCCGAGAACATTTTCCTTGGAAGGGAACCAGGTACAAAATGGAATATTAACCGCGGGCAGATGTCAAGGGATGCCCAGGAACTTTTGGATACTTATGAGATGCATATTGATGCAGATATGCTGGTAGAGCATCTGACAATCGCGCAGCAGCAGATGGTGGAGATCGTCAAGGCAATTTCCTTTCAGTCCAGAATTCTGGTTATGGACGAACCGACCTCTTCCATATCGGATAAGGAAGTGGGCTTCCTGTTCGAGACCATGCGCGCGCTGACAAAAAAGGGCGTAGGAATTGTCTATATTTCCCATAAGATGAGTGAGCTGGAAGAGATTTGCGATCGGGTGACGGTCATGCGTGACGGACAGACGGTAGGGACAAAGGTAGTAAAAGAGACAAACAAGGACGATCTGATCGCCATGATGGTTGGGCGTGAGCTGACGAATTATTATACGAGGGATTATCTGGAGCCGGGAGAAGTGATTCTGAAATGCGAACACATCTGCGACGGCAAGATGGCAAAGGATGCAAGCTTTGAGCTTAGAAAAGGGGAAATTATCGGGTTTGCAGGTCTGGTGGGAGCCGGCCGCAGCGAGACTATGAAAGCTGTATTCGGACTGGCACCGCATATGACGGGAAATGTCTATGTGGAGGGGCAGAAGGTACAGATCAGAACTCCCGTGGATGCACTGAAATATGGTATTGCTCTGGTACCGGAAAGCCGTAAGGAAGAAGGGCTTTACAAAGTGCAGAGCGTCCGTTTTAATTCCACGATTGAGGTGCTTTCTCAGTTTATCAAAAACCTTCGCGTGGATCTGAAGAAGGAAGAAGAGATTACGCAGAAATATATTGACATGATGGCGACCAAGACGCCCGGTCAGGAACAGATGATCGGGAATCTGTCCGGAGGGAACCAGCAGAAAGTCATGATTGGACGCTGGCTTGCAACAGATCCGAAGATTTTGATTCTGGATGAGCCTACCCGCGGTGTGGATGTGGGCGCCAAGGCAGAGATTTATACGATCATGAATGAACTTGTAAAACAGGGAATGTCTATTATCATGATTTCCTCGGAACTTCCGGAGATCATCAATATGAGCGATCGTGTCTATGTAATGAATGACGGCCGTGTGACCGGATGCCTGGATCATGAGAGTGTGACGCAGGAAGGGATCATGCAGCTGGCAGCACAGTAATGGATGACACAACAGAAAACAACAGAATTCAGGCAGGAGGTTTAAATTATGGCAGCCAGAATGAAGAATGGAGTTGTCAAATATTTTAAAGACAATATCGGTATCATCATCGCACTGCTCGCGATGTGTATCTTTTTAGTGATTTTTCCGACCACCAGGACCACGTTCCTGACCCCCAAAAATGTATTTAATATTTTAAGACAGAATGCGTCAAATCTGTTTTTGGCAACCGGTATGACCATGGTTATCATCCTGGGAGGCATCGAGCTTTCCGTTGGTTCCGTGATCGCACTTTCCGGAGTCGTCGCAGCCGGATGCGTGGTTAATTTCGGTCTGCCGGAGATCATTGGTTTCCTGGCGGCAATCGGAGTGGGCGCGCTGGTGGGTATGTTTAATGGATTTGTGATCTGCAAGACAGATATTCCGCCTTTTATTGTAACACTGGCATCCATGAACATTACCAAAGGGATTGCACTGGTGCTGACGGGCGGTTCTCCGATCCGCTGCATGACGGATACTTTCAAGTTTCCGGGCGCGGGTTATGTAGGGCCGTTTCCGACACCGGTCATTCTAATGATTATCGTATTTCTCATTGCAGTTTTGATCATAAACAGGACTCAGCTCGGACGGCATATCTATGCTGTGGGCGGTAATGCTCAGGCGGCAAAATTTTCCGGAATCAATGTGCAGAGAGTGAAGTTTATCGTCTATACCTATACGGGTATCATGTCCGGAATTGCAGGCGTGGTCGTAGCGTCCCGTCTGTATTCCGGACAGCCTACAGCCGGTGACGGCGCGGAGATGGATGCCATCGCGGCAGTTGTGGTAGGCGGTACTTCCATGAGCGGCGGTTCCGGACGTCTGGGCGGCACCCTGATTGGCGTCCTGATTATCGGTGTTCTGAACAACGGTCTGAACCTGATGGGTGTGGATTCCAACTGGCAGTACATTGTGAAAGGCTTTGTAATTCTGCTGGCAGTCTATGTGGACTTTATCCGTAATAAAAAAGCGGGAAGGTAACCAGAACTTTATATGTATCAGGAGTCTCCTGAGCCTGATGGCTGAGGGGACTTTTGTGCAGGAGGAAGAGATGAGAAAGTACTGGCTGATTTTTGGGCTTCTGCTTCTTACAGGAATGCTCAGCGGCTGTGAACAGGCAGAAGTACAGGGAGAAGATCACTCACCGCGTCTGTTTGGAGCAACCTATATGACCAGAAATAATCCGTACTTCGACGTGCTGCATGAAGCACTGGAAGAGACAGTGGAAGGAAACGGCGATATTCTGATCTCGCGGGATCCCTGTCAGGATCAGGAAAAACAGAATGCCCAGATCCTGGAGATGATCGAAGAAGGGATCGAGGTACTGTTTCTGAACCCGGTGGACTGGGAAAAAGTAAGACCGGCTCTGGAAGCCTGCCGGAAGGCGGGGGTAGTGGTGATCAACATTGATACAGTTGTAAAAGATACAGATTATGTAGTCTCTATCGTGGAGACAGACAATTATCTGGCAGGAGTTCTCTGTGCACAGGAGATGATGAAGCAGGTGGACAGCGCAAAGATCGTGATTATCGGCAATCCGATCCAGACATCGATCGTGAATCGTGTTCAGGGGTTTCTTGATACCATTGAAGGAAATGATGATTATCAGGTGGTATATACAGGAGTCGGGGCCGGAGAATTTGAAGTATCGGCAGAAACCATGGCGGATTTTTTGAAGAAAAGGATCGATTTTAATGTGGTGCTGGGAGGAAATGATCCGTCCGCGCTCGGTGTGCTGGCGGCGCTGCAGCAGTACCGCAGGGAAGAGGGCGTGCTGATCTATGGAATCGACGGCTCTCCGGATTTCAAGGGGATGCTGAAGCTCGGATATGTATCCGGTACCAGTGCGCAGAGTCCAAAGACCATTGGGGAGGTGGCGGCAGAGACGGCATATGACTATCTGAACGGGCAGACAGTAGAGGCCTATATCAGCATCGAACCCTATATGATTACCAGGGAAAATCTGGCTGATTATGAAGTCAACAGCTGGCAGTAGAGCAGAGGTGCGGCATATGAATGATAAAAAGGACCACTATATTATGCTGCTTCAGGGGGCGATGCTGATCCTGAATTTTGCAGCTGTAGCCCTGATCTGTGTATTTATCTATGTAACCACCAGGAGAATTCTCAAATATTATGATGCGAGAAGATTTCTGGACGGTGTTGTGACAATACCGGGCAGTCCGAGAGATAATCTTGTGATCTGCCTGCTGCTTATGGGAATTCTTGTCCTGACATTTGCACTGCGGCAGTTTATGAAAGATATTCAGAACCGTTTTATTGTGGTAACGCTGATTCTGGATATGGCTGTAAGTGGCGCAGTCATCTTTCAGCTGGATTTTAATTACAATGGGTTGCTCCTGCTGGTATTTGCCAACGTGATCTCCTATGTAAAAGACAGAAAAATAAAGCTGTTCCTTGTGGCGCTGGCGATTGCCGGATATCTGGTGGCAGACTATGATCTGTTATCCATCTATACACCACTGTATAATATAGATGATTACATACGCTATTATTCATCCAATACACAACAGTATCTGTTCAGTGTATACAATATTGTAATATCTTTGAATATCATTCTGTTTATTGTATACTGTGTTTATGTAATCAATGCCCAGAGAGACACGATCGAAGAGGTCAATCTTCTGTATCATGAACTGCAGACGGCGAATGAGCAGCTGAAGGAATATGCGGATATGACAGAACGGATGGCTCAGACCCGTGAGAGAAACCGGCTGGCGAGAGAGATTCATGACACGCTGGGGCACACGTTGACGGGAATAGCGACCGGGCTGGATGCATGTCTTGCTCTGATTGAAGTGTCACCGGAGCAGACGAAGAAGCAGTTGGTGCTGCTGTCGAAGGTAAGCAGGGAAGGAATCAAAGATATCAGGCGTTCAGTGAATGAATTAAGGCCGGATTCTCTGGATCGTTTGAGCCTGGAAGTGGCAATCCGCAAGATGGTGACGGATATGAGTCAGGTTTCGGATGTGTCGATCTATTTTGAGACGGATGAGAAGCATCTGAAGTTTGATGAAGATGAAGAAAATGCCATCTATCGCGTGATACAGGAAAGTATTACAAATGCGGTCCGGCACGGGAAGGCGAAAAAGATCTGGATCACTCTGAAACGGATCGATGGCGAGATTCTTCTTGTCATCAAGGACAATGGAACCGGATGCAAGGAGATGAAAAGCGGATTTGGAACCAAGCACATTAAAGAACGGATTGAGATGCTTAAGGGTACGGTTGCCTTTGACGGGCAGCATGGATTTACCGTGACGGCGCATATACCAATCAGATGGGGAGAGACTTATGATTAGAGTTTTGATAGCTGACGATCAGGAGCTGATTCGTCAGAGTCTTCAGATTGTATTGAACAGTAAAGAAGGAATTGAAGTATGCGATGTAGCCTCTGACGGACAGGAGGTGATTCAGTGTGTCCGCAGACAGAAGCCGGATGTGATTCTGATGGATATTCGGATGCCGAAGATGGACGGAGTTCAGTGTACCCAGATTATAAAGGAGAATTATCCGCAGATCAAGATTATCATACTGACGACCTTCGATGACGATGAGTATGTCTATAATGCTCTGAAATTCGGAGCCAGCGGCTATCTGCTGAAAGGGGTCTCCATGGAAGAACTGGAAAATGCCATTCGGACTGTATACAGCGGACATGCCATGATCAATCCGGAGATTGCGACCAAGGTTCTGAAACTGTTTTCGCAGATGGCTCAGGCGGATTATACAATTCCCGTAGGAAATAAAGGCGTTTCCGAGCTGACCAGAACGGAATGGAAGATCATTGCGCAGGTGGAGACCGGGGCAGCGAACAAGGAGATCGCAGAGGCGCTGAGGCTGTCAGACGGGACGGTGCGAAATTATCTGAGTACAATTCTCAATAAGCTGGATCTGAGAGACCGGACACAGCTTGCGATCTGGGCAGTGCAGACAAATGCATCCAAACATGTGAGTGACGAATGAAGATGAAGAACAGATATAGATGGTTCCTGGCGCCGGTACTTTTTCTGGGTGTTTCTGCCATGCTTCTGGCCGTATATTTCCAAAAGAAAAATACGACTCTGGAGTTTGGAATGTTTACTGGAAGCAACTGGGATGTGGCCAATGCCAACAGCTTTATTATTATAGACAAGGCGATTGCACGGTTTGAGCAGGAGCATCCAGGAGTGAAGATTCATTATTACAGCGGGGTTCTGAAGGAGGACTATTCTGAATGGTTTTCAAGGAAGCTCCTGGAAGGAGAAGAACCAGATGTATTTATGGTGCTGGGAACGGATTTTAATCAGTTTTCGGCCCTTGGAGTTATGAAAAATCTGGATGATCTGATACAGGAGGATGCGGATTTCAGGCCGGACCGATATTTTTCCAGTGCGTTTCGGACCGGACAATATGGAGATGTTCAATACGCCCTGCCCTATGAGGTGGTGCCGACACTGATGTTTGTAAACAAGACGCTTCTGACCAAAGAAGGAATTGAGATGCCAGGGCAGGACTGGACCTGGGAAGAACTGTATGATATCTGCCGGCAGGTGACGAAGGATACCGATGGTGACGGAATTCTGGATCAGTTCGGAATTTATAATTACGACTGGATGGATGCAGTATGTTCCAACGGCGGAGAGATCTTTCAGCCAGATGGAGCTTCCTGCTATATGACAGATGACCAGATTGTGGAGTCGGTTAAATATATTCGCCAGCTGAACGAACTGAATCAGGGACAGAAGGTGGTACAGGAGGATTTCAATGGGGGCAGCGTTGCTTTTATGCCGTTGACCTTTGCAGAGTATCGAACATACAAAACTTATCCATATAAGATAAGAAGATATGCAAATTTCCAATGGGACTGTATTACCATGCCGGCAGGAAACAGAGGAGAGAATCTTTCACAGGTAGACACGCTTCTCATGGGCATCAGCAGCAATACGAGGAAAGAAAAGCTGGCATGGGAGTTTCTGAAGCTTCTGACTTATGACGAAGAACTGCAGACCGAGATCTTTCAGTATTCGCAGGGCGCGTCTGTGCTCAAGGCGGTTACCCAGTCCCGGGAGATGGAAAATATTGTACAGGAGGATATGGAAGAAGGGGATACGGTAATCAGCGGGAACCTTCTGGGACGCGTGATTGAGGAGGGCCATATTGAGCCGAAGTTCAGAAGATATGAGCAGGCGCTGGCTCTGGCAGACAGTGAGATCAGTAATATTCTGGAAAATGAGAAGAGCATCGACAGCAGCCTGAAGATCCTGCAGAGGACGATCAACAGCTATCTGCAGCAATAAACAGGGAGCTTTGGAAGGATTCTGAGAGATTAAGAAGTTTTTACTTTTCTTATGGGAGAAACTGTAATATAATAGGTATAAATCCCGGCAGGGAGGCAATACTCCTACTGGAAAATCTGTACATAAGAATGAGGCGAAAACAATGGAAGAAAACTGGAAGGATTATTATCATAAAGGGCTGGCGGCTTTCTTGACAGTTGCCATGTGTATCCTGTTCTTTTTCCTGATCTTTCGTTTTGACCAGATCCGGACCTATGCGAAAATGATCATGAAGATCCTGCGTCCCTTTGCATTTGGAGCGGTGATTGCCTATCTGCTCTCTCCGCTGTGCAATCATTTTGAACGCTATCTGGCCAGGATTGCGAAGCTCGAAAAGCAGCCAAAGGAGACAGCAGAGAAATTCAAGAAGCTGTTTGCCGCTGCAAGTATCTTTGCAAGCCTGTTTTTGTTCTGCTTTGTGATCTATGTGCTGGTAGCCATGGTGGTGTCACAGGTGTTCAGCAGCGTCAGGATGTTGGCAGAATCCATGCCGGAATACATTCAGAAAGCAACTGTATGGCTGGAAGATCTGGTAAAAGAAGACACATTTATGATCAACTATGTGGAGCAGTATTCAGAGCAGATCCTGACCGGAATGCAGGATTTTGCCAGAACACAGCTTCTTCCGAACATCAATGATATCATCAGCGGCGGTTCGATCAGCCTTCTGACCTTTCTGATGACGGCAAAGGACCTGGTGATCGGACTGATCGTGGCGGTTTATTTTATGAACAGCAGGAAGCTTTTTGCAAGACAGGCAAAGATGCTGGTTCATGCGTTCTTTCCTCCGAGAGATCATCTGAAAGAGGACCAGATACAGCCGGCAGACTGGATCCTGAAGGAAGCGGATATCATCAACGATTATCTGGGGGGCTTTATCAAGGGAAAGCTTCTGGATTCTCTGATCATCGGACTGATCTGCATGGTCTTTACCAGCTTTGTAAACATGCCTTATGCCGTGCTGATCAGCGTGGTGATCGGCGTGACGAATATCATTCCGTTTTTCGGGCCGTTTATCGGGGCGATTCCTACTGCGATTCTGATCCTGATGGTCAGTCCGGTCAAATGCATCTATTTTATTATTTTTATTCTGGTGCTCCAGCAGTTTGACGGGAACATTCTGGGTCCGAAGATCCTGGGGAACTCCACGCACCTGAGCAGCTTCTGGGTGCTGTTTGCGATTCTCCTGTTCGGCGGTCTCTTCGGAATTGTGGGGATGGTTATCGGAGTGCCTGTTTTCGCGTTTTTCTATCAGCTTGTAAGGGAATGGGTGCTGAGCAGGCTGAGGAAGCAGAGACTGAAGAGAGAGAAGAGGGAGGCAGCAGAAAAGGCCTTCTTATGATGAAAGAAAGGGCTGCTGCAGCATGATCTTTGACTGTGCGTCAGCACCTGTACGGAAAAATCACATTTTGCAGCCGCCCTTTTAAAGCCCTATCTTTTCTTTCTTCTGTACTTCTCTTCGCAGTATTTGCAGCGGTAGACCTCTTTTTTCGGGTCTGTGAGGACAAAGATGTGGTCCAGTTCCTGTTCAATGGAAGTGATGCAGCGCGGATTGCGGCATTTTGCCACATTTTTGATTTCCTTTGGAAGAGACAGGCGTTTCTTTTCCACAATGCGGTCGTCTTTGATGATGTTGACCGTGATATTATGATCAATGAACCCCAGCGCTTTCAGGTCAATGGCGTCGATGGAACATTCGATCTTGATGATGTCTTTTTTTCCCATCTTGTTGCTGCGGGCATTTTTAATAATGGCAACGCAGCAGTCGAACTTGTCCAGGTTCAGGTATTGATAGATCTCCATGCTCCTGCCGGCCTCAATATGGTCCAGCACGAAGCCTTCACTCAGTCCGCCGATATTTAACATACGTTCACCTCCAGAAGGGTAAGGATCAGGGCCATACGCACATAGACGCCGTACTGGACCTGACGGAAATAGGCAGCTCTTGGATCCCTGTCCACTTCCACGGAGATCTCATTGACCCGGGGAAGGGGATGCATGACGATCATATCGTCCTTGGCAAGCTTCATCTTCTTATTATTCAATATGTAGAAATCCTTCAGACGGACATAATCCTCCTCATTGAAGAACCGTTCTCTTTGTACGCGGGTCATGTAGAGAATGTCCAGTTCCGGCATCACATCTTCGATACGCTCTACTTCTCTGTAGGGAATATGCTCCGCTTCCAGCACGTCCTCCTTGATGTATTCCGGAACCTTCAGCTCTTCCGGAGAGATGAATACGAAAGTCACATGTTCATATCTTGCCAGAGCCCGGACCAGAGAATGAACCGTCCGGCCGAATTTCAGATCGCCGCACAGACCGATGACAAGGTTGTTAAGCCGTCCTTTTAAAGAACGGATCGTAAGAAGATCAGTTAACGTCTGGGTGGGATGCTGATGTCCGCCGTCGCCGGCGTTGATGACAGGAATGGAAGAAACGGCGCTGGCCACCATGGGGGCGCCTTCTTTGGGATGACGCATGGCACAGATATCTGCATAACAGGAAATCATGCGGATCGTATCGGAAACACTTTCACCTTTGGCAGCGGAGCTGCTGGCGGCGGAAGAAAAACCAAAAATATTGCCGCCCAGATTCATCATGGCAGCTTCAAAACTGAGACGGGTCCTTGTGCTTGGTTCATAGAACAGGGTGGCAAGTTTCCTGCCGTCACACGCATGTGCGTATTTCTCCGGGTGCTTTTCGATGTCGTCTGCCAGATCCAGAAGCTGATCCAGCTCTTCGACCGAGAAGTCCAGAGGACTCATCAAATGTCTCATACATACCTCCTGTATTAGAGTTTTGCATCTGTCCGGAAAACGGTCTGCATCCGGACGGATGCAGTTTAAAATCCTGCTATGAACAGAATACTATTACTCCTTTATTCTGTCAAGTTCTGTTGTCCCCCTTTTTCCGCCGC
>ERZ778516.1591-NODE-1591-length-16920-cov-8.698784_pt1 | contig 16920 bp, 16 predicted proteins | sample MGYA00510342_ERZ778516 | MGnify/ENA primary metagenome ERZ778516 (study PRJEB29527, sample SAMN07138961) | mouse gut metagenome | material: feces | host: mouse | place: China:Nanjing | collected 2016-01-25 ... | reverse complement strand
TATAAAACAATTGAGTGGGGGAGAATATCTAAGTAAGGAAGATGCACAAAAAATTTTAGAAATTTTAGAAAAAAGAAATAATTAATTTTTTAATGGAATATTGGTAAAAAAACAAAAACGAACATTTTATTTAATTAAATGTTCGTTTTTGTTTTTTGCACACGGATACTTAAAAAAAGAATGTTAGCATAGCTGGTAAGTACCCGGCGCGCAAGTAGAGGAAAATTGAGTTTCTTTATTCGATTTGGGTACTTTTTATTTTTATCAATAAATTTCCTCGTGGAAGAACTGTGAGGCATTTGCCCCAACCTTGCTTTGTTTAGTAACATTCTGACCGTAACGGAGTTACGAGGAATTAGACCCATAAAATATTAAAAAACCATATAAAACATTTTCTGTTTTTGTAGTACAATATAAGATTTTATACCAAAATTTTTGATTTATAGGGTAATATATCAACAACATTTTTTGTGGTATTTTTTATTTGGTATAAAGCATGATATCTTTTTTCATATCTTTTTGCGCTATATGTTGTTGTTTATTTATATATAATAGAACAACATTTTATTTCTTTTCTTTATGCCGATTTTTAACTCTGGAAATCCTTGATTTTCCTACATTCTTAAAAAAAAGTTGGTAGAAACTTCTGTTGTAAATGGTAGAAACTCCTGTTGTAAATGGTAGAAACTTCTGTTGTAAATGGTAGATTTTTATATGGAAAACTTCTGTTGTAAATGGTAGAAACTTCTGGTGTAGATGGTAGAAACTCCTGTTGTAGAAAGTAGAAAATAAGAAAAAACTTCTGTTGTAAATGGTAGATTTTTATGGTAAACTAAGTAGTATGGAAATGGAAAAATTTTGCTGTAACTGCTTATATTTTTCTATTATAAAAATTTATTGTATAATACAGGCTGCATTTTGAAAAATAGACCGAAAATTTGAAATACAAAGAAAAATTGTTAAATATTTTTCTTTGTAGTATCGTAGTATAACCGTAAAACTTCTGTTGTAAATGGTAGATTTTCATAAGAATGCATTAAAACTTCTGTTGTAAATGGTAGATTTTCATATAGTGGTTTTATAATTTATACGAGCGAGCACTTAAATTTGTTAATAGTGCCAACTTACGAGCGTAAATATTTTATTTGATACGGTAAAATTTGTTGGGGCTGTCGCACTAAGACAAACGGATACAAGATATTCTAACTCTGTGCTAAGATTTATACCATATCTGGTAGCATCAAAGTTTATTGCGACAGCCCCGACCGTTAAGATTTTTTAATTTCTGCACAGCCCATATTGCATAAGCGGGCAATATGTGTTGTGCAGAAAGGAAAATTTAATCGTTCGTAAGTATAATAATAAATGAAATAATAAAAATGCTTGAATTATATGTTGATATGTGTAATTATAAATGTAGTCTATAAAAATCAGTAATTAAAATTAATAATTTAGAAAGTACAATAGGGAAATGCTAAAAGAGAAAAAAGAAAGTATTACAATAATTGATAATGATAATTACAGTAAGCCTAATTTTTTGATATCTGCTAAGTATAAGAGCAGTTTAATGGCAAATAAAGTACTAGCGATTTCTTTGTCGAGGTTGCAGGAAGCGGCAGATAGTAAGGATGGCGTGTTGGTAAGCGATATTAAGGCATCGGAAATTAAAAAACTGGTTGGAGGAAATAAAGGCAGTTTTTATAAATTGTTAGAAAAGACGGCAAGAGAAATGACAGGGCGCACCATTGGCATATCGGATCCAGAGTCACATATGTTCGCATATACAGCGGTTATTACACAGGCTGTGTATGCAAAAGGGGTATTTCGAATTGAGTATAACAGGCATTTAACAAAGTATCTAAAAGAGATAAAAAGAAATTTTACTCAATTAAAATTATCTGTTATGTTGACTTTTCAAAATGTCTATGCATTTCGTTTATATGAAATATTAAAATCCGAAGCATATCCGAGAATTTTTCAACAGAAAGGATCCAATATTTATTTAAAAAGATTTAGCATAGCAGAGTTGCGGTTTTTATTGGGCGTAGCAAATGCGGAACTAAATGTTGTTCAAAGTATATTAAGTGATAAAAAAAATCCAGACTATGAGAAAGCATATCAAAAAACACCTGAAAAAGTAATGGATACATGGTCTGATTTAAAAAGATATGCATTGGATCCTGCAGTGAAAGAAATTAATCAAATTAGTGATATTTCAGTTGAGTACATAACAAGCCGCAGCGGATATGGCGGAAAAATAGATCATGTTGAATTTAAGATTGAATTAATCAGTGAAGAGGAAGAAAATCTTGGACAAGCGGATAATGAAATAGAAATTCTCTCGGAAGATGATGTAATCGATCAAACTTATGATTTATTTGAAGGAGCGCTTAAAATGAAAGACGTACGCCGTATTGTAAAAGAGGCGGAATGTAATTTCGCGAAAATTAAGAGTGCTTATGAAATTTTTCGTTCTCAACAAAATATCAATAATATAACAGGATTTATGATTAAGGCAATTCAGGAAGGTTATCAAAATATTTCAGGAAAAATACAGAAGGAACTGACAGATTATGGAGATATCGAGGAACTAGAAAGTAGAATTTTGGAAAATGGCAATTATAAACAACAGACACTGATATAAGAAATAAAGGGGAATTTAGAAAAAATGTATAATGTTGAACAAGAAATCTTAAAAAACAATAAAACAAATGAAAGTGACAAGACAATCGTTGCGTTGTATACGAATGGCGACAGTATTATTAAAATTGCAAAGGCAATTCATAAACCAGTAGAAGGAATTAAACAGATTTTAATCGATAATGGAGTGACGCTTGACCATTAATGTGATAGAGTGCGTATCTTTTGAAGAAGGCAAAAAGGCAGTTAAATCCATGAATAACTACCTTTTCCAGCGGCTGTTAAGGTTATTGTTGATTTAGACAAGAATCAGGCAGTTTTCTTTTGATCCTGTGAAGCTGTGGTTTTAGTGCAATATCTGTAACAATAACGCCCTCCCGCTGGCTTAAAATCCATTCTACGGCTTTAGCGACATCGTCCGGGAGAAGATAGGAAAATGCTTCCTCCCCTTCCTTGAAATCTGCATTGCGGTAAAGATTTGTCTGTGTAATATCCGGAGAAATTGTTACAACCTTTATACCATATTTGCGCGTTTCATCAAATAAACTGTGGGAAAAGCTATAAAGCCCTGCTTTGGTTGCTCCGTAAGCACATCCATGAGGATTGGACTTTGTGGCTGTCACAGAGGAAATATTGATAATATAACCCGCATTCGCCTTTAAATGCCGCAAAAGCTGCTGTGTTAGAATCATAGGGGCTTCTAAATTTGTTCGAACTAGTTTTCTGATTTTATCTGGATTAAGTTCCTCATGAAGCCCATAATAGCCAATACCTGCATTGTTTACCAGAATACGCACCGGATGCTGTGCCGTAATTTGTTTGACACAGGCGCATAATTTATCCGTATCCAGCATATCACAGACAATCGGATGAATATTGTCTGCCATATTCTTTTCTACTTTTTGAAAATTTCTGCCGATGCCAAATACTTGATATCCAAGAGCGCTTAGCTTTGTGCTGATGGCATATCCAATACCAGAGGAAGCTCCAGTTACAATTGCTGCTTCTTTTATTATGTTTTCCATCGAAAAATCTTCTCCCTTGAAATTTTTTCTTCTAATTTTTTTGCTAAAAAATTTTCCATTTGTTCCATGAGATCCTCAGGATAATGGCAATAACCATTTTCCTTTTGAAAAGGAAACCAAATTACCGCAGATTCTGGCGTTTGTTTTCGTATATTTTTTAAATAGTCCTGTGAAATGCGGAAGGTTCCGATACTTACATCCATAATTTTTCCCATTTCAATACTTTGAAACACCAGTTTGAGCATTTCACTGTAATGCTGTTTCCAGTCAGGCACATAGAGCATTGGATCAAAACAAAGACGTACAGGATACCCCCTCTGTATTAATTCTGCCGCGCAGGACAGCCTTTTTGCTAATGAGGGTGTATTATGTTCAAATGCTTCGATAATTGGCTGTGGTGAAAGCGTAAAGGCGTAAATAACCTGCAAAATAGGATGCATACGAAAAATACTAGAACTGTTTGCACATTTTGTCCGTATTTCAATTTTAAGGTTCTTGTATTTGGCTGCAAAAGCACACCATTCCTGCACATAACCTGTAATAGATTCCAAAGCCAATAAATCGGTATCATATGATATACATAGATATAATGGATGCATTTGCAATATCTGTTCAACTTCAGCAAAGATTTCCTCTAAATTTACAAATACAACAATATTTGCAGAAGGGTACATACCTTTTAAATAGCAGTACTCACAATTATATACACAGTTCATTGCACAAGAAGTATAATAAAAATATTCACTGCCAAAACTTTGACAAACAGGTGCTCCTTTGTAGAGTATGGTTCCTTTTTTGGCAGCTAGAATTAACTTTTGGGAACAGTGCTGGAGTGGATAGTTTTGTCTGCTTCGGCAAAATACATCTTTATAATGATCAATCTCAATGATTTTTGCAGATGGAAATTTCGCAAGTATTTTCTGCGTATACGCATTATTTTGCACGGACTTTTCTACATAAATATGTGAAAAAAATGGATTAAAATAATCTTCTTTTAAATTCTTCAAAACGTAGTTTCCCTTCTTTTTTATCTTTACAAGGAAGCAAATGTTCTCTGTACATATTTTGTATAATAGAAATATAGTCTGTATTTGACAGCATTAGATAACGAATATATTGTTTTAAAGAATCGCGCATTGCTTTAGAGCAGTGCAGATCTGTACAGAATGTTTCGATGATTCGTTCGTCTTCTTTGGGGATTTGAATTTTATTGCAGCCGCTTTTTTGTATAATGTCAAAAAGCTGTTTTATAAAATCAAAAATGCAGTCTTGATATTGCTCCATGAAACGGGCAGCATGTTCCTTAGAAACTTCTTTTGCAGAGCCTTTGTCAGAGACAATTTTTAGAAAAAACATTTGATGCGGGCAAAAAAAATGAATCCCTACTTGATAGATCGCAGCAGCTTCCATATCATACATTGCAGCGACATTGTTATAATTATTGTTATAATTTTCGTCATTTAATAATTGCATTCCTGTTACAATGGTTCCTTCAAGAAAATTGTGGCGGTATAATATATCTGGGTAAAAGGTTTTGCCGGTTACCTGTTCTATAATCTTGTTGCACAAAAAGATTCCATTATTTTGGGCTGTATGTGCGCAAAGTCCTATATTCAGGAGCATATCATTTGGCGCAGGGTTGCACAGCGAACAGATACTGCTTACAACGGCTGCGGCAGCGATTTCCCCTACACCAGTTACTGCAAGGCGGATACCGGCTGTATCATTACAAAATTCCTGAAACCATGTATTTTCTTGATTTTTAATTAAATTGTATTTTTTTATAAAAATATGTGCTTCACAGTAGAGTGCAGTAAAAATATATATCATGTATATGCCAGTCCTTTATAGATAGAGTTGTATCTATAAAAGAGCAAATTTTAAATAATTACCAAAACATATTTTCATTGCTTGTAAATTTTGCTTAAAATATTATATGCTAAATATGCAATACAAACAAAAATAAGTGGTTCTGTTCTTTGATTTGATGTTTTATCTTGAATAAACCATAGTGTTTTTGTGTATTTTTCAGATTTGCTCAATTATAGGTTATATTTTATATGTTGCTATTTATTTCCAAGATACAAACTAACTGTAAAATTTTGTCTTATTCTTTCAGTTTTCTTTTCGTAACTGCTTGATAGGGGTAATAGTTTTGCGTATGGGAAGATTATAACAGAAAATATATTTTGTGACAATTGTAAGTTTTGTGGTTTTAAATTGTTGTAGTAAACAACAAAATTATTTGCAGTTTACTATATTTGATGTACGCGACTACATAAGGAATTTAGCATATATCTATCCAAGATTAAATGCAACACTTTTTGAGGATGTTGCATTTAATCTTGGAAAAGTGCATTTACTATTAAATTTTGATGGCGTTGTCAAACAATATGACATCACTGCCTGCTTCAAAAAACATTTCAGCATTTTTCTTTCGGCAGTCTGATAACCTGTTATAAATATAAATTATTCCGAAATAACCCTGCAGCGTTTTTTATAACATGCAATTCCATATTTGTAAATCGTTTTTATGCCGTCATCTAGCAGTGCTTCTTCATAATTTTTATTATAAATCTGTCTTAATGCTTCTTTACATGATTCGTCAAATGCAGCGTTTTCAGCATATTTTATTTCAATAATAAATCCGATTTCCCTGTCCTCAACTTCCACATTGATATCACTGTATCCATCGCCAGATTCAGCGTTAGATTTAACCTTCCAATCCGCCATATTTCCAAATAATCCAAGCAAAATGCCATGATAAAAATTCTCTTTCATTTCCTTTTTGACACTGGTGTCACGAATACTGATTGTTTTTCGTAAATAGGAAGTAAATTCTTTTTCAATGGTAGCTGTATCGTTTTCTTCAAATGCTTTGCAAAAGTTTTCTAATTTTTGTGAATCTTTCCTTGTTTCATCCTTGAACCATCTCCGTATTTGTTGGATATAAATCCAGTGAATTTCCCTGTTTGGAATGATAAGTGCAGATATTCCTTCCGCATCTTCTTCTAGTTGTGTCAGATATCCTGTCGTAAAAAGTATGCTCCAAAGATTGTCAATATCTGAATCCAGATCCCGATAAGTCAGTTCTTGGTGTATCATCTTTTTAACGTGACCGCCATTGATTAAATGCTCAATTTCATTTCTAGTAGTTGCATCTGCCCTTGCTATAAATCTCCGAATAATATCATTACTGCTTGTGTTTACCCAATAGTTCTGTGGTTCTATGGATGATTTCATTTTCAAAGCATGGCAGTAGCTCACCACATCCCACGGACAATAGATATCAAGACCATTAAAATGATAACCATCATACCATTCTTTAATAGCATTGTATTTTTCCATAAACCCATAATATTCAAGCATTTGTCTGACTTCTGTATCTGTAAATCCAAAGTATTCATTATATTGGATATCTTTTACTGTATATACACTGAAATTATTTAGTCCTGTAAAAACACTTTCTTTTGAAATTCTAAGACACCCTGTAAGTATTGCAAATTTTAGACTATCGTTTGTCTTAAAAGCATTTCCAAATAAAACTCTGATAAGTTCCACCATAGAATTATAATATCCTGCTTGATATGCTTTATCAAGTGGTACGTCATATTCGTCAATTAACATAACAGTACTCTGTCCATAATGTTTCTGCAGAAATTGTGATAACATTCGCAGACTGTCTTTTAACAAATCGTCTGACATTGTAAAAGCACCGGTATTATCAGTACTGATAATTTTCTTATACTGACTACGTTCTATATCACTTATCCTGTCACTCTCCAGAAGAAATTGAAACCGCATTGCTTCATTTCCGACAATTCTCCGGAACATTACCTTTGCATCTTCAAAATTTTCTCCCGTTGCTCCTTTTAACGTAATTGAAATAACGGGAAATTTCCCCATATATTCTTCACAGAGTTCTTTTTCCCTAGAAATTTCAAGTCCGTCAAAAAGCGCACAGTCACCTTCTATTTTAAAAAAGTACTTTAGCATACTCATGTTCAGGGTTTTTCCAAACCGTCTTGGGCGTGTGAACAGGTTTACATATGCTGGATTTCTTAAAAAGTCCCTAATAAGTCCTGTTTTATCAACATAATAAAACCCCTCTTTACGTATTCTTTCAAAATTTTCAATTCCCATAGGAAGCTTCTCCTTTTCTGCCATACAATCCCCCTTTCACTGAAACCGTTTTTATTTTTTACAGTATAACATACAGAAAACTGCATTCGCAACCTATACTGGTGAGTACTTACGCCGACTCACGAGCGTAAGTATCTTGAGTGATATGGTAAAATTAGCGCTCGTGAGTATAACGAAAAAATCAAAATGTCCATAGCATCAAGTTTAGAAAAAAGGAAACTAGAAATACTAAAGTTTGAGGTGAACAATATGGAAATTTACAAAAAAACGTCCCATTGCATTCAGTGTATTTTTGTAAATAAACCATGTATTATCAGTGACACAGGAGGAGAAAAAAATAGAACGAGCGCATTTGATACTGTTCGGGAAAAAGCCTCCAACAGAAGAACCGCCTTATTTTCATCTCAAGATACTCTTGACAAGTATCATTTGAAATTATATAATACAAACATACGTTTTGAAATGGGATAAAAATGAGGTGATAGCATTGAACAGAAATGAAAGTTTTACATATGCGTATCAGGAAAGCCGTTTTCAGTTGGAGCGGGGAGCCTGGTACATGGATAGTAATGAGTGTGAGATAAAAGGCATTGTGACGAAAAGTGAAAAACTTTATCTGCCAGATACTTATCATGGAAATACAATCAGCCGTTGGGATATGAAAGATAACAAGAAACCGCTTCCTACTGTCAGATTTCTTTTTATTCCAGCGTGTATTAAGGATATTTTTATTTCCAACAAGCTTTTTCCAAATCTTGAGAGGATTGACGTAGAGTCAGGCAGTCGGAATTTTTCTACAGATGGGCAGATGCTTTTTTCGGTGGATGGAAAAGAGCTGCTATACAGCCTTGCCGCAGGTAATCAGGAGAGAGTAGTTGTGCCAAAAACTGTTAGGATAATAGCAATAAGAGCATTCCAGTATACTGTATGTACAGATATTTCATTTGAAAATCCAGATGTATCTGTGAAGTATAAAGCCTTTGATTCGTGTGGCTGGTTTGATAAACAAAAAGACTATTGTGTGATTGGCAATATGTTTTATTGTCTAAAACATTCGGTAGAAATACTGGAAGTGCCGGAAAATGTCAGGCGTTTTCACGAGGATGCATTTTTCAATGGCGTTCCGAAGCATCTCATTACACCGATTATGCCGCCAAGAAGTGCGGTTTCGAAACTTAATGGAGGGCGTTATTATGCTGACAGTGTATGCCGGGAGCTTACAATTACACATACCAATGCAGTATTGAATTTTAAGAATTTAGCAGAATTGTCAGGACTGGAGAAAATTCATTTGCCAGAGGGTCATAAAAAATATGTTTCAGAGGATGGAGTGATTTTTTCAAAGGACAGGAAATGCCTTGTATTTTATCCGCGTAGCAGAAAGGATGCGCGATATAAAATCCCGGATGGAACGGTCAAGATCGCGCGGGAAGCCTTTGCAAATCAGATGTATCTGGAAGAAGTCCGTATGCCGGATACAGTGACGATGCTCGGAATGAGTGCTTTTACGAACTGCAAATCCTTGCGAAAAATAGTGTTTTCTAACAATATCAGGGAAATTCCGGATTCCAGTGCTTATCAGAATGGCGGTGTATTTCAATCATGTAAGGCGCTGCATGAAGTGGAGCTTCCGCCGAAATTACAGTATTTAGGAAGCTTTGCCTTTTGTTACAGTGGTGTGGGAAAAGTGATTTTCAATGACAAGTTAAAGCAGATTGGCGAATATGCTTTTTGGGGTTGTCAGCTCAAACAGGTCAATCTGCCAGCTTCGGTGGATCGTCTTGGAAAAGGAGCGTTTGCTGGGATAGAAGCGATTGAAGTCTATGCTGGTACGGCAAAAGGACTTGTGTCTTCAGTGAATACAGTGCCGCCTGATGTTTCAGAAAGACGCATGAATGTGGAGTGGGGGCGGTGTATGGTTTATGTCCAGCATAAGAGGGGAGAACAGACCGATGTTTTTTTGATACCCGGAAGCTTAAAGCGTACTGCAGCGTATCATTTGGATATGGCGTGGAATAGCGACCAGATTGATTATGAGGAGTATGATGCCTGTTTTGAGGAGATTACAGATCCCGAGGAGCGTTTAGAGTTTGCAGAGCTTGGCATTCTGCGGCTAAAGGATGAGGAGGATACACCATATGCAGCATATATGAAACATTCGGCATTAAGGATTGCGTCACGCCTGCTGGAAACGAAAAAGGAGAAGGAGTTTTTAGCGTTTTTGGAAAGAGGATATTTGTCTGAAACAGCATATGGGAAACTTTTAAAAATAGCAAATACGAATGGTCTTACAACCTGTTCTGCATACCTATTGAAATATCAGAATGCGCAGGGCAGCAAAAAGACTAGGAAACTTTCTCTATGAGCGGGCAGAGATCGCTTGCCAGACGTGCGTTGGAGGTATGCCGCAACCAACTGTTTTTTGAGAATCGTTTTCTGGAACAGGCATTGTTTCGTCTGAAATGGGAAGATGATGGAGCGGTTTTTTTCGGGAGCGATGGCGGCTGTCTATATTACAATACGGATTATATTCTTAAACGCTATATGCAAGATCCTAAGCAGTTGATGATGGACTATTTACATACTGTAATACACTGCCTGTATCAGCATCCCTTTTTTGCTCCGCAAGAGCAGATGGAATACTGGGATCTGGCGGCAGATATTGCCGTGGAATGCATTCTGGAGGAGATAGCAGCAGACAACATACCGTTTTGCGATATACCACAGGGGCAGCTTCGACGAAATATAATAAAACGTATTCAAAATAAAATCAATGTGATGTCTGCGCAGAAAATTTTTGTTTTTCTCTTTAGGAATATGCCGTCAGATAAGGAATTTTCGGATTTTTTTGGAATGGGCTTTGCGGAGCTTAGCGTGCTCTTTAAACGGGACGAGCATCGTTTGTGGTATCCAGCCAAATCAATAGAGGAAAGTAGAACAGAAAAAGGCAAAATACAATCTAAAGAGAACCTAACAGAAGAAAACGAAATACAATCCAAAGACATCAGAATGGGAACGGATGAACGAGGAATAGGGCGGAGTCAGAAGCAGATTCAGCAGACATGGAAAGGCGTTGCTGAACAAATGCTGATGGCGCTGCAGTCTTTTGCCAGACACACAAGAGGTGATTTATCTGGAAATATGATCAAAACACTGCAGAAGCTGACAAGGGAAAATTATAATTATTCTGCGTTTCTTTTAAAATTTGCGGCGCGGCTTGAGGAGAAAATGCAGACCGACATGGACGAATTTGATTATGTTTTTTATACGTATGGGCTGCGTCTTGATAAACGTATGCCGCTGATCGAGCCATTGGAATACAAAGATAAATACCTGCTGCGTGAGTTTGTGATTGCAATTGATACTTCTGGTTCCTGTGAAGGGGAACTGGTAGAAAAATTTTTGATAAAAACATATAATATCCTGCGTCAGGCGGAAAGCTTCACTTCAAAAGTAAATATTCATATTATTCAGTGTGATGCTGTGATACAGGAGGATGTGACGATTCGGTCACAAAAAGATTTGGAGGAGTATATTGCGCATTTGACATTAAAGGGATTCGGCGGCACAGACTTTCGACCTGTCTTTGCACATATAGAACATATGATAGAAAAAGGTGAAATACGAAGGCTGGAAGGATTGCTTTATTTCACGGATGGTTATGGTGTATTTCCAGCAAAGCCACCAACGTATAAAACTGCGTTTATATTTCTGAATCAAGAAGAGAATGTGAAAGTACCTGCATGGGCAATGAAAGTATATATTGAGGAGGAAGGGTTGTAATGAATATTAAAGAGGCAAAGGATGAGATTGCGCGTTCGGTGGAAATCTATCTGGACAAAAATGAATTTGGAGAATACAATATCCCCTATATGAAACAGAGACCGATTTTTATGATCGGTGCGCCCGGAATCGGTAAAACTGCGATTATGGAGCAGATCGCATCGGAGCTTGGCATTGCCCTGGTGTCCTATTCTATGACGCATCACACTAGGCAGAGTGCGATTGGTCTGCCATTGATCGAGGAAAGACAATATGATGGAGAGGCTGTGAAAGTATCGGAATACACGATGAGTGAGATTATCGCTTCGGTGTATCGCGTCATGGAGGAGTCAGGAAAACGGGAGGGGATTCTGTTTCTGGATGAAATCAACTGTCTGTCAGAAACGCTTGCGCCTGCGATGCTGCTGTTTTTACAATACAAGACATTTGGCAACCGGCGTCTTCCGGAAGGATGGGTTATTGTTACGGCAGGTAATCCGCCGCAGTATAATAAATCCGTAAAAGAATTTGATGTGGCGACATTGGATCGTCTGAAATGCTTTTCGATCGAAGAAGATTTTGGTATATGGAAATCGTATGCTTATCAAAATGGAATTCATGCATCAATCATCACATTTCTGGAAATCAATCCAGAATGGTTTTATTCAATCCGTACAACCGTGGATGGTGTGCAGTATGTGACAGCAAGAGGGTGGGAAGATTTATCTCTGGCAATTGGCATTTATGAGAAGAAAAAGTTTGACGTAAACAGGAATCTTGTTCAACAGTATATCACAGATACAGAGATTGCTGGAAAGTTTAGTATTTATTATGATTTATTTAAAAAGTACAAGTCAGAGTATAAGGTAGAGGATATATTACATGGTATCTTATCGCAGGCATTGCTGGAACGTGTGGAGAAAGCGGGATTTGATGAAAGGATATCGCTTTTGGGACTGATACTGGAAAATCTGAATATACAGTTTGACCAAACAGTGCATCAAGAAATGGTTCTGGAACGGGTCGTAAAGATTTTGCGCATCGCAAAAAAGGAGACGACAGAGAAAGAAAATGTAAATATAATACAGCTTCTTGATAAAAATTGTGCTGCGATACAAGCGGAAAAAGAAAGCGCTGAAGCAGCCAATAGTCTGAATAATAATCAGAAAAGAGAATATCGCGATGTTATAGCACTATTAAAGGAATACATGACGGAATGCGTCAAGACAGAGGAGCCTAAAAAGCAGTTTCAACGGATCAAGAAGCGTTTCGATTCACTGGCAAAAAATCATCAGAACCATGCAGAGGAAGTGAAAGAGTATTTGGAAAATGCCTTCAGTTTTCTGGCACAAGCATGGGGGAACGGGCAGGAAATGATTTTATTTATGACAGAGCTTACGGCAAATGCGGACAGTATGCATTTTATAGAGCTTTGGGGAAGTACGTCCTATTTTCAATATAATCAGGATCTGTTGATCTATGATGTACATCAGAAGCTGCAGCGTGAGATTACGGATTTACTTTCTTTAGGAACTGTTTAGAAAGAACATATCAAGATATTAATAGATGGCACATTGCGCAGATATTCATCACATCGAAACAATTATTATAACATGGGGCAGACGTAAATCTTGTCTTGTTTGTCAATTCTAATTACAATAGAACTGTAGAAATCAAATTTTAAAAAACTATAGGTAATACTTTTTATATAAAAAGTATCATTTTGTAATTTATTTTTATAGCACTTTTTCTGGTGAAAGTGTATATATTATTAATTCGTTTTACACAGAAAAAAGTGTATCTGGTACATTTTTTATTAAGTCAGCGCCTATTGGGCGCTGTTCTTTTAGCAGGTCAAGGGCGGTAGCCATTGCCCAGAGAAGTGATGCTTTGCGTCACTTCATACTGGGTATATTGCCTGACGCTGAAAGCGGCAGAATTGGCAGCAAAGCTGCCGTTCTTCCAAGCTGCGCTATGGGAGAAAAAGAAAGGAACTGCCCTGTCAGGGAACAGGGCAGTTTCCGTTGAATAGAAAATTGGACAAAGGGGAAAAGACAATTAAATGAAACTGACAAGGGATAACGGCAATACATTGTCGAAAAAAATGGTGCTTATATTCCCAAGCATAATGACCGCAGATTTGATATTGAAAATAGTGAGCATATCAATGCGGACAGGGCAAATCAAAATATTTATTGGGACTGCTACACCGGATTTTCTTCTGCAAAAATAAGGGAGCAGGACAAAAAAATGAGTACTCTTTTAAAAAGATTGAACAGCTTTACTACTTTGAACATTACGCAGACCACATACAGGTACAGAATGAGCGGAACGAAAAAACAAGGTACACCGAGCACAACAGGATAGTGACAGATTTACTTATAAATAATAAAACGTGTCCTGAAGAAAGCATTTATCAAATCAGTATAATTGATGAGTCCATATTAGGAGAAATATTAGCCAAGATTGTGACAGAATTTTTTGCAGAGATAAAGGAAAAATTAGGCACTTATGTACACATATTAGACTGGGCATTACATCTTGATGAGGGCACTTTGCATATCCAAGAAAGGCACGTTTTGATTGCAAAAATAATTACAGAGAACTGTGTCCCTAACAGGAAAAAGTACTTGAAGAATTAGGCGTAAAATTATCTAATCCTGACAAGAAAAAGGGTATCTACGAAAAAGGCATAAAATATCTGTTCCCGAATTTTCCGTTAAGTACAAACCAAAATTCCTGTACGTTTTTTGTACGATATTTTGAGATAGGAATGGCATATACTGCATCCAGCTAGTTTATTTTCTTACAGCCCCTCTATTGAGATATCTATGCGTACTCAAATTTCTTACATTTCGTATTATCCTATATGCAGCTGTGCTTTTAGTGCATCTTGTAAAACCTGTGAAAAGTTGATACCATTTTCTATTGCAGCATTATTAAGCCATACTGGAATAGTGAGCGTTTTTTTTACCGATTTTTCAAAATGTTCTTTTGCATATAAAGCTACATCTACGGAAACTATATTTACAAAAGACTCACACATAGGTGCATCCGGATCAAGTTCTTTGGCTACGGTTTGTGGGTCAATATCTGTTAACTTTGACGGTTTAGGTATATTTTCTCCATCCATTTGACAAGTATGAAGATAACCAGCTAAACATTCTACAGCCATTTCCATAGCATCCTCAAAAGAATCACCTTGTGTTGCAAGCCAGTTAAGGTCAGGAAACACAACCGAATAGCCGTTACTTTCCTGAAAGAAACAAGCGGGATACATTGATAACATTAAAACACCTCCTGTATTGTTTAAAGAGTTACAGGCAGTGGAGCTATTGAAGCCCCGCCTGTTTTTTGATGGAATTTTCAGTTTTTTTATTTAAGTCCCTGCCTTGATGAAAAGGTATTGTAACTTTTCCTGGTTTTGTTGGATGTATGTAGTTTTTGTGTGAACCTTCTTGATTTTTGAATCTCCACCCATCTGCAAGGATTAGCTTTTCCATCTCCCTTGGTTTCATTGGCATTTTATTTTTCTCCTTGCATAATTATAATATCATATAATACGTGTTATAACAATACGTATTATCAAAATATATTGAGTTAAACTGAAAAACGTTAAGATTTTCCAATTTCTACACAATCAATCTTTCATAAGCGGATAATATGTGTTGTGAAGGAAAATCTAATCGTTATTGAGTATCAAAAAAACAGATTACTTTCCATTATTCAATAGCTTATAAAATGATAAATTATTATAAAAAATACATTATTCGACAGCTATTCTTTCAAGGAATTTTTATTTTCTTTATATTCCCGCACATATCTAAAATAGGTATCTTTATTTAGATTCAATTTCTTCATTAAATCCGTTGTACGTATAGTTCCTTTTACTACATTATCATATTCTTTTGCAAAGTCTTCTCTTGACATTTTACGTGGTCTGCCTAGCCTGTCCCATTCTCCGCGTTTTCTTAATTCTTCATACCCTTCTTTCTGTCTTTTTTTCTTACGTTCTAATTCTGTCCTTGCAATGCAGTCATAAAATGATATCAGCATATCATTAATACATTTTAATATCATTTGTGCCATATTATCCTCAATTGTTGAAAAATCCATCTGCGTTGTTGGAATATCTAAAAAAACAACCCGAATGCCATTTTCTTTGAAATATTCTAATTCTGTTTTTGTTTCTTTTGCTCTGCCCAGCCTATCATATTCTGGTACAATTAATGTATCACCTGCTCTTAATACATCTTCTTTCAATACCCTGTATCTTGCTCTGTCAAAATTTTTTCCGGTCTGCTTATCTACAAATATTTTTTCCAACCGATAATTATGTATTTTACAAAAATCCTCTATATTTTTATTCCCTCTATCTTCATGCTGCTGTTTTGATGATACTCGATTATAACCATAGTAATATCCCATGAAATACACTCCTTTAACACCTTCAATTTTTATCGTTAAAACTATCAAAATGTATCATTTATTTTTGATAGTTTTAAAAATATCGTTTATATACATTTTAATACATATTATACAACAAAAAATATAAGGTGTCAAAAAGTATACTTTTTAATACCTGTTAAGATAGGGTAGTTTTAATTTTTTCGTTAGGTTGCGGATTTACTTTTCTGTATGTTATACTGTAAAAAAATATAGAGATTTTCAGAGAAAGGATATGGTATGGTAGGAAAGTTAAAGCTTCCGATGGGGGTTGAGAATTTCGTGGAAATGCGTACAGGGGAATTCTATTATGTTGATAAAACTGGGCTGATTAAAACATTACTTGAGAATCCTGCGAAAGTAAATTTATTCACGCGTCCAAGACGTTTCGGGAAGACGTTAAACATGAGTATGCTGAAATATTTTTTTGAAGCAGGCAGTGACATCATGCCGTTTAAAACCGACACGATTTTTGATGGGCTTGAGATTTCAAGAGAAAAAGAACTATGCGAGAAGTATATGGGGAAATTTCCTGTAATTTCAATTACATTAAAGGGGGCAACAGGGGAAAACTTTGAAGATGCAAAAGTAATGCTCCGAAGAACAATAGGGAAAGAGGCTATGCGGTTCCGGTTCCTGATGGAAAGCGATAGGATTGATGATACAGAACGCAACCAGTACAAGGCACTTATTGGTACTGATAAAACAGGCACATTTACTATGTCAGACGATTTGCTGAAAGACAGCTTGCTGATGCTGTCACAGTTCCTGAAGAAGCATTATGGAAATGGTACGGTCATGCTGATTGACGAATATGACGTACCGCTTGATAAGGCATACCAGGCAGGGTATTATGATTCCATGGTGGAATTTATCAGGATTTTGTTTGGCAATGCATTTAAGA